>ERZ809224.208-NODE-208-length-61325-cov-6.572417_pt1 | contig 61325 bp, 66 predicted proteins | sample MGYA00520513_ERZ809224 | MGnify/ENA primary metagenome ERZ809224 (study PRJEB31576, sample SAMEA3212658) | Homo sapiens | biome: human-gut; feature: human gut; material: fecal | place: Sweden | collected 2012 ... | reverse complement strand
GAAAATAGTTTTCTCCGTAAAAAGCAGATAATTTAAAATATTATTATATTTACAGAGGACATATATAGAAGAACATATAGAAAATAAATATTTCCGAAAAAATATATTTGAAGCTTTGAGTGAAATGAAATAAATATTATATATGTCAATTATAATATTTTATATAAATAGCAGGAAACTTTGAATAATATCCTCCGATTAGATTTAAATATAAAAATACAATATAAAAAGTGAATATAGTAAATAGCCGTTACTGAAAAGTAGCGGCTATTTTTGTTGCCAGGCATCCGAAGGAAGCTGCCAGTGGCAGGTTCTGTAGGGGTATACTTTTAGAAAAAGCTGTCGGTCACAGGCCCTGCAGGCATGTGAGAAAGCAATTATCGTTGTTTGACAATGTATTTTCAGTGTAGTATACTTGAAAAAACTGCATTTTTGGTATGTGATTTTATGAGGTGGAGAAGTGGATAAATACGAATACAACCTTAAATTGGAAGAGATAACGAAATTAGTAGAGCAGGAAAATTATGAAGAGGCGCTTGATATAGCGGATACGATCGACTGGCGCAGGGTGCGCAATGTGCGTACTCTCTGTATGGTCAGTGAGATTTACGAAGCAAATGACCGCCTGGAAGATAGCAGAGATATTCTGATGCGTGCATATCGCAAATCACAGGCTGTGAGAAGTATTCTGTTTCGTTTGACTGAGATTTCGATCAAGCTGAGAGATTTTGATGAGGCAGCGGACTATTACAGCGAATTTGTCAATGCAGCTCCCCATGATAATTCACGTTATCTTTTAAAATATATGATCTATAAGGGAAGAGGGGCTTCTCTGGAGGATCAGATAGAGATACTTGAAGAATATAACCAGAAGGAATATACGGAAAAATATGCGTATGAAATTGCAAGGCTGTATTATCGTGCAGGTAATATGGAGAAATGCGTGGATGCATGTGATGATCTGATACTTTGGTTCAGGCAGGGTAAGTATGTTATTCGTGCACTGGAGCTGAAGCAGAGAATTACCGATTTAACGCCTGTCCAGCAGGCAATCTATGACAACCGGAATGAAGCTACGATGCCGAAAGCTGAGATGGTAGAAGCAGTTGTGCCGGATCTTGAGAAGGTGATACTCGAAAATTTGCCGGAATCCACGAAGGAAGTCATAACAGATGATGTGATTTCGGTGACGGAAAAAGAGATTGCTCAGAGCGTAGCGGAGCATGCAGCGTCAAATAGTGTAAAAGAAGAGGAGCAGCAGAGCTGGAGTTATAGTGCTCAAAACGAAGAGAGCGGTGCAGCAGTATTGCAGCCTCAGAAACCGAAAAAGGATTATGGTTTTAATACAGCAGATCTGCAGGCGGAGCTTGCAAAGAGTATGCGGGACATTGTATCCGGAATTACAAGAAAACCGGATGAGAGCGATATTGTGGAGCCGGTCAATGATATTGCAGAGCAGGTGGAAGAGCCTCTTCAGGAGTCAGAAGGGGACGGCAAAATGGATGGAAAGGCCAATATTGACGATATTTTGATGTCTATGAGCGGCATGCAGCAGGAAGCGGCGGCTGCATCAGAAAAGCAGGAAGCGGTGGCTGCATCAGAAAAACAGGAACCAGCGGAGGCAAAAAAGCAGGATAGCAGGGAAGAGGGAGATTTTGATGCATCGAAAGAGTCTGTTATTGAAACAGAAATGACAGATGCAGAGAGCTTCGACACTCAGGCAGTTGCAGATGCAGAGACACAGACAGTGAGCGCAGATGCAGAGACATTTTCGGATGTGCAGGAGGAACAGCCTGTACAGGAAAATTCATTGAATGAGGATATTGCAAAGACAAAAAATATTGCAGAGGCGATTGCGTCAGAGCCCGCACCGGAACAAGAGCCGGAAAAGATTCCGACAGAGCTGACAGATGATCAGATTTATACATTTTCCTATTTCTCAACAATAGGAGGGCTGCGTGAGCAGATTGCATCAGCGATTTATACAGTGATGAAGAAAATGAATACGATGGATCAGACCTCCAGGACAGGGAATATGGTGATCCTGGGTGCGGAGGGAAGTGGAAAATCTACGCTTGGCATTCGATTTGCTCAGTGTATCAGTTGTGAAAAGGGCGAGACTTCTGCGAGAATTGCAAAGATTTATGCAGAGGATTTTAACAAAAAGGATATTCCGTCTACGGTGGCTAAGATTGCGGGAGGTACATTAATTATAGAGGAAGCCGGAGATTTGGATGATGCTGTGGTTGAACAGCTCTCGAAAGCCATGGAATTCAGGACGGATGCACTTCTTGTTATTCTTGAGGATGAGAAGAAATATCTGAAAGAGCTGTTTGACAGACATCCTGGATTTGCAGAAAAATTTACGGCTGAGATTGTCATACCTGTATTCACAAATGACGAGCTGGTTGCCTTTGGGCGTACTTATGCGTACGATACAGATTATAAAATTGACGAAGGCGCTACGATTGCACTCTACGAGAGAATCGGCGAGATTCAGGCATCAGGACAGCCGGTTACTGTGATAGATGTCAAGGAAATCATTGATGCGGCAATTAAGAAATCTGAGAAGATAGGAATCCGCAAACTGGGTATGGTGCTTTCCAATAAGCGTTATGATGAGGAAGACAGAGTAATCTTATATGAAAAGGATTTCAGGTAATAAGAGCATCCGGGTAAAAACCAAATTGAATATGCGAGGACAAAGACAGCTATGCAGAAGTATATTTCTGTGTAGCTTCTTTTTATGATATCTGTTGAATAGATAAAGTTATAGAATATCGCCCGCATGAGCATTATGCCTGTATGAGTGATATTTTGGAGCTGCGCTTTAATGTTTTTTCAGAAAAATTGCATTGTGAACTGGCAGTACCCGTGATAAACTGTAGGCAAAGGAGTGTGGTGGTAAAATGAAGGGAAGTCTGATTCTTGACAAACGTCCTACGATGGCGGAATGGCCGGTGCAGATTTGGGATGTGAGTGAGCTGCCGGAGGATTTTGAGGAAAAGGCACTTGCAATGTTGAAAGACAGATTTGAGGAGTATTATTTGGTCTATGCACCCATTCGCCGTACAGCGCAGGATTCTTTTGCCTATTTGTTTGGCTATGGCAGAGATGAAATTTTCTATTTGAGGAAATATCGGGACAAGGTGGAACAGAAGGTTTTAAAGCGCGGACAGATTGTGCAGATTTTGACGCAGAGAGAGCTTCTCAATGCAAAAATTACGGTTTATTATAAAGAGATGCAGAGTTCGGAAGAGAAAATGACAGTATTGGAATTTCCCTATGTTCCCTCTGTATATTATTTATATGACCCGTTTTTAAATTGGATGCTGGGGATTGATCGGGATTTTACGCCGGCGTTGGCTGAGCATGAGCATCCCAGACCAGATAAATTATACCGTGAGAGTCCCGTAATGTTTAACTATTCATTGGGGGCGTATCGCCTGGGAGACAGTTTTGAAGAATACAGTTATCGTTCGAAACAACATCGCCATAAATGGATGCCATGGAGGAAAATGCTGGAGGAATGGCTGGAGATACCGATGAGCAGAGGAGTTTTTCGACTGCACAGCATGGAATATCTTACGGAATGCACCTATAGTATTGAGTGAGAAACAGAGAATTGTGGATAATCAGGGAGGAAAATATGGAAAATAAAGTAAAATTAATACAAATTCTGCAGGCGGCTGGTTATGTGCTGCTTGGTCTGGTGCTGGTTATACGGCCGGACATGAGTGTTAAAATGATTTGTTATGGGTGCGGTATCTGTGCAGTTGCCTATGGACTGCTTCATATGCTTCAGTACCGCAGGAACGAGACAAGAGGCAGAATGGCTCTGGGAGTGACATTTTTTGCTCTCGGTGTATTCTGTCTGATAACGCCGCAGACGGTAGTGTCTTTTCTGCCGTTTCTGCTGGGAGTAGTGTTGATTCTGGATGGTATCGGAAAAATACAGCGTGCGTTGGATTTGCGGGTATTAGATTTCTCCGGGTGGGTACGTCTGCTGGTTTTCGGACTGATTTTACTGGGACTTGGAGCATTGCTGTTATTTAATCCATTTGGAGCAGTGAAGATGTCTATGATGTTTTTCGGTATATGTCTGATAGGTGACGGAGCGCTTGATCTGCTTTTTTTATTTCTGATGTACAAATAAGAAGGGTTATGGAATTTGTTTCTGTGAGCAATGAAAAGAGCAGCGGACGGCAAGTAATCGGATACCAGTGAGGAGGATGGCAGTATGAAATCGGAACTTGATAATCAGTCCGTTCATCGATATATGCGTGTCTATAATTACTATAAACAATTGATTTTGTCAGAGCAGCTTGCAGCGGGAAGCAAGCTGCCTTCCATAAGACGCTGCGCTGCAGAGCTGCAGATAAGCAGAACCACGGTGGAGACAGCATATATGGTGCTTGCAGCGGAGGGATATATTCTGTCGAAACCGCAGAGTGGTTTTTATGTGACGGACATTGCAAAAGCGAGGAAAAAAGCTGAATTTTTAAATAGCAGGAAGCAGATGGAGGAGAAGCCTGTCCTTTATAATTTTGTGTCTGCAAATGTAGACAGAAAAAGCTTCCAGTTTGATTTGTGGAGACGTTACATAAAAAGCGCTCTGCGGCAGGATGAGCGTTTGCTTTCCTACGGTGAACCACAGGGAGAATATGATCTGAGGGAGGTCATTTGTAAATATCTTCAGAGTAATCGGAATGTTATCTGCACGCCGGAGCATATTGTGATAGGAGCAGGAGTACAAAGCCTGCTTCATATTTTATGTCCGATTATACAAGAACGGAAGAATATCGTGTTTCATAATCCAAAGTTTAAGCAGGGACGCGCGATTTTTGAGGATTACGGATTTAAGTTGTGTGACGGCAGGGACAATACTTTGCCGGATGTTTATTATATCTCGCCTTCCCAGGCTACAGCATGGGGAGAGGTACTTTCCGTACAGAAACGTATGGAACTGATTCGGGAGGCTGCTGATGGAGATATTTTGATTATTGAGGATGATTATAATAGTGAATTTTGCTATTATCATCATCCGGCGCCCTCCATTCAGGGGCTGGCAGGAGGAGATGGAGTTGTATATCTGGGTACATTTTCCAGGCTTTTGCTGCCGTCTATTCGACTGAGTTTTATGGTCCTTCCGCCGAAGCTTCAGGAATTGTACTGTCAACGAAAGGATTTTTATAATCAGACAGCGTCGAAGGCAGAACAGATTGCACTTTGTCAGTTTATCCGTGACGGGCATCTGGAAAGTCAGATCCGTAAATCAAGAAAGCTTTATCAGACTAAGACAAAGGCACTCTGCAGTGCGGCAGAAAAGGTTTTTGGGAAAAAGGCAAAGATTAGTCCGTGCGAGGCAGGGTTTTTGAGTCTGCTTGAGCTTTGTACAGAAAAAAGTGCGCAGGAGTTGGCGGCGGAAGCCAGAAAAGAAGGGATTGCAGTACTTCCGGCGGAGATGGGAGATGGAAAGACGAAGCTTATGCTTTCCTGTGCAGCAGTGCCTGCGGAGCAGTATCAGGAAGCGTTGGAGAAGCTGTATAAGTGTGTGTATAGATAAAATATAATTATTTTCCAAAATGTGAAGATTTTCGCAGGTCTGTTCCGTTAGAGTAAATAGGAAGTGAACCACAGGGGAGGTGAGAGTATCGACGGACAGGAATATCTTGCGGAATTGTTTGACCGGTATGGCAATCTGGTCTGGTCCATTTGCTATAAATTTACAAACGATTATTTTGAAGCGCAGGATTTGACGCAGGATACCTTTCTCTCGGTTTATTGTCATCTCTCCTCATTTGACGGAAGGAATGAACGTGCCTGGATCTGCAGGATTGCGACAAACAAAGGGCTTGATTATGTGAAACATGCTCAGCGAAGGATACAGCCTGAGGAGGACACATTCTTTTCCCTGCTGGAAAATGGTCAGAAAAGTGCGGAGGAGGAAATGCTGGAGAAGGATACGAAACAGCGCCTTTATGAGGCATGTAACTCTCTGAAACCTCCGTATAATGAGGTGGCTGTGGATTACTTTTGCAAGGAAATGACGGCAGCGGAGATAGCTGCAGCCAGAAATAAAAAAGAAAAAACGGTACAGACGCAGATTTACCGTGCGAAAGCCATGCTGAAGAAAATATGGAAGGAGGCATGAGATATGGTGCAGTTAAACGGAGAACGGATGGAACAGTGGATTGCAGAAGCAGAGAAAAATGTGCCTGTTCCCATGCCTGCTAATATGAAGGAAAGTGTCATGCAGTATGTGGAGCGTAAACAGCGGATGAGCGGTGTGAGGAGAAGCGCTTTTTATCATATGAAGCTGTGCGCAGCAGCGTGCATGGCCCTTGTGATGCTGGCGGGAACAGCGGCAGGACTACAGTGGCAGGAACAGATATTTAATGGCGGCATTTATCAAGAGAGCGGCGTAAGTGCAGATGGCGGCTTCGCGGGATATGATGCGATGAAGGATAAGAAAAATGCGGCGGGAAGTGTATTGTTCGAGCAGTTTTGCCAGAGAATGGATGCATTTGCTTCTGTTATGAATGAAAAAATGAATGAGATTGTCAAAGCAGACAGTCAGGATAATCAGGGAGGTAAATAGTGATGACAAGGCAAAAGGGAAAATTTCTTACATTTTGTTTTTCAATGATGCCCGGGGCGGGGCATATGTATCTCGGGTTTATGAAGCAGGGATTGTCCCTGATGATAATGTTTGCAGCGTTATGTGCGATTTCTATGTGGCTGGAGGCCGGACCGCTTTTGCTGTTTGCGCCGATCATCTGGTTTTACAGCTTTTTTGATGTGATTAATAAAAATTCTTTGGAGCCGGAAGAATTTTATGAGCTGGAGGATCATTTTATCTGGGGCACAGACTGGATGAACTGGGGAGACATTTTTAAGGGCAGTATGAGAAGCAAAGACAGCAAAAAGACGCTGGCGATTGCGCTGTATATTGTGGCGGGCTTTATGATTTGGAGTGTATTCAGATATTTTATCACAAATTTTTTCGGTGTTTATGGGATAGCTGGAGCTGTCATTAATAAGCTTCCGGTGCTCGTAGCCGCCGGTGTGATTATCTGGATTGCGTACAGAATGATACAGAATGAGAATATCAAAGATGAACCATTTTTTGGAGATGAGACAGAGTCGGATATGCCATATCCGTTTGTGCAGCCGCCGGTGCTGCATATGGATGCAAAAGAAACAGCGGAAGCGGCGGCAGTTAAAGAAAGCAGCAGCGATGAGATCTATGCTGAACCGAAGAGTGCAGCAGATGAAGATTCTGGAAATGGAACGGATGATGTTTTGAGCTGAGGCGCGGATGGTGATTCAAACCGTGAGAGTGATAAGCAGGATGTTAATCAGGAACTGCTAAAAAGCTGACATAATAAGAAAATCCCTTCATAGGATGCAGTAATAGGACTGTCCTGTGGAGGGGTTTTTTGGATTTCCTGGTTTTTATATCTACGTATATTATACCATTTATTTTGCTGTATGTAGTGGGATATGCATTTCTGAAAAAGAGCAATGCTTATGAGGATTTTATCAGAGGTGCAGCCGATGGATTTCAAACGGTTATCAAGATTATGCCTACGTTGATTGGGTTGATGGTGGCAGTGGGTGTGCTGCGGGCTTCAGGGTTTTTGGATATGCTGGCATTTTGTCTTGGAAAGGTACTGACTGGGACAGGATTTCCGGCACAGCTTGTGCCGCTTGCCATTGTGCGTATGTTTTCTTCAAGCGCTGCCACAGGACTTGCACTTGACATTTTTAAAGAATTTGGCACTGATTCCAGGATCGGGATTCTTGCCTCGTTGATGCTGAGCTGTACGGAGACAATTTTCTATACTATGAGTGTTTACTTTATGACGGCAAAGGTGACAAAGACCAGATACACGCTGGCAGGAGCGCTGCTGTCTACATTTGCAGGCATCGCGGCCAGCGTATTTTTAGCAGGGCGTATGGCTATTTGATTATCCGGTTCGCGGCAGATAAGAAGGATAAAAGGTAATTAGAAAAACCAATATCTTTGTAAAGAAGATTATGTTAGAATAAGTCAAACACCCCACATAAAGCATGGGTGAAGCAGGAATGAGATGGCCAAGTTGCAGAATATATGAGAATGCAGAATAAATAAGGCGGGCTATCAATAAAGAAATGGAGACTTATATGAAATTTATACACATATCGGACCTGCATCTGGGAAAGCGGGTCTATGAGTTTTTGATGATTGAGGAGCAGAGAGATATTCTGGAAAAGATTCTTAAAATTGTGAAAGAGGAGAGCGCGGATGCAGTATTGATTGCAGGGGATGTGTATGACAGGCAGGTGCCATCTGCTGAAGCAGTACAGCTTTTCGACTGGTTTTTGACGGCGCTTGCGCGAAGCGAAGTATATGTGTTTGTGATAAGCGGAAACCACGATAGTCCGGAACGGCTTTCCTTTGGAGCAAAGCTGATGGAACGGCAGAAGGTCTATATTGCGCCCGTTTTTGCGGGAAGGGTGGAGTCGGTGACGCTTCAGGACGAGTATGGAGAGATCTGTATTTATCTGCTGCCATTTCTCAGGCCGGCCCATGTGCGGCGTTTTTATCCGGAGAAGGAGATCGCGGATTATGAGGATGCACTGCGGGTAGTTATAGACGAGCTTGAGATAGACGCAAAGAAACGTAATATTTTGGTGGCGCATCAGCTTGTGACGGGAGCTGAGCGCAGTGAGTCGGAAGAGCTTTCCATAGGCGGCCTGGATAATGTAAGCGCAGAAAATTTTAAGATATTTGATTATACGGCGCTGGGGCATATTCACAAGCCGCAGACAGCAGGCGCAGGAAATATCCGTTATTGCGGGACACCGCTGAAATATTCATTTTCAGAAGCAGGACATGAAAAATCAGTAACAGTTGTGGATATGCACCAAAAGAATGAAACCGTCATAAAGACGGTCCCGCTTATACCGCTGAGAGATATGCGGGAAATAAAAGGGGATTATGAGGAGCTGACGGATAAAAAAAGTTGGGAGAATATGAAAACAGACGATTATCTGCATGTGATCTTGACGGACGAGGATGATGTACCGGAGGCCATCCGTAAGCTGCGTGTGATTTATCCTAATATTATGAAGCTGGATTACGACAATAAAAGGACCAGAAGCTTTCAAATGGTTGAATTGGTTGACAAGCAGGAGGAGAAGACGCCGATACAATTGTTTGAGGAATTTTATCGTCTTCAGAATAATCAGGATTTTACAGATGAGCAGCGGGCATATGTGTGCAGTCAGATTGAGGAGATATGGGAGGTGGCGGAATGAAACCACAGAAGCTGGTAATGTCAGCGTTTGGGCCTTACGCAGACAGGACGGAAATTGATTTTACCCTGCTTCCGGAAAATGGACTGTTTCTGATCACAGGAGACACGGGAGCGGGCAAGACAACGGTTTTTGATGCAATCACCTATGCACTTTACGGGAAGGCGAGCGGAAGCAGCCGTGATGCCTCTATGTTTCGAAGCAAGTATGCTGCACCGGAGACGGAAACATACGTAGAGTTTACGTTTTTATATAAGAACAGTGAATACAGAGTGCGCCGCAATCCGGAATACGAGCGGCCCAAAGCGAGAGGAACCGGTATGACGGTTCAAAAGGGTGACGCAGAGATGTATTTTCCGGACGGACATATTGTCACGAAAATGGGGAATGTGACGGCTGCAGTGGAGGAGCTGACAGGACTTAATAAAGATCAGTTTTCACAGATTGCCATGATTGCACAGGGAGATTTTCTGAGGCTTCTCCTGGCAAAAACGGAGGATCGCAGCGAGATCTTCCGTAAAATTTTCCGGACAAATACATATCAGGAGCTTCAGAGAAGACTGAAAAGGGATTTTTTGGAGGTTAATGCACTCTATGAAGATGTGCAGAGGGAAAGAACTCACACTCTGAAAAATGTCATTTGCCGGGATGAAGATGTTTTGAAAGACAGGCTGACTGCCATGCAGCAGGAAAAGGTGCTGTATACGGCTGAAGATGCAGAAAATCTGGTGCAGGAGCTGCTTGAGGAGGACAAAAAAAGGATAGACACTTTTGATATATCAGTTAAAAAGCTGGATGAGGAAATTGCAGTTCGAAACGGGCGTCTCGGAAGGGAAGCGGAAAATCAAAAAATACGTAAAAATTTGGAAAAAAGGGAATCAGATCTTGTGCAGTGGAGAGAGAAGTATAATCCTCTGAAGGAGGTTTTTGAGCAGGAGAAAAGCAGAGATGAAGAAAGAAATGTTCTTCTTAAGGAAATTGGGCAGGAAGAGAAAGAGCTTGGAAAGTTTGAGGAGCAGAAAAAGCTTCAGACAGAGATAAAAAAGAAACAGAAAGAGGCGGAAGAGGAGGAGAAAAATCGTACAGCTTTTTTGCAGAAAGCAGAGAGGGCGCAAACGGAGGCCGAGAAGATTCGGGAGCAGCTTTTAAAGCTTGGGGATGCAGGGGAAAGGCTTATGAAGGGAGAGCAGGAGTATCAGGAGCTGGAAAAACAGCAGAGAGAACAGAAAGAATTGGAGCTGGGATTGAAGCATTTGGCTGATACAAGGAGTGATCTGATTGATGCGCAGTATGCGTACAGGGAAGAGCAGCAGCGATATGAGAAAATTTCGCAGGATTACATGCGGATTGAGAGGGCTTTTCTTGACAATCAGGCGGGCATTTTGGCAGAGGGGCTGCAGGAGGGAACATGCTGCCCAGTGTGCGGCTCCGTGAAGCATCCGAAGCTTGCAAAAAAGCTTGACGGTGCGCCGGATAAAAAAGTGTTGGATAAAAAGAAAAAGGAGCTTGAAAAAGCAGATAAGAGCAGGCAGGATAGAAGCAGCGAGGCCGCACTTTTAAATGGAAGAACCCAGGCGGCAAAGCAGGAGCTTAAAAAGCTTGTGGAAAAGCTTTACAAAGATCTGGAAATGGAAGAAACGCTGTGCAATGAGGATGTTGAAGGCGAAGAGAAATGGACAAAAGAGCTGGAAAGCAGGCTGTGCATCTGGAAGAAGCGGACAAAGGAACGGAAATTTTTACTGGATAAGGAATTGCGTAACGCAAAAGAACAAAAGCAGCAAAAGGAAAAGCTGGAAAAGCGGCTTCCCGCGGCGGAAAAGGAAACGACAGAGGCGTTGGATAAACAGCATCAGGCCCAGTTGAAGGCTGCAAGATGTCAGGAACAATGGGCAGCGTTGAAGCAGGAGTATGAGCGCCGCCAAAGAGAATTGCGGTACGAAAATCAGAAAGATGCCAGGGATGCGCTGGAGAAAAAGAAGGATATATATAATAAGCGAAAGTTTGCCTTTGAACAGGCTGAGAAGGATTTCCGTCACTGTGAGAAGGAAATACGTGGATGTGAGAGCGCCGTTTTTTCTTTGAAGGAGCAGCTTGCTATGGCGGAGGCGATCGATGCTGAGCAGGAAATGCAAAAGCTTACTCAGGCGAACAAAAAGAGAGAAAAACTGTTAGAGGAAAGGGAGCAGACAGCGGGTCGCAGGGTTTCAAATGAGAAAGCGCTTGCGGGACTGCAAAGGCTGGGCCGGAGCATGGAAAAGCTGGAAAAACAGTATCAGTGGATGAAGGCTCTGGATGATACGGCTTCCGGAAATGTGAAAGGGAAGGATAAAATCATGCTGGAAACTTATGTTCAGATGAGTTACTTCGAGCGCGTAATCGCCCGTGCAAATGTGCGGTTTATGATTATGAGCAGAGGACAGTATGAGCTGAAGAGGAAGAAAGGTGCGGACAATCAGAGAAGTCAGGCAGGACTTGAGTTGATTGTGACGGATCATTATAATGGAACACAGAGAGATGTGCGCACATTATCCGGCGGGGAGGCATTTATGGCATCCCTGTCTCTGGCGCTGGGGTTATCAGATGAAATTCAGGCGAGAACCGGGGGCATTCAACTGGATGCTATGTTTGTTGATGAGGGCTTTGGTTCACTGGACGAGGATACTTTGAGTGAGGCGCTTAAGGTGCTGGACGGATTGGGTGACGGATACCGTATGATTGGAATTATCTCTCATGTGAGTGCGCTGAAGGAGCGGATCGGTAACCAGATCGCAGTGGAGAAAGAACCATCGGGCGGAAGCCGTGTATCCATAAAGCTGGAATAATTATTTGTGAAAGGATCGAAGAAGGCTATGACGAAAGAAGAGCTTGCATTAGAAGTAATTGAAAGATTGAAAAAAGAATATCCGCTGGCGGACTGTACACTGGATTATGATGAGGCATGGAAGCTTCTGGTCAGCGTGCGTCTGGCAGCGCAGTGCACCGATGCCAGAGTAAATGTAGTAGTACAGGATTTATATGCGAAGTATCCGGATATTAATGCCCTTGCACAAGCAGAACCAGAGGATATTGAAGCTATCGTTAGACCTTGCGGACTGGGTAAAAGCAAGGCGAGAGATATCAGCGCCTGCATGAGGATGCTGAGAGATGAGTATGACGGAAAGATTCCCTGTGATTTTGATGCGATTCTGAAGTTGCCGGGCGTAGGGCGCAAGAGTGCGAACCTGATTATGGGGGATGTGTTCGGTAAACCGGCGATTGTGACGGATACACATTGTATTCGCCTGACTAACCGAATTGGTCTGGTGGATGGTATAAAAGAACCGAAAAAGGTGGAGATGGCGCTTTGGAAAATTGTTCCTCCGAAAGAGGGAAGTGATTTCTGCCACAGACTTGTATATCATGGAAGAGAGGTCTGCACAGCCAGAACTAAGCCTCACTGTGAGCAGTGCTGTCTCGCCGATATTTGTGCCAAAAATATTTAAAAAACCAGTTTAAAAATCGTTAATTTTAAGATATTGAATGGGGAAAATGATTGTGCTATTCTATATCCGTTTCGCCGGCAGGAGAATATATCATTGAATTTTCGGAGGATATAGGAAATGAAAAATGCAGAGACAGATCTGACGAAAGGTGCACCAGGAAAAATCATTTTCCGGTTTTCCGTACCGATCCTTTTTACTTTTTTACTTCAGCAGTTTTATAACATGGTGGACACGATAGTGGTCGGGCAGTTTCTGGGAAAAGAAGCGCTTGCGGGCGTCGGCTCCACAGGTGCGGTTAATTTTATGATTATTGGTTTTTGTATGGGATTGACAAACGGATTTGTGATTCCTATTGCGCAGCGTTTTGGTGCCAGAGACTATAAAGATATGAGAAAATTTGCGGCAAACAGTGTTTGGATGACCGTATTGTTCAGCGGAGTTATCACAGTAACCGTGTGCTTTTTGTGCAGACAGATTCTTGAGGTGATGAAAACGCCGGCGGATATTCTGGATCTGGCGTACAATTATATCTTTATCATTTTTGCAGGTATCCCGATTACTTTATCTTACAACCTGCTTACAGGCGTTATTCGTTCTCTGGGTGATTCGAAGTCGCCGCTGATTTTTCTGTTGCTGGCTTCGGTTGTTAACATTGGTTTTGATATTTTATCGGTGACGGTTTTACATATGGGTGTAAAGGGGCCTGCATATGCTACACTGCTGGCTCAGGCATTTTCTGCAGTACTTTGTCTGTGGTGGATAAGAAAGAGGTTCCTGATTCTGAAAATAGAGAGGGATGAGTGGACACCTGAAATAAAGCATATTGGAATCCTGTGCAAAATGGGTGTTCCGATGGGGCTGCAGTATTCCATTACAGCGATCGGCAGTGTACTTTTGCAGACCGGTATCAACACATTAGGCTCTGCCGCCGTGGCATCGGTGTCAGCGGCTTCCAAGCTGTCGCTGTTTCTTGGATGTCCGTTTGATGCCCTGGGCTCCAGTATGGCGACCTATACAGGACAGAATGTAGGAGCAGGTAAGCTGGAACGTATTGGAGAGGGCCTGAAAGCAGCGGTGTTTATTGGAATGGTGTATGCGGCAATTGTATTTTTACTTATGCTGTTTACCGCAAAATACTGGATGCTTCTTTTTGTTAATTCATCGGAGACGGCGATTATAGGTGATGCAGTGCGTTTTATATTGGCAAACAGCGGATTTTATGCGGCGCTTGTGATTGTAAATACTTTTCGCTTTACAATACAGGGCGCCGGCTTTAGCGGATTTGCAATTCTGGCAGGAGTGATGGAAATGTTCGCAAGGGCAATTATTGGTGTTGTTCTGGTACCCTATCTGGGATTTGCCAGCGTATGTTTTGCAAGCCCTCTGGCATGGATTATGGCAGATAGTTTCCTGATTCCCGCATATCGTCATGTAATGCATAAGCTTGCGTCCAGGGTGGTGAGCGTCAGCGATAACGTGTAAAATAGCAGTTACTGTTACAGCGAGTGCGAAAATCATGATAAAAGTATGTACTTTTTATTAAGAATTGTTAAGAAAAGTTGACATAAAAGTCGGCTCATTGTACAATGAAGGCAGGGAGATAGAGACTACAGCAGCGGCAGAGGCCGCAGAAAAGGGGGATTATATGCGGGATAGAAAAAAACTTGCATCCTTATTCATAATCGGATTGGCAGCTATGTGTATGATGAACGGCTGCAAAAAAAAGAGTCCGGAAACAGAAGCACCGACGGAGACTGCTTCACAGGAGACAAATGCACCTGAGACAGAGTCTGCGAAAAATACATACACGTCGGAGAGCAGTTCCTTTTCTATTGACCTTCCGGATGTTTCATGGGCAGCGACGAAGGAGGGTATTGAGAACGAATGGGCATTTATGAAAGAAGGCGTGGGTACCATTCAGATTACTCACAAAAAATCAAAAATAAAGGCAAAAAAACTGCCGCAGTCCCAGGAGGAAGCGATTGCTCTTCTTAACCAGGAAAAGGAAAATGCATTCGAGAATGTAGAATTTAAAAAAGAGAGCACAGAAGGAGCCGATTTATATTATTATGCGGCATCTACGCAGGATACAGAGCTTGGATATACTTATCTTGTGAAATATCTTGTAAATACAGATACAGAAGGTTATACCATTACAGCAAAGCTGACAGCAGGAGATGATGCTGCAGTGCAGGCTGTGAAGAATGCAGTAACAAGCTTTAAAGTACTGCGTGATGACAGTAAAAAAGTGGATTCCGGGGATGAAACAGAAACGAATGACAGCAGTAAAAGTGATTCCGATAACAGTAAAAGTGAGAGCCAAGAAGAAAGCAGCTCAGAAGAAGAAGGCAACTCTGACGGCAGCAGTTCTGTGGGAACAGATGAGGAATACCGATATTTCTTTGATGCAGACGGAAACACGATCTATACTTATCCGTCAGATGACGGTAAATGGCGCGACGATAACGGAAAAGCTTACACCTTCTATGAGAATGGTGTAAAAGATAGTGATGGCACCGAGTATTACTATGATCCGCCGCAGTATCAGGGCGGCAGCTCAGAGGCTGACAATTCGGGCAGTGCATCCGGCGATGTGGTAGATTTTTATGACAGTAACGGTAATTATATTACAGCTACTCAGGATGCAAACGGCAACTGGGTGGGAAGCGACGGCAAAACTTACACATTCAGCGAGAAGGGTGTAACGGACAGCGATGGTAATTTCAGCCAGTGGTAAATAGAACCCAAACATCAGGAGTATGGTAAGATGGTGGAATAACATAGGGAGGTATTAGTATGATGAACAAAAAGAAAACAGGTATACTGCTTTGCGTGGCTATGCTCATCGCATCTATAGCAGGCGGATGCGGTACGGACAGCCAAAATAAATCAACAGAAACCAGTAAACAGGCGGAGAGTCAGGCGGTAACTACAGAGGGCGGCAGTATGGAGACACAGCCTGTCAAGGAAACAGAGACATCGGAAGCTTTGCAGACAGAGGAGCCTGAGATTTCAGAACAGGAAACGCAGGATACAGAGCAGTATATTGACAATCCGGCAGCCAGCAGCGGTGAGGGTGATACGAACGGATTTTATGATGATGGAGGCACCTGGGTCACTGTTTATAAGAACAGCAGCGGTGAATGGGTGGACGAGAGCGGTATGGTTTATCAGTTCGGAGACGATGGTGTGACGGATGCAAACGGTATATTCTATCCTTATTAAATGCCGGATGTGATTGACATTGCGTTGGCAAAAGTGTAGAATATGAAAAGCCACAGATAGACGTCAGTCAGAATGGAGGGGTATAGATGAGGATTAGATCAAAGATCGTGTCAGGTCTTGTCATTGCCATGGCGGTGTCCTGTTTAGTAACCGGCTGTAAAAAAAAGGCAAAGGAGACGGAGTCGGCTTCTGAGACGCAGACACAGCGAGTGACTGAAAAACAGACAGAGACTGAGACAGAAAAGAAAAATAAATCGACTACTTATAAATCAAAGGATGGAAGTCTTTCCATAAAGCTTCCGGATGACACATGGGAAGCAAAAAAAGAAGGCACGGATGAGTGGACATTTGAGTCAGCGGAGCAGGGTATTATTACAATTGTACATTATTCTGGTGAAGATATGCAGGGATTGATTTTTCCGGCATCAGAGGAAGAAGTGCTGGATAATCTTGAAAAAGCAGGAAAGTCCAAATCCGATTATGCGGTGGTGGAATACAAGAAAAACACCCTTGGTTCTTATGAAGCTTATCATACTACGATCAAGTGCAAAAGTGCCAGCAGTAAATATGCGTATTCCGTAGCCTATAATCTGGTGGGTGACGAGGATATTTATTCAGTCAACGGTCAGGTCAAGCAGGATGATGCAAAGGCTATGGAGGCTATCAGGGATTCCGTTGAGAGTCTGAAGCTGTTGCAGACATCTGATGCTACAGAAAATAAGAATGACAGTTCTACGAAAAAGGATGAGACAGACGAGTCGGATACCTCAGAGTCTGACAATACCAGCAGTGACAGTGAAAATGGTCAGTATATATATGACAGCAACGGCAATGTAGTTTATGTATACCAGGACAGTAACGGTAACTGGGTAGACAGCAACGGAGCTGTTTATTACTTCAGCTCTACCGGCATCACAAACAGTAATGGATCAAGCTTTACGTATGATAAGCCGGATAATAGCCAGGGCGGAGGGCAGACTACACAGACAAACAGTTTCTATGATAACGAAGGTAACCTGATTACAGTTTACAAAAACAGCAATGGTAATTGGGTAGACAACAACGGAGTTGTCTATACATTCGGGCAGTACGGTGTAACGGATAATTATGGAAACTATTATCCGTATGACGGAAGCGGCGGCAATACCGGCGGCACTGGAAACAATGGAGGTACCGGAAACAACGGAGGTACTGGAAACAACGGCAATACCGGCAATAATGGCAATACCGGAAATACAAACGGATTTTATGATGATCAGGGAAATTATATTACGGTATATCAGGACAGCAATGGTAACTGGGTAGACAGCGCCGGTATGGAATATACCTTCGGTAATGACGGTGTAACTGACAGTTATGGAAACTTTTATCCATATTAAATATCAGAATTGAAAAACATATCAAAGGAGATAGCAGGTAAGCCTGTTGCCTCCTTTTTTTCATTTACGCCGGCAGCAGGAAAAAGTCAAGTTGGATGTACTCACTTATAGCATAAAGCAGAGAGGGAGAGATTATGGAACGTTTAGCGACAAATATTGCAGTAAACTTAAGAAGAATCCGAAAGATGAAAAATATGAGTCTGGATCATGCGGCAATCAGGACCGGAGTGAGCAAGAGTATGCTTGCACAGATAGAGCGTGGTGAGGCCAACCCGACAATAGGGATTTTGGAAAAAATTGTGGATGGACTGAGAGTGAGCTTTGATGATCTGATTGCCAGACAGGAGGCAAAAGGCTATGCGATTGAGCGCTGCAAAATGACACCGGTTCGGGAAGCTGCCGGGCAATACAGGGTATATAGCTGTCTGCCTTATGAAGATGGAAGAAATTTTGAACTTTATGTGGTTGAGATAGAATCAGGGTGCTGCTACTGTTCAGAGTTATATGATGATCGAGCTTATGAGTATATTGAGGTTACGGATGGAAATCTTGAGCTTTCTATTGAAAACAGAGTTTTTTATGTGAAGAAAGGAGATTTTTTCTGTTTTGATGCAGGAAAAGAGCATAGCTATAGAAATAGGGGAGAAGAACGTTTAAGTATGACGATTTTTATTACATTGCATTTTAGGATGTAATAATTGACATTACAACATTGAATTGTTATAATCAAAGAAAAATATTTGCGGGGCGGATACGATGCAGATTTCAAGCAGATTTACGTTGGCGGTACATATTTTTGCATGTATTGATACATTCAAAGATCAGTATAAGATTACAAGTGATTTTTTAGCGGGTAGTACAAATGTCAATCCTGTTATCATCCGTAAGATTCTTTCGCAGTTAAAGGCAGCGGGTCTTATAGAGGTTGCGAGGGGAACGGGAGGAGCTTCGATTGCAAAACCATTGTCCCGGATTACGTTTCTTGATATTTATAATGCGGTAGAATGTGTGGAACATGGGGAGTTGTTTCATTTCCATGAGAATCCAAATACGAACTGTCCTGTCGGACGAAATATTCATGTGATTCTGGATGATAAGCTGATACGGGTACAGCAGGCTATGGAAAAGGAGCTTGCCTCCATTACTTTGGAAGATTTGATGCGGGATACGGAGAAATATATACAAAAGCAATGAAAGAAACATTTTGAGGCGTGCAAATGAAAATTCTGTGCGCCTTAAATTTTTAAAATCCTAGTTGTAACTATTGACATTACAACAACTGCATGCTACTATAATGATGTAATCAAGAAAGTTACAACAAAAAATATATTTCAGGAGGAAATTAAAATGAGCAAAGTATCCGAATTTTTACAGGCAAACCCGGTACAGTATCTGGCAACTGTAGGCCGCGACGGAAAGGCAAAGTGCCGTCCGTTCATGTTTTTGTTTGAGCAGGAAGGCAAGCTGTGGTTCTGCACCAACAGCACGAAGGATGTTTATAAAGATATGCAAAAGAACCCGGAAATCGAGGTCAGTGTGTCCAGTCCGGAGTATGCGTGGATTCGGCTTCACGGAACGGCGGTATTTGAGAACAACATGGCAGTCAAGGAAGGTGCGATGAATAATCCTATTGTAAAGGGCCAATACAAGGAAGCAGCGAATCCTATTTTTGAGGTATTTTATATCAAGGATGCCCATGGCATTATTGCTGATTTTTCCGGTAATCCCCCATATGAATTTTAAGTAAGAAATCTGTCCGAAGCGGATAATTGAAAAGAGAGGCTGACATGAATCAGAGTGAAAGAAGAACATATTTAATCAGAGAGCTTTTAAATGAAAATGCTCATTATCGAAACGTGATGATTCCTGATGATATCGAAGAGCAGAGACAACTTTTGCGGGGGCTTATGAATATTCGTGCCCCGAAAGATATCAATAAGGAATTTTTACGTATCCAGGATGAGTATTTGATGCAGGAAATAATGGAAAAAGGCATTGTGGAGGCAGATCATCTGGTTCCTGTCCGGGAAGGCATTTATCTCTGGCAAGGGGATATTACCACGCTGCGCTGTGACGCTATTGTCAATGCGGCCAATAGTGGTATGACCGGATGCTATATTCCCAATCATCGCTGCATTGACAACTGTATTCATTCTTTTAGTGGGATTCAGCTTCGGATTGCCTGTGCTGAAATCATACGTCATCAGGGCTGTGAAGAAGGGACTGGAAAGGCAAAGATCACACCGGCGTTTAACCTTCCCTGTAAATATGTCCTGCATACGGTCGGCCCCATTGTTGCAGGAAAATTGACGGATAATGATTGTAAATTGCTTGCATCCTGCTATCGCTCATGTCTGGAGCTTGCGGCCGATAATAATCTTGCGAGTATTGCCTTTTGCTGCATTTCTACCGGGGAATTTCATTTTCCTAATGAAAAAGCGGCGGAGATTGCGGTGGAAACAGTGGACGAATTTATGAAGAAAAAAACCAGCGTGAGGAAGGTAGTTTTCAATGTTTTTAAAGACAGGGATAAAAAAATATATGAAAAATTACTTGGATAGCATAGGGCAATTGAAGACAGCTCTGCAGGGGACTGACGCAGTTATCATCGGTGCAGGCTCTGGTTTATCTGCATCAGCAGGGTTGACCTATTCAGGGGAGCGGTTTGAACGTTACTTTTCTGATTTCATTGAAAAATATCATATACCGGATATATACTCCGGCGGATTCTATCCATATGGGACTCCTGAAGAATATTGGGCATGGTGGAGCCGGCATATTTATTATAATCGCTATGTGGCAGTGCCAAAGCCAGTCTATGAAAACCTGTTGGATTTAGTGAAGGACAAAGATTATTTTGTTATTACGACAAATGTAGATCATTGTTTTCAAAAGGCAGGATTTGATAAAAAAAGATTGTTTTATACGCAGGGTGATTATGGTTTATGGCAGTGTTCAAAACCGTGCCACCAGAAAACCTATGATAATGAATCAATTGTGAAGCAAATGGTTGATCGGCAGAGGGATATGAAGATCCCAGAGGAACTGATCCCCTATTGTCCGGTTTGTGGAAAACCTATGACTATGAATTTGCGCTGTGATAATACCTTTGTAGAGGATGAAGGCTGGCATAAAGCAGCGGAAAGATATACGGAATTTGTCCGCCGCCATGAGAAAGTAAAGGTTCTATATTGGGAATTAGGGGTTGGGGCAAATACCCCTGCCATAATCAAGTATCCATTTTGGCGGATGACAGCATGCAATCCCAAGGCTATTTATGCCTGTGTTAATTATGGGGAGGCAGCGGCCCCAAATGAGATAAAAAAGCAGAGCATCTGTATTGATGCGGATATTGGAAAAGTGCTTTCGGATCTTAAGAAAGCATGATTGAAAAAGAAAGACGTAACGAAAGCGTGGTATAATAGTCGTAATCGGCAGACACGGTATTTCGCTAAAGAGTTTGTATATGGAGCTCAGAGTTCTTCGCTATTTCCTGACCGTAGTCAGGGAGAAAGTATTACACAATGGGTTTGGTATAAAATCTAAGTCTATGTTCCCAAAATCCTGCATTCTGTGGTAGAATAATCAGAGTGGTAAAACACTTCATTTTTTACTACTTTTTATGTCCCGGGATTGCCCCGATTTGTCTTTTTGAGGAGTCGGAAAATTTGTTGAAGCAGGATGAGCCGGTACGGATTTGTATCGGAGAATATATGTATTTGTTTCTTTTTACAAAGAGTGGATTTATAAAAAGGCAGCGATAAGACGGATGAATTGGGGAATGTTAATGAACGGGCGAATGAGTATTCGACGAAACTTATGGAATAGGGATACAATATCTTAAAATATAAAAGGGAAGGTTCATTCCGATGGCAAAGAAAAAAGTTGAAGAGAAATTAAATTTGGACGCAATTTTATTCAAATGTCGTGATATTTTGCGTCAGGCACGCAATTCCGGTTCCTTTTTTGAGAAACGCGATATGATGCTTACGCTCGTTTTTCTGCGTTTTATCGGTGAAAAATTTGAAGACGGCATTGAAAATCTTCGCAAAAGTTTGATTGCTCAGGGGCTTGATCCCGATGATGAGGGAATCAGGACAGCATTTTTCGATGATGCCACATTTACGGACGGCACGTATAATTTGCCCATGGAAGCCCGCTGGACAACTATCATCAATACGCCTGCGCCGAGTCTTAATGTGGCCCTTGATACTGCATTGCACAGTATAGCGGCCAGCAGCAAACAGTTGAGAGGGTGCTTCGTAGAAGGTACGTTTACCACGCGGAATCTTGCGCCGAATGATATTAAAAAAATTGTTGATGAGGTCAATAAAATCAGTCATAAGGCCTTTGGCAAAGAAAAAGATCTGATCGGCCGTGTTTATGAATACTTTCTCAAGGAATTTGCTGTAAACGCAACGAAGGAAGAAGGTGAATACTACACGCCTCACGATGTGGTTCAATTGATTGCAGCCATGATTGAGCCGTTCGACGGTACGCTATATGACCCGTGCTGCGGATCGGGAGGGATGTTTGTTCAGAGTGCAGCCCTTGTCAAAGCAAAACAAGGGGATATCAGCCGCATCAATATTTACGGGCAGGAGAAAGAACCTGCAACATACCGGCTGGCAAAGATGAATCTGGCTTTGCGGGGGATCAGTCATAATCTTGGTGATACAAGCGATTCTTCCTTTACACATGACTTGCACAGGGGACTCTATTTTAACTATATTATGGCGAATCCGCCTTTTAACCTGAAGGGCTGGTATGATGAGAACCTGAAAAATGATTCTCGCTGGGCGGATTATGAGACGCCGCCGGCCAGTAATGCAAACTATGCCTGGATTCTCCATATGCTTTCTCATTTGAAACCGCTTGACGGCGTTGCAGGTTTCCTTTTGGCAAACGGTGCTTTGGGAGATGGCGATACTCTGGAAATTCGCAAAAAGCTGATCCAGAATGATAAAATAGAGGCCATTATCATTCTTCCGCGTGAACTCTTTATTACAACAGATATCAGTGTTACGCTTTGGATCCTGAATCAAAACAAAAAAGGCGGTTCATATCACGGCAGAACTCTGCGCAACCGGGAGGGAGAGGTTCTTTTTGTTGATTTGCGCACATGGACAGAGAATCCGGTTAAGGGAGAAAACAAAAAGAAAGTACGTTTAATCACGGAACAGATTCAGAGAGCGGCGGACATCTATCATACATGGCAAAGTGAAGGGACGGACGGCACAAATTACGAGGAACCAGAGCTTTACCGCAGTGTCAGCATGGGCGAAATAGAAAGACAGGGCTGGAGCCTTATACCGAGTAAGTATATTGAGTTTGTTGACCATGATTTGGATATCGATTATCCTGCGGAGATGCTGCGTATCCAGAAAGAAATGAGAGAAATAATGGCTGCAGAGAAGCAGTCTCAGAAAATGCTTGAAGAAGCATTCAGGGGGCTTGGTTATGGCATTGACTAAGGTAAAGCTTGGAAAGTATATTGAGCAATCTGATCTAAGAAATAATGAGGGAAAATTTGGTGAAGATTCCGTTGTCGGGCTTTCAACACAGAAACAAATGATAACAACCAAGGCAGATCTTTCCGGTGTCAGTCTCTTATCATATAAATTATTTGCTCCAGGTCAGTTTGCTTACATTCCGGATACTTCACGGCGTGGGGATAAGATGTCACTGGCATATAACTCGACCAAAGAAACATACCTCGTTTCCTCGATTTCTGTCGTTTTTGGCGTAACAGATGAGGAGCATCTGTTATCGGACTACCTGTATATGTTTTTCAATCGCCCGGAATTTGATCGTTATGCAAGGTTTCATTCATGGGGATCAGCAAGGGAAACTTTTAACTGGGAAGATATGTGTGATATAGATATTGAACTTCCCGACCTGCCTATACAGCAGAAATATGTTGACATATATCTTGCCGCGCTTAAAAATCAGCAAAGCTATGAGCGCGGCATGGAGGATTTGCGGATTGTTTTTGAGGGTTATCTGGACAATCTTCGCTCTCAAAATAAAATTGAAAAAATAGGCCCTTTTTTACAGCTTGTAGAAGATAAAAATGACGATTTGGCATATGGGATGGAGTCAGTTAAGGGCGTTTCAATAGAGAAAAAATTTATTGACACAAAGGCGGATATGAAAGGTGTAAGCCTGAAACCATATTATATTGTAAAACCAGATGAGTTTGCATATGTGACAGTCACGTCACGAAACGGCGAAAAAATATCTCTTGCACTTAACGATTCGGATGAAACCTATATCTGCTCGTCATCCTATGTTGTATTTAAAAGCAGAGACAAGGAAAAATTGCTTCCGCAATATTTGATGCTGTATTTCTCGCGCTCCGAGTTTAATCGCTACGCAAGATTTCATTCCTGGGGAAGCGCGAGAGAAATATTTGATTGGAATGAAATGTGTGATGTGAAGATACCGGTTCCGGATATCAAGGTGCAGAAAGCTATTTCCAAAGTTTTTGCCGTATATACCCAACGCAAAGAAATCAACGAGCAACTCAAAGCACAAATCAGGGATATCTGTTCGATACTGATTAGGGGATCGCTTGAGAACGGAGGATGAAATGGCAAGATTACAGAATTATAATGGTCATTACTGTGAATCTGAATATGAGTATGCCTTCCTTTCCTTCCTGGAAGAAGAGGGTTGGCAGTATCTTTCCGGAAGCAGCATTGTGCGCAGTTCGCGGAGAGATGTTCTATACTTGGATGACATGGAACAGTTTTTGAGTAAGACAAATCCGGATTTAACTGCTGACGAAATCCGGCAGATGATAGATATGGTTTGTTTTGTCGGCGCAGAAAGCGATTTTGCCACGCTCCATAAGGTGTATGGCTGGATGGTAAACGGCATTCAGCTTACTTTACAAGACGGGCAGTCAAGAATGGTCGCGTTGATTGATTTTGAAAATCCCAAAAAGAACATTTTCCGTGCAGTCAATCAGTTTACGGTTGAATATACCAATAATGGACAAACAGAAAATCGACGGCCCGACGTTCTTCTTTTCATCAATGGAATGCCGTTATGTGTGATTGAATTAAAAAATCCAGCGGATGCAAATGCAACAATTTATGACGCATGGGAGCAAATCAATATTCGCTATTGGCGTGACATTCCGCATCTGCTGCATTATTGCCCCCTGGCATGTATTTCTGATGGTGTAAAAACGAGACTTGGCACTGTTCGTACGCCTTATGAGCATTTTTATGCGTGGCGCCGGGTGAACGACGGGGATAAAGTCTCTACGCTTCCCTTTGAAGAGACGCAAACGATGATAAAAGGCGTTTACAGTCCCGAACGCTTTCTGGAAATATTTCGTGATTATATCTATTTTCAGGATAGCCAATACGATTGTGATGAGCACGAAATCGTGTGCCGTTATCCGCAGTTTTTTGCTGCGCGTCTTCTGAAGGAGAGTATCATTAAATCGGTCATCAAAAAGAGTGGAAAAGGCGGAACTTATTTCGGCGCTACAGGATGCGGCAAGACATACACTATGGCTTTTCTGGCCCGTCAGCTTGCTTTGCGCTGCACGGATGTACCGGAAATCGGTTCACCTACCATCATAATGATCGTTGATCGTGAAGAACTTCAAAAGCAGGGAGCAAAACTTTTTACAAAAAGCAAAGAATTTCTAAATCTCGGCGAAGTCAGTATCGTTCCGAATCGCAAAGAGCTGAGGAAAGAGCTTGGTTTGCGGGAAAGCGGCGGGTTTTACATCTGCACCATTCAGAAATTTTGCGATAGAGAAGATGACAAAATCGGTCTGATCAATGATCGTGCAAATATCATCTGTTTTTCGGATGAAGCACATAGAACTCAGCTCGAACATGCCAGAAAGATTCAATTCAGCAAAGACGCAGACGAGAATATGAGAGCGATGGTGTCCAAGCCATATGCAAAGGTACTCAAGGAAGCATTCCCGCAAGCAACTTTTGTTGGTTTTACTGGTACGCCGATTGCAGAAACATATCAGACGTTTGGAGAAGAAATTGACCGTTACACGATGGATCAGGCAGTTGCCGATGGTCTTACGGTATCCATTAAATATCATCCGCGAATTGCAAAGGTTCTGTTGGATCAGGAAAAAGTTGAAAAGATTGAGTCTTACTATAAGAGATGTGCTGACGATGGCGCTACACCGGAAGACATAGAAGCGAGCAAAAAAGCAATGAGCTCGATGGAAATGATTCTGGGCGAGCCTTCCCGGCTGGAACGTCTTGCCGTCGATATTCATGATCACTATGTTTCCTCATGTGCCAATGACCCGGATAGAGTGCAGAAAGCCATGGTTGTATGTTCCAACAGGACAATCGCTTATGAACTGTTGAAAAAATTCCAGGAAAAATACCCGGAATGGTTTGAAGAAAAAAAAGTACCCGACGGAATTTCCGTTTCTGAAGAAGAATTGTGCGAATTGAAGCCAATGCCTTTTATGGCGATGGTAGCAAGTGTCGGCAAAAATGATAAATCGGAAATGTATAACTATCTCGGCGGCGCAAAGAATGGTAAGCGCTCCGAGGATTTGGACGCAGCATTTAAGCAGGAAAAATCAAACTTCCATATAGTAATCGTTGTTGATATGTGGATAACTGGTTTTGATGTGCCTTCTCTTACATATATGTATAATGACAAGCCGCTGAAAAAGCATATGCTGATTCAGACTATCAGTCGTGTCAACAGAAAGAATCCGGGTAAGGATTATGGTATGATTGTCGATTACATTGGCATTCGTGACAATATGCGCGAAGCTATGAAAATCTACGGCGGCGATAATTCTGTTGCGCCTTCGACCGACGATGTTGAACAGGCTACCGACGCATTCAGGGAAGAACTTTCAATTCTCAAAGACCTTTTTGCCGGCTATGACTTAAGGCCTTTCCTTGATCCTGCTGGAGATCCAGTTAAACGATACAGGATTTTGGCAAAAGCGGCTGAGTTTGTCTTTATTTCCACACAGGAATTGCAGGAGGAAAGCAACGGCGGGAAAAGTGTTCGTAAAGTGTCGTTCAAAACGTATTTTCTGAAAACGGTAAAGAGAATGCGGGCAGCTTATGATATTTGCCAACCGTCCGGAGAGCTGGATGAAGAGGAGTCCGCTCTTGCGCAGTGCTTTATGGTCATCGCTGGTTTTGTCCGTAAGATGAGTGGTACCAGTGAGGTCGATACAGACACTATGAATCGCCATGTGGAACGGATGGTTGAGGAAGCGTTGAAATACAACAAAGTCGAAAGTATTCTTGATAATGGAGAGCAGGAGGATATTTTTAGCCCGGAATATTTTGAAAAACTATCGGATGTGAAGATGCCGGCATCAAAGCTGGAATTGCTGGTAAAAATGCTTCGCAAACAAATCTCGGAATATGGTAAAACAAACCAGATGGCTGCAAAAAAGTTCCGTGAAATGCTTGAAGAAACCATTAAACAATATCATGAGAGAAGAACGGACCTTATTGTGGAAGAAGACGGAGCTGCACAGGAGCAGACAGCGGAAGAGGTTATTAGGAATGCAACCGATCAGGCGCTGCAGATTTTGAAAGAGATGAACGCCGACCGTGAGAGTTTCCGCAAAGTCGGACTCACTTATGAAGAAAAGGCATTTTACGATATTTTGATGACTTTGCGTGACCAGTATAACTTTGAGTATGGAGAAAACAAAGTTGTGAACGGCATCTCTGTCAACGAAAAATGTAAATCTTTGGCTAAAAAGATCAAGGAGGCTATTGATACAAAATCATCGTTTACAGATTGGCTTAATAATCAATTAGTCCGTGATCAGCTTAAATTTGACATTAAAGTTTGTCTGATTAAGAATGGCTATCCGCCACAGTATAGCCCGGAGGTTTTTCGTAAGGTTATGGAACAAGTAGAAAACTTCGCAGAAAATAATTGATATGGCAAAACGCGATAAGTTTAATAAAGAGGCGATTTTCGGAGGAGATCGTTTCTGCATTATTAGAAATTCAGTGGTGGAATTGGTCTGAGGAAAGGTTATAATCGCTTACTACACCATTTTTGAAAGAGCCTTGAAATGACATGGATGTGAAAAATATGGTAAGGCGGCAGTTTCCGAAAAAGGGAAGCTGCCGCTTGCTTTATGATCTGTTCCAAGTACATACCAAAACGGGAGCGGTGTCCGTAAAGGAAAACGCCCCCGCTTTGATTTAGGGATTATATAAAATCATGTGCAGAATGGTAGTTTCGGTTCCAATATTTCGATAAGAGTGAATCGTATCGCCCCTAAATCGTATGCTCTCCCCTTTTGTGACAGAAAAGCGTTTGTCGTCAGCTTTTATTTCCAGCGTTCCGCAAAAAATAGTTATAAATTCTGTGGTTCCCCGAAGATGAGGTTCAGACTGCCAATAACTCCCCGGTTCTAATTCCAGATAATAAACGGCAAATCTACGGTTTTCATCATCTGGGAAAATAGAATAATTTTTTACTTTGCCGCCATCTTCTAAAAGCGGTTGTATTTCAGAGGTTTTAACAATTTCGTATGGAACTTTGGGGCGAACTGTCAATGCGTCGAACGGTACTTTCATTCCGTTTGATAATTTCCATAATGTAGAGATTGTTGGATTGCCCTCTCCACGTTCAATCTGAGCCAGCATACTTTTACTGACTCCGCTTAACTTCGCCAATTCGTCCATGCTCAATTTGTTTTCTTCTCTAAGACGTTTAATATTTTTTGCTACAATCAAATTCATCGTATCCAAAAAAATGCTCCCCCCTATTGACAATATAATGCACATATTGTATCATTAAAACGTACATGGTACGATATAACACACTGTTTATTATATTATATAATTTTATCTTTCATTTGTAAAGAGAGAGGAGCAAAAAAATGATTTGTTCTATTGTCAGTCATGGCTATGGATGACTTGAATGGGTAAGTATAAAACCGGAACTTCAAATGGAAAAAATTTTGATTACTGCGGATGGATGGTCAGGGCTGATTGGCAGCTATGTTTCACAATAAAATTTTCACAGGAGGTGGTTAAAATGTTCCCTGTATCTGATTTTTTAATCTATTGTTTTGTTACTGCTTACACACCGGGAGCAAATAATCTGTTGTCTATGAGCAATGCGGCACGTCTGGGTTTTAAAAAGAGCGTCCGCTTTAATTTGGGAATTACAATGGGATTTTTGATTGTTATGAGCGTATGCACAATCTTTAGTTCAACCCTGTATTCTGCGCTCCCTAAAATCAAAATCTTCATGCAGATTTTGGGAGCGGCTTACATGGTGTATCTCGCATGGAAAGTCTGGAAAACATCTTCTGATTTTGAAATAGAAAATGGCAAAGAATCCAGTTTCCTTGCAGGAATGGTATTGCAGTTTATGAATCCGAAAATCTACATTTATGCGATTACTGCCATGTCCCTTTACATATTGCCTGTATTTCATTCGACAATAGCTTTAATTTGCTTTACTCTTATTTTGACTGTAATAGGGGCTTCCGGCTCTTATGTCTGGGCGCTGTTTGGTTCCGCTTTCTGTAAGTTTTTTGTCCGGCATACAAAAGCTGTTAATTTTGTTATGGCGTTGTTGCTTTTGTATTGTGCGGTATCGTTGTTTTTATAAAAGCAAAAACAGCCGAAGGACAAAGCTGATCGAAATCCTGTCCAAGTTCAGACTTGTGCCAGCATTTCTTCCAGCCGGGAAGCCCGCTGTCATCTTTGACTTATTTTAATATGTATGGCAAGCCTGTTTATTATAAAGTCAATATGCATTTATTTATCAGTCTCATTTCATATTGTTACTTACTCACTATCAAGATAGTATCTTGGTTTACCTTGCGTCTTTTTGCCATATTCAATGGCTTCTGTAGGGCAGCCTGCGATACATGCCATGCAGTGAGTACAAGTATTACCCCAAACAGGCTTTCCATTTACCAGCTTTACATTGTTTAAAGGGCAGAGTGTTTCGCATTTACCGCAACTGGAACATTTGTCTGTCGCAGAGAATCCTTTTGCGCTGATCATTAAGGAATACATGATTGGATTCAAAATCTTGGACATCATTGCTTTACCCGGCTGCTCTTTGGGGAGCATTTGTTTGTCCCGGATGGTTTCTGCAATTTTTATGATTTTAGGTTCTGCTTCTGTCAAAATCTTATCATTGATTTCTTTCGGTTGTGTGCCGCCTCCTGCTATATAGCCCTGGGGCATAACAACTGAATTGAATCCCATTAAAGCAAAAGACTTTTCTTTACAGAGTTTCTTTACATATTCCACTGTCGCCCACGGGGTTGACGCACAGGTGCCGATAAAATAGACCTTTTTGGTTCCAGAGAAATTAACTTTTTTGATATAATCACTCATTACGCGAGGTAACCTTCCGGCATAGACAGGACCAACAAAGACTAACGCTTTTTCTGATTTTACAGAACTATAATTGTTTTCTTTAAGCCTTTGGTTGATTGAGATAATTTCGTCATTGGAAATTTCGGCAATCTTTTTTGCTGCATATTTGCTGTTTCCCGTACCACTGAAATATAATATCATAGTATATCCCTCCTAATGGACATTTTCATTTTAATGCGAATTATAGCATAGGAAGAAAAACTCACGATAAACTATGCTTATTGAATTGCCAATGTTCAATAAGATATACGTCATTCTTGAACACTCTAAGAATTTGAAAAATGGCAGGAAATGTACCCCTGCCATCTTTTGCTAAATATTTTCTATCGGTAACTTGATAGTAAAGGCAGCGCCTTTATTCGGTTCGCTTTTGACCGCAATACTGCCTCTGCACAGGTCAACAATTCGTTTGACAAGTGCAAGACCAAGACCATTACCATCAGCCTTACGTGACGAATCACCCTGATAGAACTTTTCAAAGATATGTTTTTGAATTTCCTCACTCATTCCGTCGCCCTGATCGGAAATAGTTACAGAAAGATGTGTGTCTGATTTTTCTATACCAACATGTATAATGCCTTTAATGGGAGAATGTTTAATAGCATTATCCACAATATTACTCCAAACCTGTTCAAGCAACTGTTCGCTTCCATAGTACATTTGCCTGGGTAAATCCATGTCAAACTCGATATCTTTTTCAGTCCATTTGGATTCGAGCATTAAAATGGATTTGCGAATTTGTTCATCCAAACGGTATTCTTTTTTATTCATTACAGTTTCTTGATTTTCCAGTTTCGATAACATTAAAATACTACTGGAAAGATTGGTAAGTCTGCGTGAATTATCGAGGATTTTTTCTACATAGTGATCGTGTCTTTCCGGTGTAAGTCTGTGATTCTGTAATAATGTCGCATATCCCTCGATAGAAGCGATAGGAGTTTTGAACTCATGGGAAACGTTTACTACAAAATCATTCCGAAGTGTCTCTATATGGGAAAGGTCATAGGTCATGGAATTAAATCGTTTTGCCATTTCCTGAATCTCGTCAATTTTTTCATTGGTTGGAACGCGTACGGCAAAATTTCCTTTAGAAAGTTCATCAAACGCATTGCCAATATTTTGAATCGGACGAATAATCAATTTACCAACAAAGACAGCGATTGCACATCCAATCAGTAAACTTCCGGCCAATAAAATTAAAATCGGAATGTGTCTGATACGCGGGTCAATAGAAATGATTTGAAGCTTATACAGTACTATCAAAAGCAGTGTTAAAATAAGAAATACAACGGCGATCGTCGCAAAAACAATGCCGGCAAAGTATATCCATAATTTTGAATGTGCTTTTTTATTCAATCTTTTTCACCGCCTTATATCCGAGTCCGCGTACAGTTACAATTTCAAAATCCTTACAATCGGAAAATTTATCCCGTAACCGGTTAATATGTGTATTTACGGTTCGTTCATCTGTCTCCGAAAACATTCCCCATATTTCGTCCATAAGCTGCTGTCTGGTAAAAATTTTGTTTGGATAAGACAACAATTTATATAGCAAATAAAATTCTTTTTGTGGTAAAATTCTTTCTTTTCCATGAAGTGTGACGGTGAGAGCGTCGTAATCCAGAACAGTAGAACCTATAACAATTTTCTTTTCGCTGGAAATCTTTGCTCTGCGAAGAAGCGCTTCTACTCGTAAAACCAGTTCTTTAACATTGATCGGTTTAATCATATAATCATCTGTTCCGGCACGAAATCCCTTTTGCATATCGTCAAATTGATCTTTTGCCGTCACCATAAGAATTGGCAGGTCATAATCTGCATCCCGTAATGACTGGGTTAGCTCATAACCATCCATATTGGGCATCATAACATCAGCAACGATTAAATCAATGTATTCCTTTTCCATAATTTCCAATGCTTCCATCCCATCACCGGCAGAAAAACAGTGAAAGCCGCTGTCGCTAAGAACCGTACATAATAATTCCTGCATATCAGTATTATCTTCTACAACAAGGATATTAAACATAAAAACACCTCCCGAATACGTTGATTATAGCATACAAAAATACGTCAGGATAAACAATAGCGCCTTGTAAAAAATTCAGTTTATGTTCCGTTTATTTTGGCGTGTTCTTGTGTTTATTTTATTACGCTATAATCCATGCCTGAACAGGAGGTAAATACATGCTTAAACTAAAAAATATTGTCAAAACCTATGTAACAGGAGATCTAAAACAAGACGCTTTAAAAGGCGTCAGTATTAATTTCAGGGAAAATGAGTTTGTTTTTATTCTCGGACAGAGCGGTTCAGGTAAAACCACTATGCTCAATATCATTGGTGGTCTTGACCGGTATACCAGCGGTGATTTGGTTATCAACGGTGTGTCCACGAAGAAATATAAGGACGCAGATTGGGATTTTTACCGCAACAATTCCATTGGATTTGTATTTCAAAGTTATAATCTGATTCCACATCAGAGTGTGCTTGCTAATGTTGAACTGGCTTTAACTCTTGCCGGTATTTCCAAAAAGGAACGAAAACAACGTGCAATTTCTGTTCTGAAAAAAGTAGGGCTTGGCGATCATATGCACAAGAAACCAAATCAGATGTCCGGCGGACAGATGCAGCGTGTAGCGATTGCACGTGCGCTGATTAATAACCCGGATATTCTGCTGGCTGATGAACCAACCGGAGCCTTGGATTCTGAAACAAGTATTCAGATTATGGAGTTACTGAAAGAAATCGCAAAAGACAAACTTGTTATTATGGTAACACACAATCCGGAGCTTGCCAAAAAGTATTCCACAAGAATTGTAAAATTGCTGGATGGAAAAATCGTGGGGGATTCTAACCCTTATGAAGAATATGAAGTTTCAGCGACATCTCAGAAACGAAGAAAAATTTCCATGTCATTTTTTACGGCACTGTCCTTAAGCTTCAATAACCTGCGTACCAAAAAAGGGCGTACGATATTGACTTCTTTTGCCGGTTCTATCGGTATTATCGGCATTGCGCTTATTTTGGCGCTCTCAACGGGAATGAGTACTTATATTTCGGATGTTCAAAAAGATACCATGTCTTCTTATCCATTGACGATTAGCTCTGAAACGGTTGATCTTTCAAATGTAATGGGACAGCGCAGAGAAATGATAGGTGAGCGCCGCGGTACGGATACAGAAGAAGGAACGGACCTTTCAGGCGTTTACGCTGATTATACGGATATTGAATCCAGTGAAATGATAACTTCCAGTATTATAGAGAACAATTTGACTGAGTTTAAGAAATATCTGGATGACCCGGACAGCGAAATTCAGCAGTATCTGGGTGAGAACGGGGTGATTTATACTTATGATGTTCGCTTCAGCGTATATTCTCATGACGCGGATGATGTACTGGTAAGCAGTGATGCTGATACCGATAACATCTCATCCCTTGGGGGCAGCGATACGGACAGCAGCGGAGGAGTTGGAGACAGACAGGGCATTATGTCCGCCGCACTTGGCAATACTTCATCCTCCGGCGCCGAGAACTTTTCGGAATTGATGGTTGGTGCAAATGGAGCAACTGTCAGTCAGGTAATCACCGACAGTTATGATGTTCTATACGGAAAATGGCCGGAAAACTATGATGAAGTTATTCTTGTGTTGGACAAGAATAATGGTATTTCCGCAGGTACACTTTATCAATTAGGGCTTATTACTGCAGAACAGTATGAAACTGCCGTAGAAAAAATTGATAACGGTGAAGAAGCGGATGAAATCAGTTTTGATTATGCAGACATTTGCAGCCACACTTTTTATTTGGTTCCTGCCTGTGACCACTATATAGAAAATGAGAATGGGAGCTTTACTTTCATTGATGATAATTCTGTTGACGAAGAACAGCTTCTTGAGAATGCCGTTGAGCTAAAAATTACTGGTATTGTCCGTCCAGCCCCAGACGCAGAAAATGCCAGTATTCAATCGACTGTCGCATATACTTCGGAATTGACAGACTATGTAATTAATCATACAAACGAAAGCGCCGTAATTATGGCACAGGAAAAAACACCTGAAATAAATGTGCTGACTGGAATGGAATTTGAAGCGCCTGACAATGATACTAAAATTGCTGACGCTAAAGAGTATATTCGTGTGATGGGTGTTTCCGACAAAGCTTCTCTCTATAAGATGGTTATGTATTATAGTACTCAAAATACAGAAGAATCAAAGGAATCACAGCAAACCGGACAAATAGGAAATGCTGCAGGCGATATGGACATGGATGAAAATACTATGGCTGCCGCTCTTGATCAATGGATTGCAAATGATCCTGACGAGGATATTTTGCTTAAATTTTATGATGAATATATTGCAGGAGCAACCTATGAGGAAAATTTGGAAAGCTTTGGAAAAGTAAGTTATGACGCACCATTATCTATCAATATCTATGCTGATAGTTTTGAGGATAAAGATGCTATTTCTGAATGTATCGAAAACTATAATGAAACGACAGACGAAGATGCGCAGATTACTTATACCGATTATGTAGCACTGCTTACTTCTTCGGTTACAACAATTATTAACGGTATTTCATATGTGCTAATTGCTTTTGTTGCCATATCACTAATTGTTTCCTGCATTATGATTGGTATTATTACTCATATTTCTGTTATGGAGCGGACGAAAGAAATTGGTATTTTACGGGCACTTGGCGCATCCAAACATAACATTTCACAGGTGTTTAATGCAGAAACTTTTATCATTGGCTGCTGTGCTGGATTGCTTGGTATTGGCGTATCGTTTTTGCTAATGATCCCTATTAATTCAATGATTGAGAAAATTTCCGGTATATCCGGACTTACCGCCAGGCTTCCTGTGACATCTGCACTCGTCTTAATTGTGCTGAGTATTATAATCACTTTAGTTGGCGGATTACTTCCGGCAAAAAAGGCGGCAAAAAAAGACCCGGTTATTGCTCTGCGCAGTGAATAATTTCTTAGAAAAAAATACAATGGCGCTCTGCCGGAGTACACTTTTGGTATATCCCGTCGGAGCGTTTTTATTGGGAATTTGCCTGTTCAATGAGAAAATGCATAAATCTTTTTGCTGCTGAACTGAGTCTTTCATAATCCTGATAAATAAATGAAATACACCATGTAATCGTTTTGTCATCAAAAGGAACCATTACTACATTTTCATAAATGGAACGATCCAGCATGGGGGCAAGGCTCAGAGCTATGCCCCTCCCTCTGTTGACCAGGCTGATGAGCTGGCTTGCGTCGGAGGATTCAAAGGCCGTTTTCGGCTCAAATTGATATTTGTGGGCATAGTGGAAAACCAGCTTGCGGTAATAAGATTTTTTGTCCAGCATCAGGAACGATTCATCTTTGAGGAGCGCGAAATTGACTTCTTTTAATGCCGCTAGGGGATTAGCCTTATGCACAAACAGATAAAGGGGAAAGGTTTTTACCGGCGTGTAGGGAAGCCGTTCGCCGTGCCGGTTTTCGGGAATCGCCAACAATCCGAAATGGGTGGGATCGGCTTCCACATAGGCGTCGCATTCCGTGTCGGACAGTTCCAGAAGTTCCAACGTGATATGGGGATATTTTTCCTGAAAAGCAAACAGCAGGTCAGGGTCTAGGCAGCGGAATATCAGCGGCGCACAGCAGAATGGCAGCCGGACCGGTTGGCTTTTAAAATAGTCGATGGCGTCGGTCAGCGATTGGTGAAACCGCTCCACCTGGGGCGAAAAAATGCGGTAAAAATAAGTTCCTTCCTCTGTCAGGCTAATTCCTTTGACGGTGCGGTTAAATAGTTTACAGCCAAGCTCTGATTCCATGTTCGCAATGCAGCGGCTCAACGCCTGCTGCGAAATATATAATGCTTCTGCTGCCTGTGATATGGATTTATGACGGCTGGTTTCAATAAAATACTCTATATGCTTAAATTCCATAAACGATTCCTCCTGATTAATTCGGGAACCTTCCCGAACGCTTCGCTTATCGGGAAGTAGCGTAAATCAGCTCACATTTCGGTCGCTCATTTCCTTCATTATACCACAATTTCAGGTTGTAACACATACAAAATTTCGGCCATTTTTTTAGAATGGCATCTGCGCTATACTGTGATCACAGCAAGGGAAACAGAAGTTAAGAGCTCAGCTTCTGAACCCGGAGCAAGTAATTCAGAAAAGAGGGAATCGATTATGAGTATCTTAAAAACCCTTTTCCATAAAAACACTGCCAACATCAATAAGGAGGAATTTACTATGACAAACAAGGATAAAGCAATCGCACTCATCAATACATTTGCAACCGGGGATACGGAGGCAGCAAAGAATCTGCTGGCTGAGGACTATATTCAGCATAACCTGGCTTACAGCACCGGACGGGATGCCTTCGTCGGCTCTGTCGCATATCTGGCGTCTGCGCCGGTAAAAACAACGGTTCGGAACATTCGCGCATTTGAGGACGGAGACAAGGTTTTCCTGCAGACGGTTTACAATTTCGCAGGCGCCGGCGAGCAGGTGGCATTTGACATCTTCCGCTTTGACGCAGAAGGCAGAATTGCCGAGCATTGGGATAACCTGGCAGCTAAGGCCGACCCCAATCCATCCGGTCATACGCAGATTGACGGTACGCTGGAAAAGCGGCTTGTGGACTGTGAAACAACCCGGCAGATTGTATCCGGCTTTGTGGGTGATGTGCTTCGCGGCGAAAATCCTGATAAGTTGACAAGCTACTTTGACGGTGATACCTATATTCAGCACAATACCGGCATTGCTGACGGGCTTTCCGGTCTGGGCGCTGCACTGGCAGCCCTTGCCAAGCAGGGTATTCAGATGATTTACAATAAAACCTACATGGTGCTGGCGGATGGCAACTATGGTCTGGCAGTCAGCGAAGGTACTTTTGGGGGCACTCCAACAAGCTATTATGATCTGTTCCGTGTGGAGAACGGCAAGATCGCCGAGCATTGGGATGTAATGGAAACGATTGCCGAGAAGTCCACCTGGCAGAATCAGAATGGCAAATTTTAAACGATAAGGGGCTGTCGGGAAATGATCTTTCTATACAATATATAGGAATAGATTTGTACAATTTATGCTATATATTGTGGAAAGCTGATATTTCCCGATAGCCCCTTATCGTCATTTTTCAGATTCTTGATTCGTCAAAACAATGATTCTAGTGTGCTGACCACTTGATATTCATGGTAAATATGTGATATGATAAAAGAAAAATGAAGGTAATTTTATGGCAAGAAATAGAACCTACAAAATTCTTTTATCAGACGATGATAAGAAAACGCTCAATGCTACTATTCATAATAAAAAAACATGTAAGATGACAATACGACGCTGCCAGATATTATTAGAGCTGGATGAAAATGCACCGCAGCACCTTACTCAAATGCAGATAGCCAAAACATTTGGCGTCAGTAAATCAACGGTGTCCAATATTGTTGCTGCTTACGTAAAAGGCGGTATTCCTGCAATTATCAAAATCAACCGGAATCCTCGCTCAAATGCCAGACGCAAACTGGATGGCCGTATGGAAGCGGAATTACTTCGTATTGCCCGTGGCCCTGCTCCGGATGGTCGTTCCCGTTGGACATTGCGTCTTTTAGAAAAACAGGTACATTTGGAATTTGATGAACCAATCGGACGAGAATCCATTCGGCTCGCTTTAAAAAAAATGAACTTCGACCTCACATGAATGACTACTGGTGTATCCCGCCGAAAGAAAGTGATGAGTTTGTTGCAAATATGGAAGATATTCTTGATATCTACGAAATGCCGTATAATCCGGAACTTCCTGTCGTATTTTCATCTTTACGGAATCTTTGCGTGGCTGGCGCCACAGCAGTGTTTGTAAAACACGAACAGCATTTGACTGGGCAGAAAAATAAAGTATCTGTTGACAGAGTGTTAGCCCGATCATGCAAAGATCATTTTGATTATGGATAATCTTAATACACATGTGATTGCGTCACTGTATAAAAAGTACATTATTCAAAATTTGAATCATCTGGAGATTAAAACCCCAGTTATAATTACCATAATTTACAAGCGGTCAGTACACTGGATATTTTTTTGTGCCGCATCAAAAGTGGATGATATGGAAATATCTAATATTCCTTCACACGAAGCAGCTTCTTATGAACATACGGTTTATATTGGAAATTGTGAGGAAGAGTTTGAAAAGCTGAATGGAATTAACAAGATAGAATTGGTTTACTATGATGAGAAAGAGAAGAAGCAGACAATTGTTTTAAGCAAGAATGAAATTGTAATGTAATAATTTACTGCGTGTATAAGAAAAGGAAATCCAAAATGAGCAAAGTTTATACTAATGCAAAAACAATCTTATATTATCCTACAATAAAGATCAAAGACGGTTCATGGTTAAGAAATGCAATATTGTATTGGGATAATGTTGCGTCGATTGTTCCCGGATACGATTATAATGAAATTAATTCTCCTGAGATAGAATATCTTCGGGATGCTGGGATTTACAAACCTATTTATCCTATCGAATTGGGAGATGATAAAGTTTTATGTAATCAGTTTTGCTGTGAAGTGAAAGAAAAACTCAGACAATCCAGAAGAAAAAATAGGAATAAAGAAATAACAAAAATCCATAAAGAAAAAATTGCTATGAGTCAAAATAGCATGTTACATATAAATAAGACTCCGAATTTAATATTGGATTTTCTAAAAGAAGAAGGCATTGTTATGGAGAACTGTGATGGTCCATGGCTTAATATGAAATCATTTGATGCAGAAGTGTATATGTCAATTTTAGCAAAATATCTGGCTAAAATTGAAGGAAATACAGATATAGGGACAGATCTTTCGACCAAATTTTTAAAACCACATGTTAGAACGTATAAGTGTGAACAAGAAAAACAACTGTATTTAGATATGGCATTACAGGAGATTTTACCTGAACCTAATATAAAAGGAGTATCAACTCAAGATATAATTGATTTTAGGATAGAATATGGGGATGACTTGCAGCGTTTTAGAAAAAGGATTGAAGCATTCCATGATAGTCTGAAATGGCAAACAGATGATATTGAAGATATGTTTGAAAAAACCGTGAGATTTAAGAATGAGATAGAAATGGATTTACAAGTGATAGAAGATATGTTAAATCAGAAAAACATTCCATTTAGGCATTGCTCCTTGAGGAGTTTGTTGCCTATAGGATTGACAGCAGGAATTGGAATAGCTGCTTTGAATGGATATATAACAGAGCTTCAAGCAATAGGTGCAGAGACGCTGCTGAATGTCATACTGGCTTTGCATAGTAGTAAAGTTATTGGAAATGAAACTCTTTCAGAAGGTAACATGTATTTGTTTCATGCAAAAAGGCAAGGAATGATAAAATAGCATAAGTGTATTAGAGAAACGACGGTCTTGCACTTGAGTATGTACAAGACTGTTTAATGTATAAAACTGCCGAAAATGGAAAAAAATAAAGCGCGCCACATGCTTGTGATGATTGAAATTATGTAAGCGCCAAATAATAATGCGGTTTAGATATAAAATTACCCCAGCCCTTTGCGAGTTGGAGTAATTCACTAAGTCTATCTGCTCCGGAAGGACTTTCTCATGACTGGTTTTTTCATCAATAACGAGACGACCACTATAATTATGAAGGATTAACAGACCCGGAAGTGCCGGATTACATCCATCATAAACTGGAGCTTGCTGCAGGAAGCCGCAGCATCCTGGGAGGTGATGCGGTGAGTGCGATCCAGGGATACTGCGAAGGGAATGCCCATAAGATCGGCAACCTGATGACGGATGCGCTGACAATCGGAGCCCAGCAGGATAATCATACGATCGATGCAGAGATTATACTGGCCGCAGCCAATAACCAGTCCCTGACATAGTTATGATAAGATGCCGTAACAGCGACAGAAACGTGATTTTGAGACGCGATTCTGCCGCTGTTTTTGGTATTGGGGATATGGCTTTGATCACAGAACGGCAGAACAGACTGATCGCCAGGCTGACAAAGAATGAAATTGGCATTGCTCTCCGTTGCATGGAATGATGATAACTGGACATTTGAGGCATTGGAAGCCCATTACAAAACCCTTGTCCGATATTTGAATTTTAAAGATATGGGTATGGTACTTGACGCAGGATTGCTGGATGAGGTAATTGTTCTGATTGGAGCTGGAATTGACGGCAGAGCATTGTTCCCCACTGTTTTTCAAAGAGAGGACAAGGGATAAGGTAAACTGACGCCTTTAAAAGCTGATTGAGGCGAGAACCTATGATTCTGGCGCAGTTTTTATTCGCTATAAAACAAGATAAAATCATTTATGGAGACGAGGCGGTAATACGATTAAGAATTACCGGGATCCTTGCGGTTGGAGACAGAGTGAGAAATGAACGCAATGTATGAAATGGCAGAACTTACAAAAATGGAAACCATGCAGTATGGGTTATCTTTGAATGCAAATACATTAAAATTAATTGCAGTGTGCGCTATGGTATTGGATCACCGGACAACCGTATTTTTGCCGACAAATTCGGCAGGGTTCTGGTATATCCGTATGGCTGGCAGGATAGCGGCGCCCATTATGTGCTTTTTATCGCTGAAGGTTACTATTATACATTGGATTTAAAATGGTATATAAGAAGGTTGTTATTGTTTGCCGTCATATCCCATATTCCTTATAATCTTTATTTTGGACATAATATTTTGCCGTATGGGAATCAACAGATGTTATGTTTTTCCTGTTTTTGGGACTGATTGCGCTTTCTGCATATCATAAAGAAAGACTTCCGAAAGGCATGAAATATCTTATTATTGCCGCTTGCTGCTTGCTGGCGTATTCCGCTGACTGGAATTATATTGCGGTTTTCAGATACGCTAAGAAGCAGGAAAGACCGGGTTGCCATGGGGGAATCTTTCGATTTTTCAGCAATACTGGAAGCGGCTGCTTAAGAGAATGTTTGTTGTTACTGGAATGGCAGATTTGTTTTGATATGCTTTAAATGAAATTGAAATCAAAATATTGCATTTGAGGCATATTGTTTGTATAATAGGAAAAAACGCTTTTCGAGAGGTAATGTTATGGAAATCCGAGTGCTTCGTTATTTCCTCGCTGTTGTCCGGGAAGAAGGAATCAATCGGGCAGCAGAGGTCTTACATATTACGCAGCCGACGCTTAGCCGCCAGCTATCACAGTTGGAAGAGGAAGTTGGCGTTAAGCTTTTCCACAGGGGTGCGAAAAAGATTACTTTAACAAATGAGGGAATCTTGCTGCGGCGGCGGGCAGAGGAAATTCTGTCTCTGGTTGACCGGACACAGCGTGAGTTGATTGAGCAGGACGAGCTTGTGGAAGGCAGGATTGTGATTGGCGGTGGAGAATTGGCGGCTATGCAGGTACTGCCGGAAATTATTGAAAGATTCCGTGAGAAATATCCGCTTGTTACATTCGATATTTTCACAGGAAACGCTGATCTGGTAAAAGAGCAGATGGAAAAAGGTTTGATTGATATTGGTGTGTTGTTGGAGCCCATTGATATAGAGAAATTTGAATTTATCCGCCTGAAGGGAAAAGAACGGTGGGTAGTCTTAATGCGCCCGGATGATCCGCTTGCAAAGAAAGAAGCTGTTAATGCAAAAGATCTGGAGAATATGCCGCTCATCCTTCCGAGAAGGACAAATGTACAAAATGAATTATCCAACTGGCTTGGGGATTCCTTTCAGGAACAGCAGGTTCTCTTTACCAGTAACTTAGCGACGAACAGCGCCCTTATGGTTCAGAGAGGCCTGGCCTATTCCCTTGTCATCGAGGGATCCGTACCATTCTGGGATAAAGAGAAAATTGCGTACCGGCCGTTGTCTCCGGAACTTGCTGCAAACAGCGTACTGGCCTGGAAAAAGCAGCAGCCGTTTAGTCTGGCGGAAACAAAGTTTATAGAACATATAAAATGCTTTTTAAGCATAACCGAGATGTAAAAATTAAGCATTTGATATAACATGCTACCTTGTTTATAATACAGGTGTAGGAAAAGTGCAGCACACTTTCTCTACACCTGTATTTTTATTTGCCAAGCATCCGAAGGGAGCTGACGGTGGCAGGTCCTGTAGGTTGTCAAGCATCCGGAGGAAGCTGCCAGTGGCAGGTTCTGTAGGTGGCAAAGCAGTCAGAGAAGAATGGGAATATAAAGGGAGCGCAGGATAAAGCTGCTGAAAATGTTCTACAACATGATTCGGAGAGAGTGTGTGGTGGTATCTAAATTTGGAAAGAAAATGAATGAGAAAAAACAAAGGGAAAAATATGTTTTTTGGGTCTCAAAAACGCAAAAATGTATTGCATTTCAGGGAACACCGGGATATGAGGCAATTGCTTCTTTGAACGAAGAGGAAATGTGGCGATTAATACATCAATTAGTGGCGATGGGATTTCTTGTGCAGTAATGAGGTAGTGACGATGAAAGCTTTGAAAAGAATGGAAAAAGACTGAGGAGGGTGCTTGCTGGCATTATGATAGCAGGTGGAATCTGAATCTATTGTACTTACCGTTTATATGGAGAATAAAATTTATAGTTTTTACAGCAGACGTGAACGGACAGGAGGCACAGGAATGAACGGAGATCCGATTATTTATTATGATATCTGGAAGGATATTCTGATGAAGATATTTATTATTCTACATAGATGTGGGGTGAAAGTGATGAAAGTATATTTGAAAAGAATTGCTGTATGGATTATGAAATTGAAAATTTTCCGATTTTATATCAAATGCCAGAGTTGCCAACAGGATGTGAAATTACTGCTTTGACGATGCTATTAAATTATTATGGTTTACCGGCTGAAAAAGTAGAAATGGCGACCGAGTATCTTCCCACCTTATTGTCGGCAGAAACTTATGTTGGAGAAGATGGAAGGCTGTATGGAAATGACATGGATCAATATTTTATCGGGGATCCAACAACTCAGAATGGTGTCATATGCGGGACAGGAGCGATTATTAAAGCGGCCAACAATTTTCTTCTGGATCATGGAAGCACACTTAGAGCTACAGATCAAACTGGTACTGTAGTTGAAGAATTATATCACATGGTAAGCAGAGGTATACCAGTAATGGTATGGTGTACTATTGGGATGGAGAACAGAAGCCCTGTGCAGGGCTGGTATACAGAAAATGGTACATATGTAGACTGGAGCAGAAATGATCACGGGGCGGTCTTAATTGATTATAGCTCCGATACGGTAATAATTGCTGATCCTATTTCAGGTATTGTAGAATATGAACGGGAACAGTTTGAATCTGTTTTTGCCTCACGTCAATTGCGGTGTGTTATTTTGGAAGAATGGTAGGTTCATAGAGGTATTTTCCTGTTTACAAAACATATGTAATGCTTTTTAGGCATAGTATAGGTGCATAAACTAAGTATTTGATATAACATATTACCTGGCTTATAATGTAGGTGTAGAAAAAAAGTGCAGCGCACTTTCCTCTACACCTACATTTTTTACGCAGGCAGCGATGAAAATACTATGCTTGCATAAGCATTCGGGGAGCGCCGCGATAGCTGGAGAAATAGTTCTCCAGCCTATGACAGCGGATAGTTGTGAGATTCGCTTTCTATCAGGTATAGGGAGGCAGGAAATGACGTTAGAGGAAATAACAAAGCAGTTAGAAAAAAATGGGCGCACAGAGGAGGAGCAGATCAGAATCATACGAAAAAGCAGGGCACAGTTACTGGATGAAATTCACGGAAAGCAACAACTGCTGGATCGGTTGGATTATATGCTCTATCAAATGAAAGAAGGAGGGAAATAAAGTGAAAACGAGGAAATTAGGGTCACTTGAGGTTTCTGCTATTGGCATGGGATGTATGGGAATGTCCCATGCGGCTGGTAAACCAATGGACATAGATGAAGCAGCCCGGATCATACGGGAAGCCGTGGATATGGGATATACCTTTTTTGATACCGCAAAGAATTATGGCTATGTCGGTGATCCCAATCACAATGAGAAAATTTTGGGAAAAGCGCTTTCTGGTATTCGGGACCAGGTGGTGATCGCTTCCAAGTGTGGCGTTGACTTTGATTATTCAGTTGATCCGGACGTGCCGCCATTACTTTACGATTCCAGTCGGGAGGGAATCCGAAAGTCGGTAGAAGGTTCTCTGAAAAGGCTGAATACGGACTATATTGACCTGTATTTTCAGGCCCGTATTGATCCAAAGGTTGAGGCTGAGGAAGTAGCGGAAACAATGGCGGAGCTGATCAAAGAGGGAAAAATCCTGCACTGGGGCGTGTCTGAGATTGATGCGGAATATTTGAAGCGTGTCAATGCCGTCTGCCCGGTAACAGCGGTTGAGAACGTCTATAACATGATACGGAGAGATCATGAAGCGTTGATCCCGATTCTGGAAGAGAATAATATCGGCTGGGTTGCCCATGGACCAATGTTCAAAGGACTGCTGGGCGGAACATTTCATAAGGGAGTAACATTTGCGCGGGATGACTGGCGGGAATGCGCAGCAGTAAACGGCTGGCGGAAAATGCGAAAGCGGAAGATATCGTTTTGACTGAGGCAGAAATTGCAAGGATTGATGAACTGTCAGAGCAAGGAAACGCAATAAAATGTCAATGACAGAAAGCAGGTATGCAATGCGAAAAATAATATGGATCTGTCTGCTTTGTGTTGGATTATCGCTCGCTGCTTCCTGCTGTACACAGACGAATGAACGAAACAAACCGGAAGAAACCGTATCCACTCTTTCGTCGGTGGAGAGTGAGGAATCAGAAGTACAGGAGGAAGAGATGATGTTGTCAGAAACAAAAAACAACGACTATGAAATACAAGAACTCTGCGCAGAGCGGGATGGATACCGGATTTATGGAGTGATCTATATCCCCAAGAGCGCACAGGAAAAAATGCCGGCAGTCATTTTTTCTCATGGATATGGCGGTTCCTATCAGGGGTCAGAAAGATATGCGCAGGAATTGGCGAAGAAAGGCTATGTCAGTTATCGCTTTGACTTCTGTGGCGGTAGTTCTTACAGTCACAGTGATGGCTCTACCCTGGAAATGTCTTTGTTTACAGAGCAGGCCGATTTGGAAGCCGTGATACGCATGATACAGGGGCTTGCATATGTTGACAATGAAAAGCTGTTTTTGATAGGGGCCAGTCAGGGCGGCGCTGTCTCCGCAATTACCGGGGCTGCTCATGCAGATGAGATTCGGGGAATGGTTCTTATTTATCCGGCTTTTGTTATGGTGGATGACGCGAAGGAGCTGTTCGGAAATACGGATAATATCCCGGATACCTACAATTTTATGGGAATGAATGTAGGCTGGAACTACTTTGAGCCATTACTGGACTATGACATTTATGGAGCGATAGCCGCGTATGACAAGGATGTACTGATGATTCACGGTGATGCAGACAGGACGGTACCCGTTGCTTATTCGCAGCAGGCGCTGGAGGCATATCCTTCTGCTGAATTAAAGGTAATGCCCGATGCGGGGCATGGCTTTTATGGAGAAGATGTACAGCAGGCAATCGACTGGATTTTAGAATACTTACAAAACCATCAGGATTACACATTAAAATGTAAAAATAACAAATAACAGGAGGATTTTATTATGAGTTATCAATTTTTTGTTCCCACCCGCACCGTGTTTGGTGCTGGAAAATTAAACGAACTGCATACCCAGACAATGCCCGGAAGAAAGGCAATGGTTGTGATTTCAGGCGGGAAATCCATGAAAGAAACCGGGACACTTGATCGGGTATTAAAGGAATTGGCCGATGCGAGTGTGGAAACTGTGCTGTTTGACCACGTACAGGCGAATCCGCTTCGCTCTACCGTAATGGATGGCGCAGCATACGCAAAGGAAAATGGCTGCGATTTTATCGTTGCATTGGGCGGTGGCAGCGTGATGGACGCATCGAAAGCAATGGCTGCAATGGCAACCAATAAAGGCGATATCTGGGATTACATGAACGGCGGCACTGGCGGAGGGAAAACCCTCACAGAAAAAGCATTGCCGGTGATCTGCATTACAACGACAGCCGGAACCGGCTCTGAAGCAGATCAGTGGGGCGTGATAACCAATGACGAAACCAATGAGAAGATTGGCTTTGGCGGCTACGATTGCCTGTTCCCGGTATTGTCTATCGTTGACCCCGAGCTGATGGTTTCGGTTCCTCCGAAATTTACTGCATATCAGGGATTTGACGCACTGTTCCACAGTACGGAGTGTTATATTTCCAAAGCGCATAACCGCATGGGCGATATGCTGGCCCTGACCGCCATTGAAAATATCGGCAGGTATCTTGTTCGGGCCGTAAAGGATGGAAACGATCTGGAGGCCCGTGAGGGTGCAGCCTTTGCGAATAACCTGTCCGGGCAGGTAATGACCGTGAGCTGTTGTACCAGTGAACACTCTATGGAGCATGCTATGAGCGCTTATCACCAGGAGCTGCCTCATGGGGCAGGCCTGATCATGATTTCAGAAGCATACTATCAGCATTTTGTGGACTGCCATGCCTGCGATGAACGTTTCATTACCATGGCAAAAGTGCTTGGAAAAGAGGACGCCTCCTGCGCGCAGGATTTTGTAGATCTGCTGGTACAGCTTCAAAAAGACTGCGGTGTGGCAGACCTTAAAATGTCTGACTTTGGGATTCAGGAGGAGGAACTTGACAGGCTGGCGGAAAATGCCCGTGTGACAATGGGAGGTCTGTTTATGGCTGATCCGGCTGAGGTGTCCCATGAGGAATGTGTAGCAATTTATCAGAAGTCCTACCGATAAAAGACAGATAAGAGAAATACCCTTCGGGTATACCAAAATGGCCGGAAAGTACGGCCGATGAATAAGGAAAGGTGGTTTTAGCATGAACGAATTAGAACATGGAACAATTTTTGAAAAAGGTGTGCCGAATCCTTTCGGTGAATATTTCACAGGCCAGTCTTATCTGGCATTGCTGACCCAGTTAAATGGCGTTGGAGTTGCAAACGTGACCTTTGAGCCTGCCTGCCGGAATAACTGGCATATCCATCACGGGGAAAAAGGCGGAGGACAGATCCTGCTGGTTACCGGAGGACGCGGCTGGTATCAGGAATGGGGCAGAGAGCCACGGGAGCTTCATGCAGGAGATGTGGTTGCCATTCCTGTGGGAGTCAAGCACTGGCATGGGGCGGCAAAGGATAGCTGGTTCGCACATATCGCCATAGAGGTTCCCGGCGAGAATACCTCGAATGAGTGGCTGGAACCGGTCGCAGAAGAAGATTACAGGAAATTAAAGTAAAGGAGGCGTTTTGGATGGCAAAAGTTACTGCAGGCCATGATGAATTGGGCGTATTTGCCCCTAAATTTGCCCAGTTAAATGATGACGTACTGTTTGGTGAGGTTTGGTCACGGGAGGATAAGCTGTCTGCCAGAGACAGAAGCGTGGTAACGGTAACAGCCCTGATGGCAAGTGGTGTGTTGGACAGCTCACTGAAATTCCATATCTTGAATGCGAAAAACCACGGAGTAACGGCAGAGGAAATGGCTGAAATCCTGACTCATGCAGCTTTTTATGCTGGTTGGCCGAAAGCGTGGGCAGCGCTGCGGATGGCGAAAGAAGTGTATGATGAAGCATAGGAAGGAGGGAAAGTATGAAGAGTCTGATACAGAACCGGAAACCTCGGAACCGATTGAGGCATCCGCAGAAGAAACTAACATTTTAATTGTTTACTTTTCAAGGTGGGGCAATACAGAATATCCCGATGATGTGGATGCGACAACATCTGCCAGCATTGTGGCAGATGGAGAAAATTACGGAACCACAGAATATGTGGCCCGCATGATACAGGAAAATGTTGGCGGCGACCTTTGCCTGATCCAGACGCGGGAGCCGTATCCAACCGACTTTGATGAACTTCGGGATTTGAACCACAGTGAAATGGCAGAAGGTTATTTGCCAGCCTTAGTGGAAAGTAACCTGGATATTTCCTGGTATGAAACAGTGTTTATTGGCTATCCGGTATGGGCGACAGAGGTTCCGCAGGCTGTATTATCCTTTTTGAACGAATATGACCTTTCAGGGAAAACAGTCATTCCGTTCTGCACTCATGATGGATATGGAGCCGGCAGCAGCTATAATACAATTCAGGAAGCCAGCCATGCGGCAGAGTCACCGGATGGACTGGCGATTGAAGCAAAAGATGTTCCGACTGCCGCAGATACGGTTGCTGCGTGGCTTGAGAGCATAGGTATGACAGGAGAAAGCGCTGGAGCGGAAAATGGAGAAACAGCCATTACCATTACAATTGGCGATACGGTTCTTGACGGCGTGATTTATGACACTGCACTCGCACAGGAAATTAAAGGTTATTTTCCTCTTACCATTTCCATGAGTGGTTTTGGAGGAAGAGAGTATTATGGCGGTGTAGACTTCCATCCCGCAGAGGAAAATCTGGTGGGCGGTGGAAAAACATTTGAAAATGGCGATATTACCTATTGTGAGGATCATCATAATATGGCGATTTTCTACGCACAGACGGATAACCCCAATTTTTCGGTGGACGTCATTCCCATTGGTAAAGTAACATCGGATTTATCTGTTTTTGAAAATCTTAATAGTTCAGAAGAAATCACTTTTTCACTGAAAGAATAATGGATGCTTGATAGATATGATTAAGTTTTAAGGAGCGTGTGATATGAGCCAGGAAATGATGAGGTTTGTGCTGAACTGGCAGGCCCGAAACGGATAGAAATGAAAAATGTACCAGTGCCTGAGCTGGAACCAGGTATGATTGAAATTAAGGTTTCTGCCTACGGTGTGTGCGGAAGTGACATCCATATGTGGAAAACCGGCAAAGGCTGGGGCAAACAGGACGGGTCTGATTTTTATATGGGACATGAATTTTGCGGTGTTGCTACAAACCCTGGCGACAGTGATTTTCAGATTGGTGACCGTGTTGTCTTTTGGGCGAATCTGTATTGCGGTGAGTGTGATATGTGCCGGACAGGAACAACTCTGCCGTGAAGTTGACGGGACAAATTATATCGGTTTTGTCTGCAACGGCGCTTATGCGGACAAGTATGTGGGAAAAGCATCCAACGCTTACAAATTACCGGATTCGGTTACGGATATTGTGGCAGGCTTGATCGATCCGCTGATGGTTGCTTATCATGCCATTCATCAGGAGCAGTTACAACACGCATTTGAAAGATTGATTTCGAAGACGGATCCGGTTTTAAAAATTGTTATAAAACCATGAAAATATTTTAAAAATACGGAGGTAGACACAATGAAAAAAACAATTACTTTTTTACTTTCCCTGTTTATGATTATGAATCTTGCTGCCTGCGGGAATACATCGGGGCAGACAGAGCCGCCTTCTGCAGAAAGTAATTCTGCCTGGAGCAGTGTGACAGAGGAAACATTTGTATCGGAGGAATCCGAGCTGGAAACCGAATCTGTGCAGCCTGATGAAACGGAAGAAACAGCAGGAACAGCAGATATACCTGAGAACGGGACTGATGCTGAGACTGAGGGGACAAAGGTGCTGGTAGCCTACTTCTCAGCGACCAATACAACTGAAGGAGTAGCAGAACATATTGCAAATGGTCTGAATGCCGATCTCTACGAAATCGTTCCGGAAGATCCTTACACGGATGAGGATCTGGATTATAACGATAACAACAGCCGCAGTACACTTGAAATGAATGACCCATCTTCCCGGCCGGCAATCGCTGGCTCTGTGGAAAACATGGATCAGTATACAATCGTGTTTCTCGGTTATCCCATCTGGTGGGGAGATGCGCCGAGAATCCTCAGCACTTTTGTGGAGAGTTACGACTTTTCCGGCAAGACCATTGTTCCTTTCTGCACTTCCGGCGGCAGCGGCATTGGCTCCAGCGCTTCCAATCTGGAACAGCTTACCAGAGGTGCCACATGGCTTCCAGGTCAGCGCTTGAATGGAAGTGATTCCCAGGATACCGTAATGGAATGGGTAAACGGTCTTGGCCTGAACCTGGGAGAATAATCGAAAGAAGATTTCAAGGAGATGATACGATGAAAAAAATAACTGCATTTATGCTTTCTACAGCACTGGTATTATCTTTGACCGCATGCGCTAATGCAGAGCAAAACAATGCCTCCGCATCTGTGTCAGAGGAAGAAGTGCCGCAGGCAGCAGAAACGGAAACTTCTCAGACCGAGAATGATGGGCAGACATCCAATACGGAAATCCCGTCTTTAGAACAGGAAGAAGGGGCAGGCAGCAATATTTTAATTGCTTACTTTACCTACGGTGAAAATGCGGAACTCCCCGATGATGTGGATGCCTCTGCGACAGCCAGTATTCAAATATTTAACGGGAAGGTTACAGGCAATACCGGTGTGATGGCCCGTATGATCGCGGAAGCTTCCGGCGGAGAGCTGTTCTCTATTCAGACGGTAGAATCGTACCCCGACAGCTATGATGATACCATTGATGTTGGAGAGAACGAAAAGAACAATGGTATCCGTCCGGAACTGTCCACACATATCGAGAACTTGGATCAGTACGATACCGTTTTTGTGGGGTTCCCAAACTGGTGGTATGGAATGCCCATGGTCATGTACAGCTTTTTTGACGAGTATGATTTCAGCGGAAAAACAGTGATCCCATTCTGCACTTCCGGCGGCAGCGCATTCTCGGATGCGATTGATGAGATTAAGGATATGGAGCCGGATGCAACGGTTCTTGACGGACTTCATATTGGCGGATCCAGTGTAACCGGTGCAGAAAGCAGCGTAAACGAATGGGTGACGGAGCTTGGTTTATCCAATTAATAGGAAAGGGTAAAGAACTCATGAAACCAAAAATGAAAATCAAGATGGGAATTGACCTCCTGATGGAAGTGGTACTGCTCTGCCTGATGTCGTATCAAATTACCGGGGAGTTGCTTCATGAGTGGTTTGGCGCCGGGTTGCTGATCCTGTTTATCGCGCATAATATCCTCAACATCCGGTGGTATGGCAATCTGTTCAAGGGAAAATATAAGCTGCTGCGCATTGTGCAGACAATCGTTAATTTCAGTGCGTTCATTTCCATGATCTGTCTTGGATACAGCGGAATTGTCATGTCCCGCCATGTGTTTGCGGCGCTTCCCATAAGCGCGCCGATGGCGACTGCAAGAAGTATGCACATGGCAGCCGCCTATTGGGGGGTTGTGCTGATGAGCATTCATTTGGGGATGCACTGGGGAATGATCGTGGGAATGTTTAAGAGGCTCCTGAAAGGCAGGAAAATGACGGCTGCCACCCAGTGGGGACTGCGGCTGGCCGCCGTCATAATCGCCGGATACGGACTGCTCTGTTTTATAAAAAAGGATATTGTTTCTTATATGTTTCTGAAAAATCAGTTTGTGTTTTTTGATTTTGAACAGGGCGCGATGTCCGCGTTTGCGCAGTACATTGCGATGATGGGATTCTGGATTTTTGTCAGCTATTATATAATCCGGGGAATTGGAAGGATTTCCGGGAAACACTCGAAAGGGAGGAAACAGCATGAATCACCAGACGGAGCTATTTTCAAATAAAGCATTAAAAGAAATGATCATTCCGCTGTTTTTGGAGCAGTTGCTGGTTATGCTTGTAGGCATGGCGGATACGTTGGTTGTCAGTTATGCCGGGGAAGCGGCAGTATCGGGAGTCTCGCTGGTAAATCAGTTTAATACCATTTTTATCTACCTGTTTACAGCGCTGGCGTCCGGCGGCGCCGTTGTAATCAGCCAGTATATCGGCAGGAAAGCAATGGATAACGCCGGGGAGTCGGCCAGCCAGCTTTTGATGTTCTCTACCGCTTTTTCTGTATTGATCGGTGCATTTGTGCTGATTGGAAATGAGGGAATGCTCCGTTTGATGTTTGGAAAAGTAGAAGACGATGTAATGCAGGCGTGTATTACCTACCTGCGTATTTCCGCCTATTCTTATCCGGCCCTGGCGGTTTATAATTCCGGCGCAGCTCTTTTTAGGAGTATTGGAAAAACCAGTGTAACCATGTATCTGTCCATAATCTCCAATATTATCAATGTGGTTGGAAATCTGATCGGCGTGTTTGTGCTTCATGCTGGTGTGGCAGGCGTTGCGTATCCTTCCCTGATTGCCCGGACATTTTCGGCTGCTGTAATCACATTTCTTTGCTTTCAAAGAAAGAACGGCATCTTCTATGAACGGAGGTGGATTTTTCAGTGGAATGGGGAGTTTATGCGGAACATTTTGAGAATTGCCATTCCAAACGGTATGGAAAACGGCGTTTTTCAGTTAGTCAAGGTGGCTCTCAGCAGTATTGTGGCGCTTTTTGGCACTTACCAGATTGCGGCAAATGGTGTGGCACAGAGTATCTGGTCTCTGGCAGCACTTGCAGGGGTCGCTATGGGACCGGTATTTATTACAGTGATCGGACAGTGTATGGGAAATGGAGATACAGTGGCTGCAGATACATATTTCAGGAAACTGATAAGGGTTACGATTTTGTTTTCGTCTGCGTGGAATCTCCTGATCTTTGTTTTGACTCCATTCTTTATGAAGTTTTATGCAATAGAGCCAGAAACAAAACAGCTTGTGATTCTTTTGGTATTGATCCACAATCTGTTTAACGCCATTGCATATCCTTTTTCCGGAGCTTTGAGTAACGGACTCAGAGCTGCAGGAGATATAAAATTTACGATGTATGTTTCTGTCCTGTCTACCATAGCAGTGCGTTTGGCTCTGTCCTGGGTATTGGGGATTGTCCTGCAAATGGGAGTTATCGGGATTGCGGCTGCAATGGTCTGCGATTGGGTAATCCGGGCGGTCATTTTCCTGTGGAGGCAGAAAGCAAGAAAATGGAAAACCTTTCAGGTAATATAGATATATTACGGCAAAGATTCCATTTAATTACAAAATAACAATAGACAATGTAGGAGGTATTCTTATGAGTAAGAAAATTTTAGTGGCGTATTTTTCAGCAAGCGGTGTTACGGCGAAAGCGGCCTGGAAACTTGCGGAAGCAGCAGGCGCGGATCTTTATGAGATCAAGCCGGAGGTTCCTTATACAAGCGCTGATCTCAATTGGATGGATAAAAAGAGCAGAAGCTCCATGGAGATGAACGATTTGTCATCAAGACCTGCGATTGCGGATCATCTGGCGGATATGGAAAAGTATGATGTTATTTTTGTGGGTTTTCCAATTTGGTGGTACGTTGCCCCGACTATCATCAACACGTTCCTTGAAAGCTATGATTTCTCCCGAAAAACCATCATTCCTTTTGCAACTTCCGGCGGGAGCGGTATGGGAAGAACCAATGAGAAACTGAAAACTAGTTGTCCAGGGGCAACACTGCTGCAGGGCAAGCTGCTGAATGGAAGCGTGTCAGAAGATTCACTGAAAAAGTGGGTGGAGGATCTGAGCTTGTAAAAAGAATGGCAGGGAAGAAATAGCCGGATGAAAAAAATGGAATATCGAACACTACCTCACGGAGGGGAAACCATCAGTATCATAGGTCTGGGCACAAGCTTCAGGAAATCGATAAAATCATCGTTGTTATGTGTATTTCGCACTAAAGGGATCGCTTCTCCTGTCAATAAATCGATAGCAGCAAGAAGTGAAACCGTACCAAGCCTTTTATATTCATAATCTCGCTTGATTGTTCCATTCTCTTTGTCCGGTTTCAAATCCGGTGATGTTGCTGCGATTGCCTGAATACCAGGTTTTTCATCATAAGATACCATGTGAACATCTTGTTCGCCGGCAGGAATGTAGAGTTCTCCATTTTCATCAAAAAGCAGTCCTATCTGTTTATAGACGATCAGGACCGGATGCATCTTAGATTCGAGATCAGGGTCACGGTTTTCGCAATAATATTGGATACGAAAAGGCTTTATTTCCGCTGCATCCAAAATGTTTTTAATACTTGTTTTCGTAATTGTTGAAAGCCTGATATAGCCCGCGCTTTCGGCGGCATCGTTAATGTGTTTCGTCAGCTTAGAATATGTCCAGGTTTCGGCAGGATATACGAAATCAACTGGTTTCTGATATGTAATATTGATAATCCATGATCTTTCTTCGTCCGTGATCTCAGGATTTCGGCCGCGGCCAGGGGCATCAAAGATGGCGTTTTCAATGCCGCCGGCTTTAAACTTTTTAAGGCACAAAAGAACACTATTGCGGTTCAGATCAAGTCTGTCTGAGAAAAAGCCGATCAAGGCAAAATGGCGCAGATTAAGTGGAAAGTGCGAGGGAAAAGTTTGGAAAAGGTAAGTGGAGATTTATCAGAATGAATTGAAGAGATTTTACTACCCGAACTGGTGGTATAGCTGCCCAATGGCAAGTCACTCATTTCTCGATGCACATAATCTTAGCGGAAAGCAGGTCTATCTTTTCTGTTCTCACGGAACTGGTGGCCTTGCCAATAGCGTAAACGATATTGCGGCGGACATTCCGGATGCGGAGCTTTCAGAGGACGTATTTTATGTCTATCAGGATGACACCGCTTCTGCGAAGGAGGATTTAATGACATGGCTTGACGGTTTGGAGAATTAAAGGAGGATACGATAATGCAATATCAAAAGCTGCCTCACGGAGGGGATGCTATCAGTATGGGCTTTAGCCTGTTGAGGACATTTCCATTTTTCGTGTTCCGAAAAATGGAAATGCTCGAAACCAAAACTCACTTTTACGGGTGGCGGGATGTGAAATGCAGTGGATATGCATTCTTTGTATTCTTTATATTGGATATGAAAATTCTTTTTTTCTTTCAGAAAGGGCTGAGTAGTTCAGTTGCTTTCTGATGATTGATTGCGCTATTTTTCTGTTATGTGAAAAATTAGATTTCTTTTTTACAAATATAGCGAGTTAAGCCTTGACTATGTTTTCCATATTCAATTGCCTCTTTGGGGCAATGGCAGATACACGCCATACAGTGTGTACAATCATTTCCCCATGCAAGCTTTCCGTTGTCCATGCGGACATTGTTAAGAGGACATACAGTTACGCATTTACCGCAGGAAATACAGGCATCGGTAGTATAAAATTTTTTGGCATGAACGAATAGCGGATAGAAAAGATTATTTACAATTCCGCTGTTCATACTATCCTGAAAAGAAATATCCATTTGAGGGAGCGTATCGTTGTTCTTAATAAAAGCGATAGCCTGGTCTATAACAGGCTCTGCCTGATTAATAATCTGCAATGCTTTTTCTTGCGTTGGCGTAGAGAAAAGCGCGATATAATTTTCCGGCATTGTAATGCCCATGCACCCACGATAATTCAAGTTCTTTTTCTTACATAGTTTCTCCAGATATTTACCTGCGTTTCCGATACTTCCTCCACAGGTCATAATGAAATATATGTCCCTATTCCCGGTAAACACTGTGTTCTCTATCCACTTTTGTACGATATGCGGTATTCTCCAGGCATACGTTGGAACAACAATGATCCACGGACGCTCAGAATGCATTTCTGAAAAATCATGGTTTCGGATTTTTTCAAAAAGGCTGATAAACTCATCGCCTGTTTCTTTGCAAATTCTTTTTGCCACATACTCGCTGTTTCCTGTTCCGGAAAAATATAAAATCATTGTCTGCTCCTCCTTTATGATTGCGTCATATGTTTTATGCTTTCATAAACCCGATTGACTAAATCTACAATTCCTTTCCATTGCGTTTCGTCAGCACTCAAATAATAGTAATTTTTTGTTCCAACACGGCGCATTGCAACAATGTTGGCTTCTTTTAATATTTGGAGATGATGAGAAACAGATGGTCTTGTCAGATGTGTTTTCTCGGCAATTTCCCCGACCCGAATGCCGGACAGATCACTCTCCAGTAATACGAGCAGTATAAGCTGTCTTGTTTCATCTCCAATGGCAGTAAACGCATTTTTGCATTCCTGAAACCCGTTCACAATCTGCTTTAAGTTTTCTTCACATTCTCTTTGCATTTCAAATCCCCCTATATATATCTGACATCTAATTCTTTATGGGGAGTCGAACGCAAAAATTTCATATTGGGATAACCGAGAACCAATGTCATAGCAACCTTTTTCCCTTTTGGAACATGGAGGGCTTTTTTGATTTTGCGTGACACATTAGCTGCCATTGTAAAAAAGCCGCTGTATAAAACACCTAATCCGTTTGCTTCCGCAACAAACTCCATATTCTGTGCGGCAAGAACACCGTTTGTCTTATCCTTTGCCAATATAATGATGACAGCGGGAGCATTGAAGAAGAAAAAATGATCGCTGATTTTATTATTTCTTGCCATTGGACTGAACAGGTTTGCTATAGGCTTAACTGCCTTAAATAATTGAACTGCCATTTTTTCAATGCGGTCTTTTTCATCCATAAGCACAACGAAAGATACATCCTGCATATTTTTAGCGGTGTGGGTAAGCCTGCCTGCCTCTAAAATCTGCTGGATTACTTCTTTTGGAATTTCCGTTTCTTTGAAACTGCGTATACTCCTTCGAAACCGGATCACGTTCATAATATCTTCGGGGTTAAGTCTTGTATCTCCCTTTTTCTCAATCTGTCCGTTTCCGCAACCTGTCAGTGTGATTGCTTTTTTCGGACAGACTGCCGAACATTGCCCGCACATTACGCAATCATCCAGTACCGTATTCACTTTGCTATTATTTATGACAAGATTGTGGGCGACACATACTTCGCTGCACAGACCACATCCGACGCATTTGTCTGTATCTACAATAATCTGGCGCTGATTCATATCTCAGATTCCTTTCGTTAAAGTTCTTTAACCATTATATCAAGCACATACTCGGATGACAACATCGGTAAAGAAAGTTGTTACCATAAAAACTCTGGCAAATTGGTGAGAAACAATCTGCAAATCCAAGCAGATAGGCAAGCGCGCCATAACGTGCGCCGAGGGCATTCTGTTCGCTGATGTGTCGGTCAATTAACAACCGGGCTTTCCATGGCAAATGAACATTCTGTTGCTGAAAGCGGCAAGACGACAGTGTCGGTTGATGAAAATATATGCTGACCTATAAAAGAAGCATCAGAATATTTTAGCATCGGCGTGAAAAAGATGCGGCGTCTGGCGGATGATAACCTCGGTCGGTTTGTGGTTTACAGCGGAAGCCGTTATCTCATATATCAGAGCCATTAGTCGATGAATGGAAGTAATTACATTTTGGTCTGATATAATTATATCTCTATCTTCTATTTAAGAACTGATAATTTGTTCTGCGAGATTTCCGTCTAAATCCAAAACCACTGAAATTACTTCATTTACGGTAAGCTCTATGGATAATGCTAAAAAGTCCATTTTTTCAGAATATGTCAATATATGTCCCGAAATCGGAGTATTAATTTCGGTATTGAACTGGTAAAAGCAATTCCGAAAGAGGAGATTACTGTGAATATGGCAGTCAGAATAACAGAATAAGTTACCGACAGGCTTGTATACTTTTCTGATTTTCCTGCCCGTATTGTTGTGCCAACAGGACGGTTAAGAACGCCTCTTTTACTATTGACATTCATAATAACATTTATGGAGTGATCCTGTAAGTGCCAGTCGCTATCGCTGCCTTTGACACTTTGGGCGCCAAGTATATTTCAGTTAGTATATCGTGCAGATAACAGGTAATGTTATGATAGACAACAGTGTTGTTGCAAATATCATTCCGGATGCATATTCGCTGTCTGATTGCTGACTTTCAGCAACCATTGCTACCGATGACATAGTTGGGAGCCCGCATATGAGACTTATTGCTACTGCGATTTCTGCTGGCACAGCCTGAATGTGTGACAAAATGACATAGATTACTATTGGCAAGATTATCATTTTTCCTGCGACCATCAGATATATTTCCTTTTTCTTCAAATAATCTTTGATGTGTATAAAGCAGAACATTCCGCCAAGGTAAATCATTGCAAGCGGAGTTGCAGCTGCGCCAGTTTTAGATAAAGCTGTGTTAAAAAAGGCTGGTAATTTTAATCCGCTTATCAGGACAATTATACCTAAAAAAATTGCTATAGTTGCCGGATTTATCATTTTTTTAATGGTTTGTACAGGAGCCTCTCTTTTTGTAACGTCAACAGGGGCAGTCAGCTTAGAACCTATCGTCCATAGGACAAGCTGATCAATAACAGAATAAATAGCAATATACATTCCGCCTCTTTGCGGGAATAGAGCCATTGTAATAGGGATTCCCATAAATCCACAGTTTCCAAACATCACACATGCTCTGTAGACGTTTCTTCTATTACCCTTCAAATGCATACATTTTGCCATAAGAAGAGCTACCCAATACAGTATAAAATACAAAACCATTGCAATGATAAGAATTGGCAACGAGGACAGAAATTCTTTTTTCGTTGCTCCATTTATTGTATTTGAAAAGATAAGAAGCGGTAAAATGATTTTTGTTATTAATTTTGAGAGCAAATTCAATCCCTGGCGGTCAACGACTCCACATTTGACGACAATCACTCCTATACATGCGTATACGGCAAATGTCCCAATTTGTTCCATTATAATAGAAAAGTAATTCATAGCTATCCTTTCTATCTCATATTTACCGGAGTATTTTCATGAGTATATTCATATTCTCCATTGGCGTTCATTTTTACTTCAAGGCAGCAGTGTACATTCTGTGATGGATCAGGATGGTTTTCCCACAAATGAAATAACGTAGGAAGAAAAACAGGCCATTGACTGGCCTCATAATCCTCATGGTCCGTTTCATAATTGGGAATTATCCTGGCATTTGGATTGCTTTTTAAAAGTTCTTTTATAAAACGAGGTGGTTCACTGCACTTTGTATTCGTTACTGTTGCAGTAATGTGATTGATTCCCCCGTCGGTATCCTCCCACATGTGTATAGTGGCATCAACCAGCTCATCCTTATCATTCATAACACCTTCACATATGACATGACTGAGGCAGCTTTTAAAAGGAAAGAAATTTTTTAATGGCAGTCTGTGAATTTCTACACCTTCACCGCCAAAAACAGCGGCTCCTTGCGTACAACTTTCTGCAATCATATGTATGGAATTTTCCATTCCAACCTGAGAAGGAGCTTTCACCCAGCTAAAACGTTTATGGGAACCAGGCGCCCACAAATAATATCCCTTTTCCATGTTTGCCCAGAACCAGTCAAGCATATCAGCAGTGAGCCCCGGCAGAAAATGTTGTTTCTGCGATGAAAGCTCATACCCTGCCTGCAGATAACTGGATTTCATAGCAAGCTCTGGTAATTCGGGATTTATTGGTTTTTCATACTCCATAAAAGGGATATTCGTATTCTCCTGAACAGGGATAAAGGTTTGTCCCGCATTTGCAATATAGTCCATAAATTAGTTACCTCTTTTTCAAAATTTATAAGCATATTATAAGGCACCTCAATATAACTTTCTATTTCTATTTGACAAATGGCATTAGATAATATTTAATGATATAATAGTCATCCATACATTTTGAATCGAAGATTGGAGTGCTTTATATGAATACACAGGAATTGAATTGTTTTTTATGTGTTGCAGACCGCCTGAATTTTACCAGAGCGGCACAGGAGTTATATCTGACAACACCAACCGTTACGCACCACATTCAGAAACTTGAGAATGAATTAGGTACCGAGCTTTTTATCCGTAATAGTAAATCTGTACGGCTTACCCCTGAAGGAGAAGTGTTTTACAGGGAAGCCAGAGACATTCTTCAACGGCTGAATGCTCTTCCATCTAAGTTTGAAAATATTCGCGCTCATGAACGGAGCGTATTTCGAATTGGCTGTACATCTCATCAGGAACCGTTGCATTTTATTTCATTACTTGGTTACTTTCGTCGCGAGGTACCAGATGTTCAGCCGCAGTTTATCATTGATGATTATTACAGTGTGATGCGTATGCTTGCAGAAAAACAGCTTGATATTGTATTGGGGACGAGAGATATGCTGCTGGGATTTACAGAATGTAAGTTTCGTAAGTTGTTTATGTGCCGTAGTTCTGCAATATATAATAAAGATTATTTCCCACACAATGAAACCACCGTTTCTCTAAAAGATTTATCGGATATGCGGCTGATTGTACTTCATCAAAAGAATGTACCAATTCAAAAGAAGGACAGTATAGAACAGTTGCTTTTATCACGCTCAAAAGAAAAAAACTATTTGCGTCAGGACGATGCAGAAGCAGTTTTTGCTCTTGCCGAGAGTGGATATGGCATCGGAATTTTGCCGAAATATACATTTTCATCGAAAAACATATCTGAAGATGTGCAAGTTGCAGATATTATAGAAAGTGCGGTTATTGAGTATGGCATGATAGAGTCAATCCCAAAAAACAATCCGATAAAAAGCAAGTTTTATGATAGCGCATGTGAAATTTTTAATCAAAAAGTATAAAAAGCAAAAAACAAGCAGTGTAGAAATCAGATTAGGAATTTAGGGGATTGTATGATATAATCGGAGTAATATATCGGGATTTTTAGGGGTGGTAGAATTTTATGGTAGGGGATAAAAGAAAACAGCACTGACAGTTTTAATCTGACCCTATAGCGAAATAGAGAAAATAATAGATTTGTCAATAGAGTATTGTTTCTTGAAATATAAAAGGAGCTGCTTCAGTATGGATATAAAGTTGGGAAGATTTCTATGAAGCAGCAACCGAAAGCATTTAAAAAGGCGGTGAAGTAAATGAAAAATAAAATTGAGATATCACGATTTGGAAAGAATCAATTAAAGCGCAAAAAGAAAAGATGGATAAAGCCAGTTTTAACGGGGATCATTATTGCTACTTTATTTGTGCTATTGTCCTTGAAATGTGAAGAGATGATACGTTGTAGTATAAGTAAACTATCTGTTGATAACGATGCTAACGCAACATGGATTGGATCGCTGGCATCTTACTGGGGTGGTATCATTGGTGGTGTATTTTCTGGAACCATTGCGATTTTTGGAGTCTTTTACACAATACAGTTTACCCGTGAAGCTGATAGAAAAAAGGAAAGACAAAGTATTCAGCCATTTCTTAATGTGCAAATAGTAGAAAAGCCATCAGGAGCTGTAAAAAAATTTCAAATTGCAGATGAGGCAAAATATGTAGACGGAAAAGCTACACAAGAGTTTTATCCTATATATTTATCTATTACAAATATCGGAAACGAATTTGCAAATACATTAACATTTGGAACGGGAGAAAACTTAACAGGTGTATGTTTTAAAGAAGTCTTTACAGTAAATCAGAAAAAAGAAGTCTTACTAAATGTTCAAACATATAAAATGGGAAAAGGAGTAACATTTTTTATCTGGTTTGCTGACAGTATGACAAACGAGTATATTCAGTATTACGAATTAAAACGAAATAAAAATGGTACAGGATATGATTTAGATGTAGGATATCCTAATTTAATAGAGTAAGAATATATTTTCTTAACCATATAGTCGGGAGATTATTGTAGATTGAGATTGAAAGACTGATATTCACAGTCGTAAAACACCGCTGTTCTTTGCTTAGTGATGTCACACATGGTAGAAATCAAATAAAAGAATTTAAAGAAATCAAAAAAGAGTTTAGTTC
>ERZ809224.204-NODE-204-length-61657-cov-30.314827_pt1 | contig 61657 bp, 69 predicted proteins | sample MGYA00520513_ERZ809224 | MGnify/ENA primary metagenome ERZ809224 (study PRJEB31576, sample SAMEA3212658) | Homo sapiens | biome: human-gut; feature: human gut; material: fecal | place: Sweden | collected 2012 ... | reverse complement strand
TCCAAATACACCCATTTTATTTTCTCCTTTGAAATATAACTTTTACTCAAATTATATTTTAATATATTCTATCATTTTATTTATAGCATTGTCTATAGAAAAAGCAATCTACTTAATAAATAAGTAAACTGCTTTCAATTTCAGTATTCTATCTACTTAGATTAAGAATAATTGTTATTCTTTTATTTAGAAATCAAAAAATAACAAGTCACTTGAGTCATAGTCTTCTATTTTTGTTTTTAATTCTTCAAGTATTTTTAATTTCTCTTCTTTTGTTTTATCTTCTCTTTTTTCAATAATATTTTTAAGTTCTTCTATTCTTTTATATGCTTCTTGCTTCATGTCATCAGTTAATGGCCCTACAGGATTTAGAACAATTCCACCTACCATCATTGAATCAACTAATGCTATATATAGAAGCGGGTCATCTTTAACTATTGCTCCTTCTGGTGGTGTTATCTCTAATTTTTCTTCATAATACTTAGCTCTCATTAAAAACCTAATTTTTGAGTCATTCATATTTCTTATATCAACTCCTTCTCTATATATAGGATTATCACTAGTTCCAAAATTTTCAAGTTTTCTTATTATTGTATCTTCTAAATCTCTAAAATTACATATTCCTACATGATTATTTAGTGCCTCGTACTCCTTATATGGTTCTTTTATATTTTTATAATTTCCTAAATAAATAAATTTCTCTTTAAACACTTTTTTTGTTATATTATATATATCTATTTTATATTCATATCGTACATTTCCTACTCCAAACATTATAATATATGGTAGATCATTTATTTCATCAACAGACTTTGGTAATTCTTCATTCTTTGTAATTTGACAATATGCTATTGCATTAATACGTTTATTAAAATAGTCATCTTCTTCTAGTTTTCTTATAACTAAATATCGACCATATAACCCTTTTTCCTTTGCTTCCTCACTCTCTAATTTATATGCATATATTTCTCCATCATGCCAATCAATCTCTTTTTTTGTCTTTTCTTTTTCTACAAATAGTTTCTTTCTTGATGGCATTTCTGTATTTATTTTATCTTTGAACTTTAATAATTCTTTTTCTCTTAATTTATATTCTTTTTCATTGGTTTCTTTTTTCCATCTTATTAAGTTTTTATCTATTGCTTTTAATGCTTCTTTTTTTACTTTTTCAGTTAATCTTCCAACTTTCCACATTGTATCTGCTAATGCAATCCAAAATACTGGTCCATCATCTATATCACTTATATAATCTTTGTACTCTTTGATTATTTCTTTTAAAGCAATCTCATCTTCTATTCCTTTTCTTAATTTTTCTAAATATTCTTCTTTTACATCTAATGCTATATCATCTTCATATATTTTTACTCCAAATACACCCATAATTACCTCCATCTATCATACATCCAATATAGTGCCTCATCTTTTGCCATATTACCGTAGTACTTTTTTCGCTATATTTGTTGCAGATCTCATATAAGTTCCTAAATTTTTATTGTTGGGACTAATCCCATTAATTTTGTTAAGTTCATCTAGCGTAGCATATTGAATTATTAAAATTTGTTCTAGTCCTCTTGCTTGTTTTAAATCTAAACCAGTTGCTACGACTTTTAAATCTAAATTCATTTTTAGTGGATCCCTCTTATGCTGTGTCTCTCTTGCTTTTATGTTAATAGTTCTTCCTACATACTTTACATTGCCTTCTCCATCAACCAGCTGATATACAGAATTGTTTTTTTCTTTATTATCTTTTTTCTTGCTTTTCTTTGTTGTATTTTTAACAATCTCATGAGTGGCTGCTACTCCAAATACAGTTGCTATTGTTGCCGCTGCTGCTTTAACTATCGACACTATCACAGAGCCTCCTAAAATTGCAGATATAGCAAGTTCACCAGTATCGTCTCTCATATTTATTGGATTGTTATTACAATACATATACATATTATGAGATAAAACATTGTCGCCTGTACTTAGCACAGCATCAGCATTTATAAACCTTCCAAATTCAGGATTATAATATCTACTTTGTAAGTAATATAAACCTGTTTCATTATCATACCTATAACCTTTATATCTATATGGATTTATATTACCAATATGGTTTGGATCAGTTATTTCATTTCCATTTGCATCTAGAACATTTAATACTTTTCCCCAACTATCATATGAATATTTTACCACATCATTTAAGTTTTCGTCTAGTATTCCAATAATATCTCCCTGTATATTCTTTTTATAGTAATAAGTTGAATTGTTAAATGTTAATCCTATTAATTCATCATTTTCATCATATACATAATATGTAATTTTATCATCTGTTTTTTCATATATTACTTTGTCTCCTCTTAAATAATAGTATGTTTCAACTCCATTTACGTTTTTGTAAGTTCTTATTCCATCACTATTATATTTATAAATAATAGTAGTGCCTGTTTTACTATTATTTATACCTGCTAATTCTCTTCCATTTTGCCAAGTATATGTATTATCATCATATGTTAATAAATTTCCAATTTCATCATATGTAAGTGCTTTTCCATCATATTTTGTTAGCTGATCGTTCCAATTTTCATTACCGTATGTATAATTTATAGTTTTTATTGGATCTGTCTTAATATCACTAGTAGTATATTGATATTCTTTTTTTGTAGTTAAATTTCCACCTTTATCATAGTTATATGTTATAGTTTTATTTTGCTCTTTATTATCTTCTCTTATTAATTGATTTAAGCTATCATAATAATACTCTTGTAATACACCAGAATCATTACTAATAGTTTGTATATTTCCATTTTTATCATATGTATAATTAAATTTCTCACCTTTGCTATTTACAATGCTTTTAATCTGAGTAGATGTTTTATTTGAATCTTGTATATCTATATATTCATAATTAATATAATATGAACCATTATCGGTTTTAATTTCTTTTTGTGATATTCTTTGGAGCTTATCATAATGATTTATAATATTTGTTCCATTATATAGCTCTATACTATTTAAATAATTATTTAAATCATAATTATATATTGTTATCTTTGTATCATCATTTAATTTGTCACTAATTTTTGATATATTACTATTTTTATCATATTCATATTCTACTTGATAACCATTTGTGTTTTCCTCTTTAGTTAATCTTTCTGCCATGTCATATGTATACGTTGTTGTATTATTATTAATTTCATCAACAATTTTTTTTAAATTACTTCTTTCATCATAAGAAAATGTATATTTTCCATTACTATATTCCTTAGAAGCTATTCTATCAAATCTATCATAAGAGTAATTTACAGTTTGACTATTTCCATATGTACTTTTAATTAAATTTCCATTATTAGCTTCATAAGTATTAGTTATTAAATTATTATTTCCGACTTTTACATTTTGTTGATTTCCATACTCATCATATGATATCTGATAGTTAGTTTGATTATGTTCTATGTTAGTTAATAAATCATTTGTATAAGTATATGTGTTTGAATATGTGTAATCTCCATTTTTAGAATTAATATTTATAACATTTCCCAAATTATCATATTCATAAGCAATTTCATTTCCTTTAGCATCTATTACTTTTTTAACTAATCCTGTATTTTCATCATATTCGTAAGTAACATTATTTTCTAATTGATCTTCAATTTTTGTCATATAATTTCCATTATCGTTATATGACGCTTTTGTTTCTATATACTTATTATCATTATTTTCTTTTACCTTATTTATATAAAAATACTGTTCATTTTTATCAGTAGCTTTACTACTAACAATACTTGCGCCTTCTTCTTTAGAAGCTTCTTTAATTGTAAGACAATTATTTCCTTTATCTCCTTTAGGTCTAATTGTATATGTTCCATTTCCTGTAGGAACTATTTCAAATTTTTCAGAATCTGCTCCTGTTGAATTTGTTAATTGTAATGTATTATCACTTTTAACACTAAGTACTTTACTTTTATCATTTTCATCTCTAATGCTATAATATCCTCTATCTTCTTTTTGTAATATCCAATGAAGTTTATAAAAAGTAGTACAATATTTATTTTATTGTACTACTTTTATATTAATCACATTAAATTTATACATATTTTATCCTATTTTCTCTATATCAATTCTTGCATTTGGATATACAACATCTTCTAAAGATAACCCTCCAAGCTGAAGTATATCACCACTATTTAACCTTAGTATTACAGTAGCAGTTAATGTATATCTATTATTAACAATATCTTCTGAAAGAACTGGTCCTTCATTAAGAGTAGAATTAATAGGTACATTATTTACCAATAAAATACTATTAAAATTAAATCTACCACTTCCTTGATCAACACCTGTTAAGCTATATGATATTTGATATATCCCATCTTCATTAATTAATATTTCGTTAGAACCAGGAGTATGTGAAATAGCTGTTCCTTCTGTTATTTCATTTGTACCAAAATTAATTATTACATTTCCTTCTCCTGTATTATCCTCACTTGTTGCTATAGCTACTAATATATCCTTATTTGCACTTTGATTATTTATAGTTATATATAATACTAATGCGATGATTAAAAATATTAAAGCAAAAATCGATAATGTTTTTACTCTATCACATAAACTACATTTCTTATCATATTTACATTCCATAAAAATTCCTCCTATTTATATAGTATGAATTTCTATGTTTTATAGTTATTAAAGTAGTTTATTTAAATTTAATAAATAATTCCTCCACCATAATCATATACATCTAATCCTTTAAAGCAAATAAGTTCAATATTTCTACTATTTAAGTAATCAATAATTATATCTTTACTTTCTAATTTTTCAATGTCTCCAAATAAAACAAATTTATTATCAAAAGAAATACTTGCTCCACCAATAAATCCTCTCATATACGAAATAGAGCCATCTTTCTTTAAAAGCCTTATATTATTTTCCTGTATATATATATTATCTATATTATTTTCTGTTAATACTTTAGATATTTTTTTATCTGTAGTAATACAATATTTATTATCTATAACTGATATAGAGCATTTAACATATCCTTGTTTTACTATTATATCTGGCTTAATGCTTGTATCTACATATTTACTTCCAATTATTTTGTTTCCTATTTGACATATATTATATTTGACATCATTAGGATAATCTTTTTGAACTTTAGCATTACCTATTTTAAAATCAGATACTAAATATTTAGCATTTGGTGCTGCTATAATTTTATCATTTATCTTTGTATAAAAAATATCACTATGTCCTGAAATTTCCTCATAAACATCTTCTGATAAAGGCAATTTTATAACATTAAAATATTTAGACAAAAATTCTAATTCTATATTTCTAATTCTTGAATCTATAATTAAATTTTTCATAATTTTCTACATCCTTTCGACAAAAGGGGACGGGCTTATTTTGTAAATTCATTCTAATATTTTTCTTTTTACATATTATATTGTATCATAATTAATGTTATTTTTACAAAATAAGCCCGTCCCCTTTTGCAAATGCAAATAAATAAAATAAAGATAAGAAATCGTTAATACATAAGTAAATATATATTATCACAATCCTATCTTTATTTTTTATATTAATTTATATGCCTGCATTTTCACTAAGCAAAGCTGTAGTATAGACAGTAGTATATTCTGTTGTAATTTCTTTAATAGCTTGCTTTTCTTCTTCCATTAAATTTCTGCCTAGATGTGACATTCTTTTATCAAGTTTATGGGTCATTTTAGCACAGTCTCTTAATTCTTTTCTTACAGCCTTTGGAACTTGCTTATCATATTTATAATTTATCTTATGTTCCAAACTTGCCCAAAAATCCATTGCCATTGTTCTTATCTGTATTTCTACTTTAACATCTATTGTACCAACAGATAAACTAACTGGAACAGATACTATCATGTGATAACTTGAATATCCATTTTCTTTTGGTGTTGTTACATAATCCTTCTTCTTTAAGACTGTAATTCCTTGCATATTTTCAATCATATCTGCAATTTTAAAAATGTCAGGTATAAAAGAACATATTATGCGTATTCCAGCAATATCATTGATTGTTTTTATCAAATTTTCATGTGTTGCTTCCAATCCTTTTTTCTTTAGTTTATTAGTTATACTTTGTTTACTCTTTATTCTACTACTTACATGTTCAATCGGATTATATTTATGTAATGTTTTAAATTCTTCATTTATTGTATCAATCTTTGTTTCTAATTGTTTTAGTGCGGCTGTATACACAAGTGTAAGTCTCTTATATTCCATATCTTCTTGCAGTTTATCTTCATCTTTAACTACTAAATTTCCTATGGCTAATCAACTCCCTTCGTATATATTTATACACTACTTATATGTCCATTATGTGTAATTTTATATATAATTTGATGTTTTGTCAAATTAAGATATTATTAATTTAACTCAAGATTAGCCTAAAAGATATTGATTTTTTAGTAATTCTACATCATTACTACATTTTATTAGCAATATACCATTTTGCAAATTCTTTCATAGAATCAACAGATTCATATTTTATTCTATTTTGTCTTTCCTCATCACTCATCTGGGCTAATGTTTTATCATATCCATATGGAATATATACATACCAAAGATCAGACCATTTTTTATCAGTATCTGTACCTAGAATTTTTTCAGATAGAGTTCCTTCATGTTTTCCCATAAATTGATGTAATTCTTTTCCATCATAATATGATAAACATTCAGTAAATCTACATTTTCTATTTTCTTTACCTTCCATTAATTTTAATATTCCATCTATTCCAATAGTATCTAATGTAAAATTAACAAAAGCTCTAGGAAATCCGTCTAATTCATCAATCCAAAATCCACTATCCATTGAAATACATGGTTTATTTACAAGTTTATATGCTTCTATTACCTTATATTTAGATATATATTTTATATCATCACTTCTTGGTTCATCTAAATCATATTCAAAAACTTTAAAATTAACACCTTGTAAATCTTTTTTAGCTGAAGCAATTTTTCCTTTATTATGTGTTACAAATACTATCTCGTCCATATAACTTCTCCTAACCTTTTACTTAAATTACTTAAATTATTTTAAATTTTATTTTAAAAATAAACTATATAAAAATTTAAAGTATTTCTTTTAATTGAATCAAATTTGTTATTTCATATTTTGTATTATATTTATTATTAATCTCATTATTATAATTACACCAACATGTATCGATATTATTTTCTTCTCCGCCTTTTATATCTTTATCTAAATCGTCGCCTATAAACAAAATCTCTGATGTATTAGTAATATCTGCCTTTTTTAGTAATCCGTCATAATATTGCTTATGTGGTTTCATATATCCAACCTCATCTGCTGCAAATATTGTATCCACATATTCTGTAATGCCAAGTTTTTCTATTTTAGTTTTTAAAGGAATAGATGGTCCATTAGTTGCAATTATTATTTTATACCCTTTTAAAAATATATATTTTATTATTTCTTTTGCGCCTTCTCTTGGCACCACATGTTCTTTCATTCCGTCCATATATATATCATTTAGTTTTACTGCTTTTTCATAAGTAATTTTATTATTAAAAAACTTTAAGAATCTACTAGATCTTATCCATTCTGTTTTCTTTTCTTTGTTATCCTCATATGGAGTTAAAAGTTTTCCTGCTGCTCTATCTCTCCATGTTGCTTTATCTATTTCATAAAATCTTTTAAAATTATTTTCTGTATATTTTATGTTCATATATTTCATAACAATTTTTAATGCTTCTTTTATATTTGCTTTATCATCTGTTAGTGTATCATCTAGATCAAATATTATTGTTTTATACATAGTTATAATTTCTCCTTATTAAGCTATAAGAATTATAAAACAATAGTTCGTAAAAGTCAATCTTTTATATTTAATATTAATTAATATTTTTTATGCTTACATCTTTTTCAAAAGTAGATACATTATATAAAAACATTACATCTGTGATACCATTTTCAGTTATATAATCTTCATAATCAAAATTTGTATATCTCGGATCTAAAAAATGTACTTCGCTATACTCTTCACATAAAAATTGTGACATTATATGAGCATAAGAATCTTTTATAACCAATAGTTTTTTATCATTATTTACTTTTGTTTTTATTACAGCTTTACTATTATTTCCATTTAGGAAATAGCTATATTTATCTTTAACTGATAGATATTCTTCATTGAAAAGACTATTTGTTGTTTCTTTGTCATAAATTGCTTCTTTAATATCTGTATTTATTTCATTTTCATATACTGTTATTGTATCTTTTTCTTGTCCTAATATCTGAGCTTTTGAGTCAAAAGTTCCAAGAAATTCATTGGTTAAAGTTCTAACTTCAAACTCATTTATATCTATTATTTTCTTTCCTGTTTGCCTGCAAAACTCATTATATATAACAAATGCTCCATTACTGTTTATATGATGATCTGTTTTAAAATATAGTTCTATTTTTTTGTTTTCTTCTTTAAGTTTGTCTACTATATTTATATTTATACAATTATTAGTTCTGTTATACACTTCATTTATAGTATATTCTTGATCTGGCGGTATAACATTATCAGGTAATTTATCACTATTAATGTATATAGAATTTGGAATTAGTAAAAAATATGTTGGAATATTTTTTGCTTTCATTTTTTTTGCAAAAGTATCAATAACTTCTGCATTTTTATATGTATTATCAATATCTACATTATCTATTTTTTCAAATAAATATCCATCATTTCCAATGTATACTCCATTGTTTTCTTTTTTATTTAATACATTAACTTCCCACCAAGAATTTAGCTTTAAATAAAAATTTCTAAAAGCAAAATGATCATTTATATAATCATTCATAGAATTTAAATATTTTCCATCTATAAAACTTTCAAGTGAAAAACTAGGAACTGTAGCAAGCATTCTATTTTCTTCTTGAGAAAAAATCTGCTTTGGCCATATAAAATTCAATATAATAATTATTAACCATATACTTATAAAGATAATAAAAAATACTTTATTATTCATTTAAAAACTCCTTTAAAATCTAAAATATAAAAATGGATTAAAAGAATTATTCACAAGGCTTGCTGTACTTACAAAAACAATGCAGACTAATCCTATACTTATAACTGAAGAATATACTATTTTTAATTTCTTGTTTTCTTCATTCTTTTCATGGCTATTTTTATTAACTACTGTTTTAATCTTATGTATTTTAGTTTTTATAATGTTTATAATTGGCACACTACATATAATTCCAATTACAATAATTATAAAGTAATTTTGTAAATAATATATAGCTTCTGAATTAATAATTGGCATATTATTTAACTTAAACATTGTGAATATATATTCTTTAACTTTATTTAAATCCTCAAAAGCAAATATTACCCAACTTATTAAAACAAGTACTATTGTGTATATATGCGAAATTATACTTGGAACCTTTTTTAATATCTTTAATAAAAATAATTTTTCTAAAATCAATATAACACCAAAATATACTCCCCATAAAACAAAATTCCATGAAGCGCCATGCCAAGCTCCAGTTAATGCCCATACAACAAGTATGTTCCTAATTTGTAATATAATCCCTTTTCTATTTCCTCCTAATGGAATATATATATAATCTTTAAACCAACTTCCTAAAGTAATATGCCATCTTCTCCAAAATTCAGTTATATTTTTACTAATATATGGATAATTGAAATTCTCATCAAAATCCATTCCAAATATTTTTGCAAGACCAATTGCCATATCAGAATATCCACTAAAATCAAAGTATATTTGAAGAGCAAATGAAATAATTCCAATCCATGATAAAAGTACACTCATTTCATTAATATTTCCTGTTTCAATTAAATTCCACATTGCACCAATATTATTTGCAATAAGTACCTTTTTACCAAGTCCTATAATAAATCTTCTCATTCCTATAGAAAAATTATCTAAACTAATATTTTTATTTTCTAATTCTTCATCAACTGTTTCATATCTCACTATTGGTCCTGCTATTATTTGTGGGAATAAAGTAGTATATGTTAAATAATTATAAAAACTTTTTTCACATTTTACAGTTCCTCTATATACATCAATTATATATGATAATGATTGAAATGTATTAAATGATACTCCTATAGGGAGTGGAATGTTTAGAAGCGGTATATTTAGTCCTGTTAATGTATTAATACTTGAAATTAGGAAATCTGCATATTTAAAGAAAAATAATATTAAAAGATTAACTCCTATATCTATCCATAAATAGATTCTTTTTTTATTCTTATTATCCCAATTAGAATTAATCTTATTACCACACCAAAAATCCATTACAGCAAGTAAAAGCATTATTGGAATATATCTTATCTCTCCCCATGCAAAAAATATAAAACTGGCTATAATCATAACCAAGTTTTTATATTTTTTAGGTACAATAAAATATATTAATAACATTATTGGTAAAAATATATACAAAAATACTACACTACTGAATACCATTTCTTTCTCCTTTTATTTAAGCAAATAATTTTAGATCAAAATATCATTTGGTATCTCAAAATATTGGATTCCCATATATCCTGGTGCAATTTCATATTTTTGAAATACAATAACCACTTTTTTATTTGAAGAAATATAGAAATCATGATATTCATTTTCTATACCTGAAAATCCTCCCTCTTCTGCTGTAAAATACATATTATCTTCATTTTTTTCACTTTTTTCTTTTATTTGCTTCTTTATTTCTTTATCTATAATTTCTTTATAATTTTCTCCTAGAACATCTCTTAGATTTAATTCTTTTCCATTTTCTAAATCTATATTATAAAAGTATTGCTCCCCATATGCAGATGCCATACTCTCGGTTTTTGTAATAACAAATGATATTAATTTATTATCTTGATATGTAATCTCATAATCTACATTAATTTGAATAGGGCTATAATCATCCATAGTTCCACCAGTAGCTAAAACAGCATTTTTATATTCTTCTGCTCTATCTTTAGACTCTTGAACTACTTTATTAATTTTATTTAAAATTTCATAATTGACTCTATTTTCTAAATCAGTATTGCCTGTATTTTCAATTCCAGGAATTTTTACACTTACTAATTCATTTTCTGTTTCATCAGTATATTCTCTTATTGTAAATACTTTTGCTAAACTATCCAGTATCGGAACATCTTCCATAGCTTTTGCAAAACTTTCATTAGTATTTAATAATATTACAAATAAAGCAAAACTTGTAGCAAATGCAGTTGTTAATCCTTTAATATATAATTTTCTTTTTTTATTTTTAACATTATTACTTTGATTAATAGTTCTATTTACAATATAGTTTAATTCTTCTGGTACTTCTATATTTTCGTAATCTTTTCGGGCTTTTCTCAGTATATTCATTTATAATCTACTCCTCTCAATCTCTTTTCTAATTTCTTTTATACCTTTATATAATCGTGATTTAACTGTACTAATATTAGTATTTGTTATTCTAGCAATCTCCTCTAGTTTTAAATTTTCAAAATATCTAAGAAATATTACAGTTTTAATTTTTTCATTTAGTTTTTCTATACTGCTATATATGTCCAAATTTTGGACTAATTTTTCTTCGTGGCTAGAATATTTTGTATTTTCAGATAATTCACACTCATATACTTTATTTTTTATAGCTTTCAATGATTCATTTATGAGTATTCTATAAAACCAAGTTTTTACAAATTCTTCATTTCTTAATTTTCCTATATTTTCTAAAGCTTTTGTAATCGCCTCTTGAACTACATCCAATGCCATTTCTTGATTTTTTGTATAAACATATGCTATTTTATATAATTTATCTTGATTTTCTTTTATGTATTCTATTAAAACTTCTTTTGATTTTTGTCTCATCTCCTACTCCTACCTTTATATAATTTGATTTATTATTTCATTTACTTTTTCATTGTCATTTGATATGCACATTATAATATAGTTATTATATACTCTAAATATATTATTTTCTAATTTATAAACTTCTTTTGGTAAGTAACTTACAAAAATTTCTTTTCTTTCTTCAATTCTGTTATTAATCATTTCCTTAACTTCATTTAAATTTTCTTTTTCATTTACTTGTAATATTAATATTTCTTCACTTGTTGCTCCACTACCTTGATATGATACTATTTCTTTTATTAAGTTATCATTAAAGCCATATGCTTTATATACAATTTCTTTATCAACCTTTGCTATTTCATCTTGAAATACTCCACTTTCACTTATTTTCTTTCCTAATTCTTCTATATCTATTTCTATAATATTTTGTTTGTTATTAAAATTTATTACTAAAAATATACTTACTATTATTATTAAAGCTATTATTATAATTAAACTAATCTTTTTCATTTTATCTCCCTATATTCTTTTAATTTATTTTTTTCTCTTATTCTTAAATCCTATGAATTATTTTTTAAATATTCTAACCATTTTAAACAATAATCTCTATCGACATGAATTCCATCTGTACTAGCTTGGCTTGGTAAATATCCTTCATCATTTACAAGTGCTGAAGCAACATCTAAATATTTAACATCTAATTCATTTGCTAGTTCTTTTATTAGATCATTATATTTTCTAATTCTATTATTGTTTATGTATTTATTGGTACTGTCAATTTCTTTAGTTACTGGTATTATTGATTGGACATAAATATTAACATTAGGCTTTATTTCTCTTATTTTCTCTATAAGTTCCTTGTATTTTAATTTAAATACTTCAGGATATGCCCAGCCTAGTTCATTTACACCTAACATTATGTATACAGTATCTATATCTTTGTTTTTCATATCTTCCAATAAAGTGACTTTTTTTCCATCACTCGTTTTTACAAATTCCTTTTTTATAGCAGTATCTACCATTAACCCTATATATGAATAATCATTTATTTTAGTTAATCCTGTATACATTATTAATCCTTGAGTTCTTGAATCACCTATAAAAGCTACTTTATCATCAAATTTTACATCTTTTTTGTCTTTATTCATATTTACATTATTTAAATCTTTTATTTCTGAACTTTTAATACTATTTTCTTCTTTTTCGATATTATTAGTAGTACTTAAACTATCATTTACAAATATTTCATTTTTTTCCACATTCTCATATACATTATTATTGATCACATCTTTACTATTAGATACTTTATTTCCTATAATACTTCCTAGTACAATTAAAATAATTAGTGGGATTACTGTTGAAATAAGTTTATTACTATTTATCTTTTTTCTTTTTTTTCTAGCATTTGAAGCCATATTATTTCTCCTTTATTTTTACTTACAATATATTAGATCTTTTTAGTATATAAAAAGTTTAAAAATTTTTTATTTTTTTATATTTTATTTTTTATCTTTTTTTATTTTTCTAAAATTCAATTTTCTGATTAATATATTGTAAATAAAAAAACTCCTATATTACAAATAATAATATAGAAGTTTATATGTTCTTTTGTTAAAATTCTTTTTCTAAACCTTTTTCTTTTAATCTTTCATTTGTATTTTCCATTGTAATAGCATATATAATTGAAACAATTGGAAGTCCTACAATCATACCAATTATTCCAAATAGGCTACCACCAATTGTAATAGCTACTAATACCCAAATACTTGGTAGTCCAATATTTTTCCCTACTATATGTGGATATATTAAATTTCCTTCAATTTGTTGAAGAATAATTATAAATATTATAAATATTATTGCTTTAATAGGATCTACTGCAACAATCAACACAGCTCCTATAAATCCCCCTATAAAAGCACCTACTATTGGAATAAATGCCGTAAGAGCAGTTAATGCTCCAATTGGTCCTGCATAAGGAATTTGTAGAATAAGCATTCCAATAGCACAAAGCACACCAAGTATTACAGCTTCTTTTGCTTGCCCTGTTAAGAAATTTCTAAAAGAATCTCTTGATAATCTACTTACTTTCACAATAAAATCTGCTTTTTCTTTATTAAAACGTGCATATACAAATTTTTTAGCTTGCATTTTTAAATCTTCTTTATTTGCTAAAATATATACTGCAAAAACAATTGCAATAACAAAATTAACTATTCCACTAAACACACCTGAAATTTGATTGATTGTAACACTAAGCACATCTTTAGAAATATTCATTATTCCATTTTTTAGTGCTTCTGTATCTATATGTATATTTTGTATGTAATTATTAATTTCTGGAACCTTTTCAGTAATTTCTATTCCATAATTTTTAAGGTTTTCTAAATAACTTGGTATATTACTTATTAGATTACGTATTACTTCTATAAACTGTGGTATTATAAGTGTTAATATTATTGAAATAACAGCTATAATAGTTAAAATAGAAAGCATGATTGATAATGTCCTTTTAGCGCCACTTTTCTTTTTTCTTACAATATTTTTAGTTTTATTATTTTTTTCTTTTATCTTAGCACTTTCTTTTTTTCTTGATTTAAATACTTTATTTTCATAAAATGTCATAAAAATGTTTAATATGAAAGCAATTGCTAATCCCCATATAAATGGTGATAATATTCCTAAGAATATTTTACATACATTCCATACTGGCTGTATATTCATAAGTGCTACTAATAATATAATAGCTACAATAACAATTTTCATTATTTGTTTTGTATTTTCTTTATCTAATTTCATTAAATTCCTCCTTTAAAAGAAAATCACACATCATATTAACATAATACCAGATTTTACATTATTTTTCAAGTTTTAACTTATAACTCTATTCCTTTATCTTAACACCTAATAAACTAACTAAATCAATTGCCTGATATTCATTAATTATAGCTCCTTTTATATCATCAAGAGAAACAACTATTCCATCTATTACTGAATCTGATAAATCGATATCCTTTAATTTTGTTTTAAATATTTGTGCCAAACTTAAATCAGACTTACTAAAATATGTATTTCTTAGCACATCTTCCTCCAAATAACTATTTCGTAAAATACAATTATCAAAAAGTACATTACTTAATCTAGATAAAGAAAAATTTGCATATGATGCATTTGTTTCTTTAAACACAACATTATTTTGAATACTATCTGTAAAATTACATCCTGATAATTTACAATTATTAAATTCGCATCTTATAAATGAACTTCCTTGAAATGATGTATTAGAAAAATTACAATTATTAAATATAACATCCATAAATGTGACCTTTTCTAATTTACTATCAATAATATTAGTTTTATTAAATTTTGCAACTTTTAAATCTTTATCATAAATTTCTAGATTTTCTATATCTTTATGTTCTACAATTATATTTTCTAATCTATCACTTTCTATTAATCTTTCATCAAGCTCATCTATATTTTCTAAATTATTAATTTCAAAAAATATTTTTTGTGGTTTTTGAATATTCATTTTTACTCCTAATTTTTAATATATTATTTCTTATCATAATTTTATTGTAATTATAATAGCATAAAGGCAAATAATCATCAATAATTATTTGCCCTTATATTAATTTTATATCAATTTTAATCAATTTTTTAAACTATCTTTTTACATATATAGAACATTAATTTCTAAAATTTATCCATAAAAAATAATTCGTATGGGTTATAATTTATATATGTGTTAATATGCTTAATTCCATTAAGATTGCTTACAATATTAGATATCTTTTCTATTTCTGAGGCTGATTTTGTTTTTATATTAAAATATGCAAGCATTGGATTATTTATATCTCCACTTGTAAATTCACTTAAAAAATTCTCTACGTCTTTATCCCAGGTCATTACTTCATTTAGTGCATCATCTTTTGAAACATATTCTATTTCAACATTTTCTGCATTTTGTATAATTGTATTTCTAATATTTTCTAATTCTTCATCTGTAATTTCATCATATAAATATATTTCCATTGTAGATGCAATCTCATTATAATTTTTAAATACTAAAATATTAAATATTACTAAAATTAATAATATAATTAAACTAATGAAAATCAAAATATTTTTTTTGCTCATTTTTCTCTTTATGCTCTTAAAAATATCAATATCTTTTTTATCATCTTTTTCTTTTAGTTCTGATTTTATTTCTTCTAAAACATTATTACAGTCTCTACATGTTTTTATATGATTTTCAACAAATTCGATTGATGTTTTACTTAAGACACCATCATTGTAACTAAATAAGAGATCTTTTACGATATCACACTCATTTTTCATTATTTATTTCCTCCTTTAATTTTTGCTTTCCTCTAAAAAATATAACTGTTGCCCAATTTTGTGTTTTATTCATAATATCAGCTATCTCAGAATAATCTAAATTTCCAAATATCCTTAAATACATTACGCTTCTTGTATCTTCGTCAAGAGCTTGTATTTTTTTAAATAATTGTATTTTGCCCTCTTTATCTATAATATTTTCTTCTATTGATTCTTCTAAAATTAATGCATCTTTAAGATTATCTAATGAAATCTCTTGCTTTTTCTTACTTTTCTTTAATTTTTTATACCAAATATATTTACTAATTTGACATAGCCAAGTAGATATTTTACAATCTCCTCTAAATTTATTTATATCTTTTACAGCTACTAAAAAAGTTTCTTGGACAATCTCTTCAGTTATATCTTCACTATCAGTTAAGCAGAATACATACTTATAGACAATACTACTATATTTATTATATATTTCATTCATATCCTGCATAACAAATTTCCCCCTTTCACTTATTTAGTTCCTATATTATTATATTTTGTTACAAAAAAATTCATTTTTCTATTATTTTTTAAAGAAAAATGAATTTATAATTTTAAATATAATAGCTAAAAGGCACAAATATTTATATCGAAAAATTAACATCATATTTATTATCTATCCATATATATTGATTATTATATTTCTTACACATCTCTAAATTATGTTTGTTTTCTCTTATCAGATTTTCTATATTAATATCAGACTGATACTTTCTTTTTTCTATAATATTTTCATATTTTATAATATTTATAATATTACTCCTTATATAATTTTCAGACATTATTAAACAAATATATTTTATATTTTTTAATTCTTCATCAGAAAAATCACATTTATAATCAAATGGAATATACAATCCTTCTATAATTATATTTTGATTATTTTCTATGTTTGTTTTTATAATTTCTTTTACAATTTTCCATAAGTACGGAGTTAATTTTTTATCATCTTCTACTGATAAATTAGTATTATTACTTTTAATTAATCCCATTTTTAAATGATCAATAGATAGATATGGATATTTATATCTTTCTAATAATTTTTGTGCAAGAAATGTCTTACCAGTGTGAGAACTTCCACCTATTAGAATTATCATTATTTAACCTCCTAATAAAAGCTTAATAAGAAAATAAATTATTAATTTATACAATCTTTTTTATATAAAAAACATTCTTTGTCATGTGATATAATTACTCCTATTGCTTGCAAATATGAATATATAATAGTTGATCCAACAAACTTCATTCCTTTTTTTTGTAAATCATTTGATAGTTTATCTGATAATTCTGACGTAGTTTTTCCAATTTCATATATAGTTTCATCATTTGTAAATGTCCTTAAATAATTATAAAACGAACCATATTCTTTTTGAATATCTTTAAATATCTTGGAATTATTAATACTAGCCTTAATCTTTAATTTGTTTCTTATTATTTTTTTGTTTAAAAGTAATTCTTCTATTTTTTTATCATCATATTTACATACTTTATCTATATCAAAATTATCATACGCTTTTTCAAAATAAGCTCTTTTATTTAATACACATTCCCAAGAAAGACCAGCTTGAAAAGATTCTAGTATTAACATTTCATATAAATATTTATCATCAAAATTTGGTATGCACCATTCTTCATCATGATATTTTATGTATTTTTCGTTTTTTAAATTACACCATTTACATCTAGTTTTATTGTCCATTCTAACACCTCTTACATTGCAGAACTTTTATTTGGAATAAATAATTTACTCATATCTACATTTTCATGTTCTAATAATTTAATTTTCTTATCTATTCCTCCAGCATATCCAGTTAAACTTCCATTTGACCCCACAACTCTATGGCAAGGAATAATTATTGAAATAGGATTATGCCCAACAGCTCCTCCTATAGCTTGTGCTGACATCTTATCCTTATGCATTAATTTTGCCATTTTCTTTCCAATTGCTCCATATGTTGTAACATACCCATATGGTATTTCGCATAATAATTTCCATACATTTTTTGCAAAATCTGTACCAATAGGTTCTATGTCAAGCTCTGATATTTCTGGTCTTTTATTATTAAAATATCTATCAAGCCAATCCTTAGTTTTTATTAAAATTATTTCATTATCATTTTCTTCTATTTTCTCTTTTATATATCCTAAATAGTACTTCTGTCCTTCTATCCATGACCCTATCAGTTTATTATTCTTACTTGCAAGTAAAATCTTTCCGCAATGGCGAATTATAATATGTTGTATAAACCATAAAGCTTTTCCTTATTATTCTAATACTAATGCTTGCTTAGGACAAAATGCTGAACATTTACCGCATTTAATGCATTTATCATGATCAATTACAGGTGCATTAAATCCTTCTTGTGATAGTGCTTTTACAGGACATACATTTACCGCAGGACATTTGTGATTTTGTGGACATCTTTCTTTTATAATATTTAATCTTTTTTCCATAATTTTTCCTCCAATATTTATTTCATATAATTAATAATATTTAAAGCATTATTTAATTCTTCTTTATGATCAGAATGACCAATTCCATAAAATACTAGGTTATCTTCTCTAATTAAGATAATATATTGGTCTTCGTCTATTATATATTTCTGATAATTTCTTTTATTTTCTTCTAAAAACTTATTTGAATTTTTATTAGTTTCCATATTAGCCCAATACTTTATAGTGCTTTTAGCTTCTGCTTCAGTTTTAAAATCATATATATACATCCATGTATGCTCATTTTCTTTATGAATAGTTAAAGTTTTTTTATCATATCCATTACTTACAGTTTCATCTTTTTCAACATTATAATTGTTTTGTTCTAGTAATGTCTGATACTTATCAATCCTATTAGATTTAATATATGAAAATATAATAGCTAAAACTGTTACTATAGCAAATACAATAATTGCAATTTTCCTTGTTATAACTCCTATATTTGTTTTATACACTTTTTTCTTTTTTATATTTTTTGATACAGAAAATAAATATTCTACTAATTCTTCTTTGGTTCCACCTTCTATATTGTTTTTATCAATAATTATTCCCATATTATATTTAAATTTTAAAATTAATAGATTTTTAGTTTCTATAATATTTATTATCTGATCAAAACTATAATTTGTTACGTTTCCTTTTTTTGATGTCATAATAATTTTCTCATTATTTATCTTAACTGTTGTTTCAATATCTTCATTATCATTTAAGCTCTTAGAGCGTTTATATGACATCTTATATGATCCTGTTATACGAGTAATTATCATTAATACTAAAAAAATAATTGCTATCCATATTATTGCTGTGTACATTTCATATATTAAATATATGACAAATAAAAAAATTAATAAAATGCTTAATACAATTGTTGATTTTTTACTTGTTATAAATCCCTTAGAAAATTCTTTATATTTTGCATAATCTAATTTGTATGTAGATATAAATTCAATTTTTTCCTTATTATTAGACATATATTCATCCCCTTTTATTTTTTCTTTATATTTTTCTTTATAACTTTTCTAATTTTAACTAAAAGAATTATAAGTAAAACTGTTCCAATAATAGTAATTACTGCTCCTCCAAGTAAATTTGTTCTTATTGTAAATATACCAGCTATAACTATTCCTATCATTACTATTATAGGAATTAAAATTGCTATTAATCTAAACCATCTAGCATATTTTTTGTTAGGTAATGCGTCAACACTTCCATTTATTATTAGATCTAATAATTTATCAATTAATTCACTCATACCATATCCCCTCTTATTATTTAATAATATATTTTATTTATTTTTGCCATTTAACTATCAGTTCTTCTTCATTTGTTTCGGTATCTATGCTTTTTTCTATAATACGAAAACCTTCTCTTAAGTAAAATTTAATTGCTTCTTCATTTTTTCTATATACTTCTAGATATAATTCATTATGATTTTCTTTTAAAAAATCTATTAATTGTTTTCCAATACCTTTTCTTCTCATATCTTTTTTTACAAAAACACCTGCTATATAATTGTCTATGAGTCCTACAAACCCATATATATCTCCATTAGTTTCATAAACATAAACTTCAGCCATTAGTATTTTACTTTTTACACTATTATAATTTTTAGTCCAATATGATTCATTAATAAAATCATGCGCTTCTATATTTGAGTCAAGCCATATTTTCATTATTTCTTCTATTTCTTTATTATTAAATGCTCTTATCATATTTTAATTTTCCTTAACATATAGTTTTTTCTAATACTTTTATTATGAATATATAATATCATATAAAATAAAAGTATTCTATATAAAAATAGAATACTTTTAATTTTTTTAATATACTTAATATTTTATACATATTATTCAGTCCTTAAAGCTGTTACTGGATCTTGTTTTGCAGCTTTTTTAGAAGGTATAATTCCTCCAATTAATGTAAGTATAACACTTAATACAACAAGTACTGTTCCACCTGTAAAAGGAAGCATAGCTGTAATATCTGTATTTATTAAGTGTATAATCAAATTTATAGGGATTAAGAATAAAAGCGTTACTCCTATACCTATTAGTCCTGATAAAAGTCCTACTATAAATGTTTCTGCATTAAATATAGATGAAATATTTCTCTTTGATGCACCTATTGCTCTTAATATACCTATTTCTTTAGTTCTTTCTAATACAGAAATATATGTAATAATTCCTATCATAATTGATGAAACAATTAAAGAAATGCTTACAAATGCTATTAATACATAACTTACACTATCGATAATTGTTTTTACTGATGACATAAGAAGCCCTGTAAGATCTGTATATTTTATGACTTTATCTTCATCTTCCTCTTCCATCTTTGTGTTGTATTCATCTAACCAATCAATAAATAATTCTTTTGAATCAAAATCTTTAAAGTAAAATAACATTGTTGTTGGTTCATCTAAATCTTGATATCCAAGTGATAATAAATTTGTATCTGCATTTTCTACAGCACTTGTCGTAGACATCGTTTGCATTAGTCTCCTTATTTCATCTTCATTCATTTCAAAATGAAATGCTTCTGCAAATGCATCTGTATCTATATTAAATGCACTTGCCATACTTTCCATAAGTTTACCTGTTAACTCTCCTACTTTTGTTAATATAGTTTTTTGCATATTTGCTTCAGTCATTGCTTGTGCTATTTTTTCTGTTCCTGAAACTATTTCATCTTGTGATACAACAGTATCTACAATTTGGTCTACCATATCTTTCATAAGTATCGCAGTAGGTTCATTTTCTTCGTTATCATCTATCTTTGATACATCATTAGTAACATTTTGATTTTCATCATTCTCTTCATTTGAAATTTTGGGTAATTCTTCTGTTACTCCTGACATCATTGTAATATATTGTTTTAAGAATCCTGTAATTATTCCACTATACATGTCTTTAAATGTCTCTTCTGGAACTACATACTGTGATTCCATTTCTTGTAATAACTTCTTATTTTTATTTTTTTCTAGTCCTTCACTTACAATTTTTTCTACATCACTTAATTTAATAGTAGCAAAACCTGCAACTTCATTTTCATCTATATAATCATTTAAAATATTTTTTGTAATTGTAGATAGGTTATTTAAAACTAATTTTTGTGCTTTTGAATTATCAGAAGTTATTGCAGATGAAATTTCAGACATATATCCTTCTGTCATACTTTGGATATCAGCTTCATTTATATTAATGTTAAATGCAGATGATAATGCTTGCTCATCAATAGTTATTAAATCTTGAAAATCTATTCCTGCACTTTCATCTTCCTCATCAAAATCTTTTCCACTAAAAACATTTATATTTTTATTCTTTAATTGTTTTTTTACAATTTCTGATTTAGATGCAGTATTTATAACATACTCAGTTAGATCCCTTGTATAAAGCATACCTGTCATAGACATGCTTTGACTCTTTGGCTTAACAATTCCTACAATATTTATTTTGATTGCTTCATCATATATATTATCCATAAACTCTTCATCATCTGACATATCTTCATATATATTATATTCTTTATTATATTTATATATATCAGATGGGTTTACAAGTTTTAACTCAACATTCATAAGGTCATCATATGATAGTTCAAGAGGACTTTCTTTATTTTCAATTTTTTCTCCTGCCATTACACTTGATATAAGATCTTCAAGTTCACCTAAATCCCTTAAACCTAAACCATATAAAAGCAAATCAGATATTGTATTTTCCGAAGGAAGAACTATAACCATCTCATTATATGATTCTGGATATTTTCCTTCTATTATCTCATACTCATCTTGTATCATTTCACTATTTTCTGGTAACTCAGAAAAAATAGACATTGAAGACCCCATTATATTAGAAGAACTTCCCATAATTGACGACATAAAGTCACTAGGATTTACTTTTAACAGTTCATCATTTATATCTTTAGTATATAAAGTTGGTGCTACAGAATAGTTGTAACTTACCATAGAAACCATTTCATTAACTTTATTCTGATTGTCTTCAATATACTTTTTAAAAGATTTTAAATCATTCTTTCCAACAGTTCCAAAAAGGTTAGTCATATTCTGTTCTTCTTTTACTGTCCTATCTGGTAATGAATTTTCTTCATCTTGACTACTTTGAGTAGATAATAATAATGAAGCCATATCGGCTGTTTCTGATTGTACTGTAAGAGGGTATGATGTTAATGTATCTTCTTGTATCTTATCTACATAATTTTGGAATCCAGTTGAAAGAGAAAGTATTAATGCAATTCCGATAATTCCAATAGATCCAGCAAATGATGTAAGAAAAGTTCTGCCTTTTTTCGTAAGTAAATTATTCAAACTAAGAGAAAAAGCTGTTAAAAGCGACATTGAAGCTTTTCCTAAATTTTTATGTTTTGGTTTTTTATTTTCTAACTCATCTAAATTAAAAGGATTTGTATCTCCAGTAATTTCCCCATCCTTTAAGTTTACTATTCTAGTAGAATATTTTTCAGCAAGTTCCGGATTATGTGTAACCATAATAACTAGTCTATCTTTTGCAACTTCTTTTAAAAGCTCCATAACTTGCACACTAGTAGTAGAATCTAGAGCTCCTGTTGGTTCGTCTGCAAGTAAAATATCTGGATCATTTACTAATGCTCTTGCAATAGCCACTCTTTGCATTTGTCCTCCAGACATTTGATTTGGTTTTTTATGTGCTTGATTTTTAAGTCCTACTTTTTCCAATGCTTGCATAGCTTTTTTTCTTCTTACTTTTTTAGATACTCCACTTATTGTTAATGCTAGTTCAACATTTGAAAGTACAGTTTGATGAGGAATTAAATTATAGCTTTGAAAAACGAAACCTATTGTATGATTTCTATAAGAATCCCAATCTCTGTCTTTATATTTTTTTGTTGAAACATTATTAATAATTAAGTCACCTTTATCATAATGATCTAGCCCACCTATAATATTAAGCAATGTTGTTTTTCCAGAACCAGAAGGTCCTAAAATTGAAACAAATTCATTATCTCTAAAGTTTAAACTCACATTATTTAATGCTATTTGAACTAAATCCCCAGTTTTATATTTTTTTGATATATTTTTTATTTGTAGCATTTTATTCTCCTATTTTATGCATTTTATTTCTTATATTATATTATCTAAACCTAAAATAAAATATCATATTTTTCATTTATTTTCAATAATTATGTAACTAATAAATAAAAACATTTAATCAATAATATATTCCCATCCGGGTTGCCACATATTATTTTTTCTCCAGTCATTTTTATTTGCTTCTTCCCATGAAATCCCTTTAGTTAATACTTCAAAAGCAAGTTGTGGTGCTCTATGAGCCATTATTCCGATTGTCTTGCCTTTATAATTTTCTTTTAAAAAATCTATAAAGCTTTTTATTCTAATTTCTACATCTTTTAAAGATTCTCCATTTGGAAAAGGATTATATATATGATCTTCATATATTACAAAAGATTTATTTTTCCCATCTAAATCTCCATAATTACATTCTCTTAATCTTTTATCTTTAATTTGTTTGACATCTGGAAAAGCAAGTTTTGCTGAATCTATAGCTCTATGTAAATCTGATGTAAAAATCAAATCTAATTTCGTATTTCTTCGTAATTCTCCTAATTTAATTGCTCTTTTCCTCCCTAATTCTGTTAGTTCCGCTTGACTCCAACCACTACATATATTATTTTTATTATCATATGTAGTTCCATGAACAAAATAAATAACTTTTGTTTTCAAATTCTCTCTCCTATATTATTTCTTAACTTAATTTATAACTTATTATATCAAATTTTTATATCATTTTATTAATATTTTTGTAAAATATTTAATTGAATTATTTATATAATTATTATACAATCTTATTAGTGATTATATGAACAAAGTTTTAGATGATTAATATGAAAAGAAAAAATGCTAGACTTTATAAGGCCTAAGCATTAAAATATTCTTCTTTATATGGAGATTATCCTTGCCATAGAGTAGTAGATCATTCAGGTAGAATTGTTACAGATTGGACAAATCAAAAAAAAGCTATTAGAATCTGAAGGAGTTACTTTTAAAGGTGAATTTCATGTTGATTTAAAAAAATATAAATGGAATGTTGATTAACTCTGATTATTTATTATCTTTCCATTCATGGTATAGTATGTCCTTTAAAACTAGCATACTATCTAACTTAGTATATCCATATTCTTCGCTTATACTATTCAGCATATTTCTAATTTGTAATGCATATTTAGGTATATCAACTTTACTCTGATATTTATTAAGTATTGGATATTTTTTACTCCATGCATTTGTCCAATTAATTTTTGATTCTTTTTCATCATCAATATTTTTTATTGTTTCTTCTATTTCTTTTAAATCCATATCAAATTCTATTAAATCATCTAAAGATAAATTATATAACCTTGCTAATTTCTTAGATTGATATATATCTGGTATTGTTTCATTAGTTTCCCATTTTGATATTGTTTGTCTACTTACTCCTAGTTTTTCAGCTACAATTTCTTGTGATAATCCAGCTTTTTTCCTTGCGTTAAACAAATTATTTCCTAAATTCATATTATCAACCTCCAAAGTAAGTATACTTTTGATTTGTATTTTTTTCTACCAATTATTATTTACATTTTTGCACTTAAATTTTACATCTAATAGATGATATATTTAATCTATTAAATATATCATAATCTTATTTAAAATCTGTATAATAAATTATTTTTTTGTTTAAACTTTTAGCATATTCAATCTCATTTTTTGTACTATTTCCAATATAATTATCTTTGTTAACTACAAAAATTGAATCAGACATTTTAATCTTTTCTTTATGTACTTTTCCAAGAGTTTCTATATCTTTTTCTGTATAATCACCTTTATTACTATTATTTACAGGAAATATAGGCGTTAAAACTATATTCCCTTGTAGTTGTAATTTTAAAGCAATCTTAGTCATTTCATCTTTGTATCTTATGCTACAGCACATTGTTATTATCTTTGGTTTATCATTTGATGTTTCCAATATTATTTCCTCCTATTTCTATATAAAAATTGTTAAAATAATCTAATTTGATTTTCTTTTTGTAAATTATAATCTCTGATTAGACTTATTGGCTTTGACTGTGTGATCTTATCAGTTTTTTTAATATTTTCTAACAATAATGGCGAATTTTTGTCATGGAATTTTATATTTTCTTTTGCTAATTCTGGTCTTTTATTAGCATAACAATATTTACATCCATTTAAACAAGTATCATATGCTCCAACATCACGGCTTGGCATACAATGACAACCTTTTCTCATTGGTTTTGTTTTTACATTTTTGTATATTACATTATTTGCTTTTTCTAGTATTTCTGGTGTAGTACATCCAGATATATGTATTCCATATTTTTCATAGTTTTCATCTGTTCCACATGTTTGAATATATAAATTGTTTGATTTTGCAATTTTTCCTAATTCATTTACTATTTTTATTTTATCATTATGAGTTAATGGAATAATTTCTGGCATATTATATTCTAATTTCTTATACATCTCTACGAAACTGAAGATGCATCTTTGTACATAAGGAGATATTCTTTTTGCCATATATTTAAAAATTTCTATATGTTTATTTACTGTATAATTTTTAGTTAAAAGTATCGGATCATATCTCCATAAAACTTTTTCTTTTCCAACTATTTTTGAAAGATTTATAAGTGTTTCTATAGAATCTTCTATGCTAGGAACATTGGGTTCAATATCTTTTCCATATGCTGTTATTGTATAATGACATATAATTCTATAAGTCTTATTTATTTCTTCCATATATTTTAGTATTGGTTTATAATTTTTTGAACAAAACATTAAACAATCTACATCTTTTGGTTTTAAACTTACTTTAGATACATTGTTTGGAAATAAAGGATTTCTTGAATAAGCATAACCTTCTTTTATTCTTTTCATTAGCCACTCACTATAATAGTTTACTATATCAGTTCTTCCGCCAACATTTACAATCATTTTAATTTTCCTCTATTTTTTATATGTTATTTCTATTTAATAATTTTATTATCAAGATTATATAGTAAATAATCATAAATTTCAATTAATTAAATCTGCCTATTATTAATTTTTTGACATATAATTATCTTTATTAAATCTAACTAAAGTATAATTACTATTAATTTAAGGCAAATGGAAACATCTTTTTTGGTAAGGAAAAATGTACAATGGAAAATACATATAAATTTTAGTTTGTTTTTGCTAAAATAAATTTATTTCATATTCTCCAAATATTCCTCTAAACAAATTCCTTTATCGTAAATCTCCTTTGCGACTTCTTTTCCAACATATCTATAATGCCAAACTTTTTCTGAAATTCCAGATATAAAACCGTATTTATAACTATTTTTTAACCAAAAATATAAATCATAAGTTTCACCATTTATTTGCTCTAAATTCAATTATTTTCTTCATATCTTTATATCTTTTATCATTATCTTCTAAATCTATCATTAACCATCTTTGACCGTTTCCTTCAGGTGTTTCTTTATAAATCTTCTGTATGTCACTACTAAAAGACGAAAACATATTTTCAAAAACTTTCTTTTCATTTTTTCCAATAACAATTAATATAGTAAAATAGTTTTCTCTAGGATATACAGTACATAATGATTTACTACCCTTCTTAAATTTTATATTCCATCCATATTCCCAGCTACATTTACTAAATTCAAATTTAGGTGCTACATTATATGCATCTTTCATATATTTACAAAAATCCACCCATAGATCGTTATTTATATACTCTTTTATTTCATATTCAGTAGGAATATGACTATAGTTTTCCTTTTCAAACATTTACTATCTCTCCTCTATAAAATTACTATTTGTGTAATTTCATATTTTTATAACATTTCATGTTAATAAATAAGTTTAAAAAAAATTCTGTAAACTTTATAATTTGACTTGTTATTCTGCAAATTAGCAGTTCTATAAATTTCTATGAAGATGTATTAGACAAGTCTCTTGTAGATAACATTTTAATTACAATCATAATAAATTTTGTACTTACTACAATTTATTTTTCTAATCTCATATATAATACTGGATAAGGATTTCCTTGATCGTCTAATTCATTTCTTTGGTAAACTTTAAATCCCATATGCTCATAAAACCCTTTTGCTTGTGGATTTTGTTCATTTACTGCAAGTTCATTAACATTATATTTTTCTATTCCATAATTTAATAGTCTTTTTCCTAAACCTTTTCCTCTTTGATTATTTTTAATAAATAGCATTTCAAGTTTATTTTCTTCTATTCCCATAAAAGCAACAGGATTTTCATTTTCATCAATTGCAATAATTAAATGAGATATACCTTTTAATGCTTGTGGTACATACTCTTTAATTTTTTCTATTTCTTCATCTGATAAAAAAGTATGTGTTGCTTTTACAGAATCTTACCATACTAGTAATAATTGTTTTATTAATATTTCTGTTCTATCAAAAACTTCTACTATTTTCATATTATCCACATCCTATCTTGTATTTTTATTTAATATCTATCTTTTTTATATAATTCATTCCCTTACTATCTTTTTCAACTTTTAAAACAAAATTAAATTTATTTACCTCAGTAGATAAATAGAAATCTCTTTTGGGGAATATTTCTTGTAAATCTTTATTAAAGAATCTTTTTCCGGCTACTAGTTTTAAATTTTCTATTTTATCATCCAATCTCATTTCATTACCTTCTAGCAAACTTTTTATATATTTTGCACATAATGTATCTTCATCAGCTTCAGCCTCTCCACCATTTCCCATTGCAACCAAAGAAACTTCTTCTACATCTTTTCTTTTTATATATTCTGCAATTGCTTTTGCATTTACTAAACTTCCCGTTAAAATTTCCTTAGCATTTTTGGCATTTGAAATTCCCTGTGTGCCAGAACTTGTTGTATGGATTACTGTTTTTCCTGAAAAGTCTATATTTTCAATTTGTGATGGAGAATTTCCATAATCAAATCCCTCTAGCATTATCCCTCTTCTTTCACCAATCAATATACAGTCATCATGTTCTTTTTTATAATCATATGCTAATTTCTTATCCCCAACAGGAATTAATTTTTTTACTCCATTATTTATTAAATATGCTTCAACAGTAAATGCTCTAAACACATCAATAATTACTGTTATTCCTGTAGCTTCTCTTGCTCCTTGAATCATTTGTAAAATATTAATGTTCATCCTAAAACCACTTCTCTCTTTTATATAATCATCTTTATAGATAAATTTCTTTAGCTAATGACATAATTATAACATAAAAAAGAAGAATTATAGTATATATAATGTATAACTATAAATAATTATAATTCTTCTTTTTTATATAAACATATTAAATTATATTTTTTGTTGTAGTCTTTTTTTAGTTTCACATAGTTTTTTTGTTTCCTTATAATATCCATGATTTAATTACTTCATTATCTTCATTTCCAAATAATCTTTTTCCTTCTTTCCAATTATATTCTGGATAATTTTTTCTTAAATCATTTTCACAGTAGCTCATACCAGAACCACCTGATGTACAAAAAGGAATTAATTGTTTTCCTGAAAAATCTAAACTTTCAATAAATGTATTTACTATTGTTGGAGCTACTCCCCACCAAATTGGAAATCCTATTAGAATAGTATCATATTCATCTAAATTAATATTTTTATCTACTATTTCTGGTCTATATGATTTGTTTTGCATCTCTACTGATGATCTACTTTGTTTGTTAGTCCAATCTAAATCCTCATCTGTATATTTTTCTTTTGGTTCAATCTCATATAAATCTCCATTTATTGTTTTTGCAATTTTTTCTGCTACTTTTTTAGTAACACCACTTGCTGAAAAATATGCGACTAAAATTTTGCTCATAATAACCACATTCCTTTCTTTAATATAAATTTTATTAACCCACACCAAAATCTGTATTTTCTATTAAAATATCTATATTTTCATTATCTTTTAATTGTGGATATATTTCCTTTATAAATATTGCTTCTAGATTTTTATCTTCTGGCATGATATCTTTCATTTCTTTATATAGATTAATACATACTCTATCAAAATTTCTTATTCCAATCTCTACATCAGTTTTTATTTGCTCAATTGTCTGACCTTTAACCCCAACTAATAAATTTACTATATCAAATGTTTCCTTAAGTTCTTCTATTGTAGGATACCCAAATCCTTTATTTAAAACATTTTCTCTAAATTCACTATTAAATGTTTCTATCCCACCTTTTACTTCAAGCTTTATTCCTATTTCTTTACATTTTTTTCTTAATTCTTTTATCTGATTTTTATACATATAATGACTTTCAATAATTAATCTTTTAATATTTTTTTCTTTACATACATCTATTAATTTTTCAAAACTTCTTTTATTTAGTTCAAATATACTTCCTGAGTTAATAGCTTCCAATACTCCAAATTTTCCGGTTACTTTACTAAGTACATTACTATTTATGTCAAACTGTTCATTTTCATTAGAATTTCTGTCTAAATGATAATTACAAAACTTACATTTACTCCAACTACATCCATTTCCTATTAATAAAACAATTTCTCTTCTATCTTTATTTAATATCTCTGAATATCTTTCCATTATTTCTCCTCGCATTTTATATTTATCTAAGTCATATATTATTTATACATCAAATTCTTTTGCGTACTCAACTATCCCATTAATTTTTATATCTGTATTAGTTAAATTTATGGCCATAAAGTTTTCACTTGGTACTTTAAAAGGTGGTTTAATTCCATAAATACTAGCAGGTAGATATCCAAATTTTTGATAATATTTTTCACTCCCTAAAACTATAGAATAATGATAGCCTAACCTTTTTGCTATTTTATGACCTTCTTGTATAAGTTTTGTTCCTACACCTTGTTTTTGATATTTTGGTTGTACTGCTAATGGCGCTAATGCCAATTCTTCATATTTTCCTATTTTTATTTTTGTAAATAATATATATCCAACTATTTTCCCATTTATTGTTGCTACTAATGATAATTCTGGAATAAAATTATTACTTTCTCTTAATTTACTTACTAGCTCTTGTTCATTACCATCTCTATGTTCTGCTGTTTTAAATGCTTCCTTTATTAAATTATATATAGTATCAAAATCATTTTCATTTTCTTGCCTGATAGTTATTTCTTCCATTTTGTTATCCTTTCAATGATTATTTAATTCTCTAATTTAATTATTTTAGTTGCTATTTTATTTATAAAAGTTTCGTCATGTTCTACAAATATTAATGTTGGCATATATTTTAATATTGCTTCTTCAATTTGCTCCCTTGTTAAAATATCTATATAATTTAAAGGCTCGTCCCATATATAGATATTTGCTTGTTCTGTTATACTTTTAGCAATAAGGACTTTCTTTTTTTGACCTTCACTCATGTTTTCAATATTTGTATTAAATTCTATATTAGAAACTCCCATTTTTGAAAGCATTGATTTAAAAATACTTTCATCTATTTTATTATCTATAGCATATTGTTTTAAAGATCCCTTTAAATCTTTAGTACTTTGTGAAACATAAGATATAACTAAGTTATTTGCTATTCGTAAATCACCTAGATATTCTATATCACTTCCTAAAATTAATTTTAAAATACTAGATTTTCCTATGCCATTTTTTCCTATAATTGCTAATCTATCTCCATTTTTAATTTCAAATGATATTTTATTAAATATAGTTTTTTTATCATATACAATCTGTAAATTATCTGCAATTATTAATGGATTTTTTCTTGTTTCTATAGGTATAATTTTTAAACTATCATTTCTATCAATATTATTTAGTAATTTAGATTTTTCTTCTAGTTCTTTATCTATCCTTTTTTCCATAACTTTAGATTTTTTCATCATTTTTGCAGCTTGATGACCTATATATCCTTTATCAACTTTTGAACCTGAATTTGTAGTATTATATTTAGTTTTTTCTACCTTATCAGACCAATTAGCTGTATTTCTTGATGCAATTTCTAGTCTATTAATATCTTTCCTTATTTTTTCATTTTGCATTATTTCAAAATTATCTTGTTTTTCTTTATTTTCTTTCCATGAAGAAAAATTTCCTTTTTGAATTTCAATATTTGTATTATTAATTGAAATTATATGGTCAACTACCTTGTCTAAAAATATTCTATCATGAGATACTAAAATAAATCCTTTTTTTCTTTTTAAATATTCAGCTAAAGTATCTCGAGTTTGTATATCTAAATGATTTGTTGGTTCATCAATTAGTAGAAAATTATTCCCCTTTAAAAACAAGCTAACTAAAAGAACTTTAACTTGTTCTCCTCCACTAAGTAAATTAAATGTTCTATACAAAATTTCAGTATTAGCCCCTAATAAATTTATTTCTTTAATAATTTCCCAATCTTCTGCACATGGAGCAATTTCATTTACTATTTCTATTGCCATCTTTTCCTTATTTTTTACTTCAAAAGGAAAATAATCAAAATCTATATTTTTTGATATAGTTCCTGCATATTTAAGTTCTCCAAGTAATAATTTTAAAAGCGTAGTCTTACCTTTGCCATTTCTTCCGATTAATCCTAGTTTCCAATCAGTATCTATATTAAAAGATACATTGTCAAACACATTATTTATATTTCCGTCATATCCAAAAGTTAAGTTTTTTATACTTATTAATGACATTGTTCCTCCTTATATTTAACTAAAAAACTTTTTAATTCGTTTTCATCACTAAAAATTTTGTCAAATATTAAATAAAGTGAATCAGTTACATCATACTCACCTATTGCATAACATTTTTTATTTTTTCCAAATGCTATTCCAGATTCAATATGCGCTGATTTTCCGGCAGGTAAAACTAAAAGTAGATTTTCTGATTCATTTAACCCTTTTAAGTCATGTTCAAATATAGTTCTTACTCTTGGATCATCTAAACTTAATGCTTCAAAAGTATCTGCTAAATGTTCATCATTTGCATCTAATCCTGCCTCTTTATGTGATTCATCGTTTTTTAAAAAACAATAATATGTTATATTTAGTTCATCAAATATTTTACACAAATTTAAGATATTTTCTTTATTTCTTGTTCTTCCCGCTATAAAAAAATTATATTTAAATTTTTCCATATTAAAATCTCCTTTATTTTAATTTATCTATTTGGTTTTATTATTCTTTTGAAATTACTTTTTTCGCATATGAACAATCAGCAATTAATTTCTTATTAGCTTTTTTTGAATTATCAATAATACATTCAACTAATTTTCTCGCTATTCCTTGGCCTTGATATAAATTTGATACTTCTGTATGAACTATATTCCATGTATCATTGTTTTCAACAAAAACACATTCACCTACTTTTTTCTCATTATCATATGCTATAGATTTATTATTTTCAAATATAATTGTTATCATTTTACACCTCTCTATTAAGAATCTACTTATTTATTCACTAGAATTTTAATATACTATAACATAAAAAAGATAATTATTCTATATTTTTTTCATCACAAAATAATTATTGGATAAAAAAGAGCAGGCCTTGGAATGATACAATCATATCCAAAGCCCGCTCTTTATTTTGGAGAACTAGCCTTAACTAGCTATCTAACTGCGGATTTCTTCTTTTTAAATCCTCAAACATGTCATATTCCCTATCTGCTTTTTTCATAATAGCAGATGCGGTAAAATATCCTCCAAAAATTGCAAGGATCACTACGAAAATCGCAGCCAAAATCACTACAGTGTTATCCTTCTTCTTGCCCTTCCCTCCAAAGAGAGTCTCTGCAATTCTACCAATTGCACTAGGCGCGTTACGCGCTGCACTTACCATATTGTGCACTTGAGCATACGTGTTCCAACCTGCTGTCAAGCCATTAGCAAGAGTTTTCCTCTCAAAGAAATTCTTCAAGCTCTTAAGCCAGATATAAAATCCGGTTGGAATCATTGTAATGATGCAGAAAAGATAGATAAGATCCGATGCCAATTGTTCGAACATCAAGATTGTTTCAGGATCCACCTCTGCAAGCTGAAGTATAAATGGACAGATAAGTAAGAGAATATATCCGTACACCATCGTAAATCCGGCAATTGCCATGATGTATCCTACAATGATATACACCCTAAAACTTCCTCCTACTACCTTCGACTCTGACCAATACCTCCCCACGTAACTCGCGTTTGCCCATGAAATGATAAAATTCAGAGCAAGTGCCAAAACAAGTAACAACATTGCCATAACTCATTCTCCTTTTCTTGTTTGGTTTCAGCATTAATTGTAGCTGAAAAGTTAATAGTGACTATTTAAGTATACCATATCTTTAGCTCTTTTTCAAACATAAAAGGATAGATACTATTTTCTTATTTATACTATCCATCCTTTTTATCCTCTTTTTAAATTCTCCTTAATCTTAAACTATTTACTGTAACTGTAATACTACTTAATGTCATTGCAATAGATGCAAACATCGGATTCATAGTAATTCCAAATGAACTAAAAATACCAATTGCAATAGGTATCATACAGATATTATAGAAAAATGCCCAAAATAAGTTTTGTTTTATATTTCTTATTGTTTTTTTACTAATGTAAATTAACTCTATAATTCTATCAATATTACCTTTCATTAAAACAACATCACTACTATCTATTGCAATATCTGTACCATTTCCTACAGCAACACCAATATCTGCACTAACTAAACTTATGCTATCATTTATCCCATCACCACACATCATTACTAAGCCATCTTTTTTTAGTTCATTTATTTTTTGTGCTTTTTCTTTTGGTAATACATTTGCAATAACATCTGTTATTCCTATTAATTCTGCAATTGATCTTGCTGTATTTTCATTATCACCAGTAAGCATTACTACTTTCTTACCTTGCTCATTTAGTTTTTTAATTACTTCTTTTACATTTTCTCTAATAGTATCTTTAACACCAATTAATGAAATTACTTTTCTGTTTTCTGATATAAATAAAATACTATTTCCTTCTTTTTCAAGTTCTTCCTCATCTTTTAATTTTTCTGTAATATCAATTTTTTCTTCTTTCATTAATTTTACATTGCCAATATGATATTCATCTCCATTTACTTTAGCATAAACACCATATCCAGATATATTTTTAAAATCTTGTACTTCTAATAATTCTAAATTTTTATTTTTAGCATAATTTACTATTCCTCTTGCAATAGGATGTTCTGACTTATTTTCAATACTTGCTACTATTTTGATAATTTCATTAGTTTCTTTATCTGAATAATTGTATATTTTATTTATACTTAACTTTCCATTAGTAAGAGTTCCTGTTTTATCAAATACTACTGTTTTAACTTTATGTGCATTTTCTAAACTTTCGCTATTTTTTATAAGTATTCCTTTTCTACTTGCTGTTCCTGATGATACAACAATTGCAAGTGGTGTTGCCAAACCTAAGCTACAAGGACATGCTACTACTAAAACAGTTATAAATGTATTTATAATAAAAGAAATTTCTTTTCCAAGAATAGCCCAAACAATTGCTGAAATAACAGCAATGATTATAATTGCTGGAACAAAAACTCCACTAATTTTATCAGCTATTTTAGCGATTGGCGCTTTAGTATTTGTAGCTTCTACAACCATTCTAACAATTTCAGATACAGTTGATTCTCTTCCTATTTTTTCTGCTTTATATTCAATTGTACCCTCATAATTAATACTTCCTGCTATTACTTTACTACCAACTTCTTTTTTAGAAGGAACACTTTCACCTGTTACAAATGATTCATCTATATGTGTTAATCCATTTATAACTTCACCATCTACTGCAATTTTCTCTCCAGGTCTACATTTAACAATATCTCCTTTATGAATTTCATCAAGTGTAACTTCTTTTTCTTTTCCCTCAATTATTATTGTAGCTTTATTTGGTGTAATCATCATTAAGTTTTGTATTGCTTCTTTAGTCTTATCTTTATTTCTAGCTTCAACAAATCTTCCGATATTTATAAAGAAAAGAATGATAACAGTTGATTCAAAATATAGATTTTCTACAAATTCTATATTTCCCTTAAATATCATATATGCTCCGTAAATGCTATAAATAAAACTACTAATTACTCCAAGCGCAACTAATGTATCCATATTAGCTGTTTTGTGAATTAAATTTTTATATCCATTTTTTAATATATCTCTTCCTAGAAATATTGCTATTATACTTAATATAATCTGTGCAATTGTATAATTAACAGGATGCATGTGCATATCTAAAAAAGGAATATTAGGAAGACCTATCATATGTCCCATTGCAATATATAATGTTAAAATTGAAGTTATAGTAAATCCAATTAATTTATATTTTTCTTTACCTTTCTTCTTCTTTTCTTTTTCAAAATTATCAATTCCTAGACTTTCAAAACCTGCTTTTCTAACAAATTTTTCCAAGTCTTCTAATGTTAATTTCTTGTCGTCATATTCAATACTTGCATTATTCATAACTAAATTAACACTAGCTATCTTTATTCCTTCTTGTTTATTTAAATATTTTTCTAGTCCACTAGAGCAAGCACTACAAGTCATTCCATCTATTTTTAGTAAAACTTTTTTCATGAAAAATAATTCCTTTCTAAAAAAATAACACAATTAATTATCTTTTATTTTTCTTCTGCTTCAAATCCTGCATCTTCTACTGCTTCTTTTAATTCATCTATACTTATCTGTGATTCATCAAATTTAATAACTGCTTCTTTTGCTTCTAAACTTACTTTTGCTTCACTTACTCCGTCTTGATTATTTAATACCTTTTGTAGTCTTGTACTACATCCTTCACAATGCATACCTGCAATATTTAATTTAATTTCTTTCATAATATACTTCCTCCTTACATTTATATTTTTTCGGACTGTTGTGAACGGCACATTTAATCCTATCTAAGCTTTTTAAATAAATCCATTATTTCTTTTGAAACTTCTTCTGTATTTCCTTTTTCTATTTTAGTTTTTATGCAACTATTTAAATGATTTTCTAATATTATATTTTCTAAACTTTCTAAAGCTTTATTTATTGCAAGCATTTGAGTTATAACATCTTCACAATATCTATCATCAGAAATCATTTGCTTTATTCCTCTTACTTGCCCTTCTATTATGTTTAATCTTTTAATTAATTTTTCTTTTTCTCCCTCCGATCTGGCTGTGAGCTTTTTTCTTTTTTCCAATTACATCACCTCAGCTTGTTTTATTAAAATTTATTTTATATCTATAAATTTAAATATATGAATTTTCTTTCAAATCCATTATGATTATATACCCCTACTAGGTATATGTCAATATATAAGATAAAAAAATAGAAACTTAAATCTAAATTCAATTTCAAATTCATTTTTAATATTTAAGTTCCTATTTTTTATTCATAACTATTTATTATTTTCTCTAATATATTTTATAGCATCTGGAATAGATTCTATAGTATCATGAGCCATTTGACTTATATCTGTATATTTCTTTTCAGCAATCTCTCCTGATATTCCATTTAAATATGCACCCGTAGCAACAGTTAATAAATCTGCATCATTATATCCAAGTAGTCCAACAAGTATTCCTGAAAGAACATCTCCACTTCCCGCAGTTGCCATTCCAGGGCACCCTCTTTTTACTAAATATACTTCTTTTCCATCTGTTATAATTGTAGTAGGACCTTTTAAAAGTAATATTACATTATATTTTTTAGCAAATTCTTTTGCAAGATTTATACTGCTTCCTTTTATTTCTTCAATTGATTTTTTACTTAATCTTTCAAATTCTTTTAAATGTGGTGTTAATATTACTTTACATCTTGTACTTTTTAATATATCTAAATCCATACTAGATAAAGTATTTAAACCATCTGCATCTATTACAACAGGAATATTATAGTTTACTAATATATGTTTAAGTATTTTTTCATATTCTATATTCCTGTTCCATCCCATTCCAATAGCTATTGCTTTTAATTTATTTAGTGCCGAATCTATTTGACGAGTTTCAAATCTCATTTTACCATTTTCATCATCAATTTGAAAAATTGTTTGTTCTAATAAATATGGCATAATTGATTTCGTAATACTTTTAGGTACAATTAATCTAACCACTCCTGCTCCACTTCTTAAAGAACATGTACTCATATTTGCAAGTTTAATTGCTCCCGAATATTCTATGCTTCCGCCAATAATTCCAACATAACCATAATCACCTTTATTGGTATCTTTTTCTCTATAATTAAATTTATCTTTTATATCATTTAACTCTATTTCAAAAACATAATTTTCTATTTTATTCATTGATCACACTTCTTTTTTAAATTTCTAGAATTTCACCATCTACTGGGCAATATACATCATCAATTTTAGAAGTATCATAATCACTTCTATGTATTGCATAAAATTTACAGTCAGGATATTTTTTTATTAATCCTTCATATGCATCTATTCCTATATGTGATACACTTGATTCAAGTCTCGTTGAATCCGAAAATATATATTTTGACTTATCACACATTTTATAATAATTATCACATAGTCCAGTATCTGTAGCATATGCAATTTTCTTATTATTTTTCTCTAATATATATCCATTTATAGGTTTACAATTACCATGCGATAATTCGTAAGCTGTTAATTTAAAATCTTTTGTTTTAAACTCTTCTCCGTCATCAATTTTTATAAACTCACAATTGTATTTTTCTTCAAGATTATCATATTTATTAATATTTCCATCAGCATGTGTAAATATTAGTAATTCAATAGTTTTCTTTCTTACACCTTTAGGTCCGATTATATAAAGTTTTTTATCTATTTCTTTTCTAATGCCTCTTCCTATTAAGAAATTCGGTATATCTAAAAAGTGATCTGCATGAAAATGTGATATAACTATATAATTAATATTTTTAGTGTATATTTGTAGTCTTTCTATTTGTTTTACAGTTCCCATTCCTACATCAAATAATATATCATCTACTAATATACTTGTATTACATCTTGTAATACTTCCCATTGTACCTGTTCCTATAAATGTTACTTTCACTTTTATTACTCCTTTTATTTTATATATAATATATTACATATTTTCTTTTAAATATTCTTCAAATTCTTTTAATGGTAAAGGCTTTGAATAATAATATCCTTGAATTATATTACAACCATTTTTTAATAAATAATCTTTTTGTTCTTTTGTTTCTACACCTTCAGCAATAGTAATTAACCCTAATTCTTTTCCAATCTTTAATATATAATCTATTATATTCTTTTTCTTTTTACCTATTCTATCAACAAAAGATTTATCTATTTTTATAATATCTATTTTCATATCTTGTAATATGTTTAATGTAGAATATCCAGTTCCAAAATCATCTATTGAAACTAAAAATCCAAGTTTTTTTATTTTGTTTATAATCCCTATAATATCAATACCATCTTCAACAGCTGCACTTTCAGTTATCTCTAAATCAATTTTATTTGGATTAATATTATATTTTGCAACAATCATAAAATATTTTTCTAAAAAATGTTCATCCATGAAATGATCTCTAGAAATATTTATAGAAACTATTGGTTCTAAATTAAATTCTTCCTTCCATCTTTTCATATTCTTACATACTTCTTCAAAAATAAATGTGTCTAATTTTAGAATAAATTTGTTTTTTTCAAATAGTGGAATAAATCTACCAGGCTGTATAATTTGTCCATCATGTTCCCATCTTACTAATGCTTCTGCTCCATATATTTTTTCAGTATCAGTATATATTTTTGGCTGAAAATACACTTTAAATTCTTTTGCCATTAATGCTTGATACATTTTGCTTTCTATTTTTTCTTCTTCTTCAACCATTTTTTCCATTGCATCATCATAAATATGATATCTGTCATAAACATTTCCTTTTGAGGCAGAATGTGCAATTATTGCTTTATCCATAACAACTGATATATTATTATCACTATCTTTTATCTTATATACTCCCATATTTACTGAAAGATTATATGAAATATTGTCTATTTTTATATTTTCTATTTTATTTACAATCTTACTTATTAAATTATATATATTTTCTTTATAATCAAAAAGGATAGAAAAATAATCATTAGAATATCTTGAAATTAGAGAAGAAGTTCCAAAAATCTCTTCTAGTTTATTAGCTATACTAAGTAATATTTTATCACCTGCATTATATCCATATGCTTTATTAATCATTTTAAATTTATTAATATCTAATACTATAATATATTTATATTTTTTAGGTTCCTTATCAAGTCTTTCTTGTCCATTTTTTCTAAAGTAATAGATATTGCCTTTTTTAGTTACAGGATCTATGTATGCATATTGATATAACTTTCTTTGTTTTTTTATGTCTGAAATTGCTATATAAATAAGTACACCTAATATAAATACTATAACACCACAAGATAAGAAAAATGATGTCAATAATATTTTCATGTCATGTGGTGTATTAGTTCCAATTTTGTTTAACATATATGACATATATATTCCTATAAATATTAATAAAAGTATTACTATAACTGCAATCTTTATTATTTGTTTTCTATATTCTCGAATTTTCATTTTTCTCTCCTTAGTTAATCTATATTTAAAATTTTTTCTATTACTCTTTCTGCATCTTTAACCCCATCTTCATATAATGCTTGTAATTTTTCTTTATCTTTTTCTAGTCTAGATACATTCACTGGTTTATCAGGTGCAATGACCAGAATTTTATTTTCTTTTTCTAAATAATTTATTTCTTCTTTTATTTTGTTATATCTTTCTGGCATTGTACATAGTTTTTCTACAAGTTTTGGATATTTTCCATATATATGTTTATATAAAGCTTTCATCCTTTTAGAAACTTCTGGCTTTCTATAATTTCTATCTCTTGTTAGTACAACAACAATATTACTATAATTATTTTTTATTGCATAATCGACAGGTATAGGCATTGTTACTGCTCCATCCAAATAGTGATTATTCCCTATCTTAACCATTTTAGAGCAAAGAGGCATACTAGAAGAAGCTTGAACAACTTTAAATACTTCGTTTAAATCATTTTTGCAATCTGATTTTTCCACATATTCAGTTTTACCTTCTTCGCAATTAGTAACTACAGATATAAATTTTTGTTTTGAGTTTTTAAATGTTTCAAAATCAAATGGATATAATTTTTTAGATATATCATTAAATAAATAGTTGTATCCTATTAATCCTTTTTCTTTTCTTAATGCCTTTAATCCTATATAATTAGAATTATCACAATTTTCTAAATTAATTTTTGCTGTTCTTTTTGGTTGTTTTGATACATAATTCATTCCTGTCAGTGCTCCTGCAGAAACTCCCATAACCGTTTTAGCTTCAATATTATATTTCATTAATACATCTAAAACTCCTGATGTATATAAGCTTCTTAAAGCTCCTCCTTCTAATATCAATGTTATATTCTGCATTTCTTTCTCTTCCTTCTTTTTTAAATTTCTTTTTGTACTCTACATGGATTTCCATATGCTACTACATTTGATGGTATGTTTTTTGTTACAACACTCCCTGCACCTATTGTTACATTATCCCCTATTAATACTCCGGGTAAAATCGTAACATTTCCACCAATCCATACATTATTACCTATTTTAACTTCTTTTGCATATTCTAATCCTTTATTTCTTTCTTCTACATCTATAGGATGATATGCTGTATAAATATTACAATTTGGTGCAATAAAAACATTATCTCCTATTATTACTTTTGCAGCATCTAATATTACTAAATTGTGATTAGAATAAAAATTTTTTCCAAGTTCTATATTGTATCCATAATCACACCAAAAATATGGTTCAATTCTAGCATTTTCTCCTAGTTTTCCTATAATTTTACTTAAAAGTTTATCTCTTTTTTCTAAATCAATTGGTCTTGTGTTATTAAATTCAAAACATAAGTCTTTTGTTTTTATCATTTCATTTAATAGCTCTTTATCATAATTTGGATTATATATTAATCCTTTATCTCTTTTTTCTTTTTCAGTCATTTTATCTCCTTGTATAATTCTATAATTTTATTTCTTATCATACATATCAATAATAGTTTTTATCATATTAAATTCATCATCAGAAAGTTGTGATTCTCCATCGTTTTTTTCTATGGTCTTTGTCTTTGTTTTCAACTTATATATAGTTCCATCCTTAAACTCGAAGAAATATTGAAACATTGTATTATCTGGTTCTAAATTATAATTGATATTTTCTAACAAAGTTTGTATATCCAATGAATCTTCTATACTAAGCTCTATTTTATCTTCAGGTTCTTCAGCTTTTACAAGATAAATTGGATCAGCAACATAATTATTATATTCATCTTCGAAATCTTCATATTTCATAAACCATGAACCAATTTTTGTTTCTTTATATCCATTTAATTTATTAAATTTTATAACTTTATATCCTAAACCTATATATTCTTTTGTTCCTCCGTCCATAAGCGTCCCAGCAGGATTATTAATACAAAACATAGGTAGTTCTCCATTTTTAACTCTGTTTGAATCTATGCAGAAAAATATAATTCCTGTAATGATGACAACTAATAAAATAATGCCTATAACTAATAAAACTTTTTTCATAAAAGCACCTCGAATTTAATATATATCTTTTTAATATATATCTTTAATAAGTGTTAATATTATAAAACAATATCATAAAATTTGAATATATAATATCAAAATGAATTTAATTAATCAAGATATCTTAAAACAAAAAAAGAGAAATTAGTTTAAACCTAATTTCTCTTTCTTGTATTATTTAGCATAATCAACAACTCTTGTTTCTCTAACTATATTAACTTTTATTTGTCCTGGATATTCCATTTCATCTTCAACTTTCTTTGCTACATCTCTTGCTAAAAGAACCATTTGATCATCTGTTATTTTTTCTGGTTTTACAATAATTCTTATCTCTCTACCAGCTTGAATAGCAAATGATTTATCAACACCATCAAATGAGTCTGCTATACTTTCAAGAGATTCAAGTCTTTTAATATATGTTTCAAGTGTTTCTCTTCTCGCTCCTGGTCTTGAAGCTGAAATAGCATCTGCAGCTTGAATAAGTACAGCTTCTATAGTTTGAGGTTCTACATCACCATGATGTGCTTGTACTGCATTTATTACTTTATCATTTTCTTTAAATTTCTTTAATACTTCAACACCGATTTCAACATGAGTTCCTTCCATGTCATGGTCTAAAGCTTTTCCAATATCATGTAATAATCCAGCACGTCTTGCAAGTTTTGGATCTAGTCCTAATTCTTCAGCCATTATTCTAGCCAAATTTGAAACTTCAATAGAATGATTTAAAACATTTTGTCCATAACTTGTTCTATATTTTAACTTTCCTATTAATTTAACTATATCTGGATGTAATCCAACTACTCCAGTTTCTAATACTGCTCTTTCTCCTTCTTCTTTAATAGTTGTTTCAACCTCTTCTTTAGCTTTTTCAACCATTTCTTCTATTTTAGCTGGATGTATTCTTCCATCTTCAATTAATTTTTCTAGAGCAATTTTAGCAACTTCTCTTCTTAATGGATCAAAGCCTGATATAACAACTGCCTCTGGAGTATCATCAATTATCAAATCAATACCTGTTAATGTTTCCAAAGTTTTAATGTTTCTTCCTTCTCTACCTATTATTCTTCCCTTCATATCATCATTTGGAAGTGAAACAATAGATACTGTTGTCTCTGATGTATGATCTGCTGCACACTTTTGTATAGCATATCCTACTATTTCTCTAGCATTTTTTATTGCCTCTTCTTTTGTCTTATTTTCAATGTCTCTAATTAAAGCTGCCTTTTCAGCAGTCATAGTTTTTTCAAGTTCAGAAAGTAATCTTTGTTTAGCTTCTTCTGAAGATAATCCGGAAATTCTTTGTAATTCTGCCATTTGTTTGTCAGCAATTTCATCTAATTCATTCCTTTTTTCTTCTAATTCTTTATCCTTATCAGATAAATCTTTTTCTTTTCTTTCAACTAGCTCTAATTTCTTTTCTAGATTTTCTTCTTTCTGAATCAATCTTCTTTCTTGACTTTGTACTTCGCCCCTTCTTTCTCTAATCTCCTCATCTAAATCTTTTCTTGCGCTTAATATTTCTTCCTTAGCTTTGAAAATTTCTTCTTTTCTATTATTTTCAGCTTCTATTTTAGCCATATCAAGTATTCTTTGTGCTTCTGTTTCTGCACTCTTTAATTTAGATTCAGCAATTCTTTTTCTAATTAATACTCCTACAAAAGTAAATACAATTGCTGTGATTAGAAATATGGCGATATTGATTACTATATCCATAATCATTACACCTCTTTCTATATATTTAATTTTCAATGTACAGTAAATATATCTTCATATTATATAATATATTTTTCCTACATATATATTTTATATTTATTATGGTCAACTGTCAAGTAATTTTTTATCATACTTACTATTTTCCTTGTTTTAAATAATAAAAAAGAACCATAATATTATATATTAATATTATGGCACTATTTTTCTTTTTATATATTAAATAAATTAAATATTTTTATTTATTATGCTCTTGGATGTGTTCTTTTATATATATCTCTTATTCCACTATCTTGAAATTGCATATATACTTGTGTTGAAGAAATATCAGAATGTCCAAGCATTGTTTGTATAGCTTTTAGATCAGCCCCATTTTGAAGTAAATGAGTAGCAAAAGAATGTCTTAATACATGTGGTGTAATATCTTTTGTTATATGTGCTTGTTCTTTATAGAATTTAACTATCTTCCAGAACCCTTGTCTTGTTAATCTTTTTCCATTTACATTAACAAAAAGAGCTTTCTCATTTTCATCTTTAATCATTATAGGTCTTGCTTCATTTATATATTCTTTTAATGCTGCTATTGAAATTGATCCAAGTGGTATATTTCTTTGTTTATTAGCAGATCTACATGTAATAAATCCCTCTTCTAAATTTGCATCATCTACATCTAATGAAATAATTTCTGTAACTCTCATTCCTGTTGCATATGCTACTTCTAGCATAGCTTTATCTCTAGTTCCTTTTAAGTCTACATCTTTAGGTTGACTTAATAAGTTTTCAACTTCTTCTGATGTTAATACACTAGGAACTCTTTTCTCTACTTTTGGTGATTGAATATTCTCTGTTGGGTCATGTTTAATCTTTTTTACTCTAACTAGATATTGATAAAAAGATCTTATAGATGCTAAGCTTCTTGATATTGTTGATGTCTTTTTTCCTAAATCTTGTAAGTGTTTAAGATATTCATTAATCTTTTGAGAATCTACTTTTGCATAATTAATTTTATTTTGACTTACGTAACTCTCATATTGGCGAATATCTCTACTATATGATTGTAGTGTATTACTTGATACTCTTTTTTCGTTTTGTAAAAAGTCCAAAAATTGTTTAATCTGTTTTTCCATTTTTGCCATTACCCCTTCTTTTTTATAATATCCAATTGTTTTTGTAATTTACATAAACATCACCTATGTTATATCATAATTATTAGTAAATTGCAAATAGATTTTTAATTTTTTTATATTTTTTGTCATTTTTTTGTATTATATTAAATATAATTTATAGTTAACATAAGTATATTGGTTGATATGTATGTTTCTATTAATGATGAAATCGATAAAAATATAAATAATATGATTGATATTATCGTATGCCTTACAATCTCAAGTTTGATGTTTTCTCTTCTCTTATCTTTCATTATAGATTTATATAATCTAATACAGCTAATTGTCATACAAATTATCACTGGAATAAATATCAAATTTTGTAAAAAGATTGTAGAAAGAGTAAAAATAATCCCTTTTTGTACTCCGAAGAACACTTATTGCAGCTGATATAGTATATCCTATACAAAAACTTCTGTAAATTACTATTCCAAATACTATTGGTAGTCCTATAACAGTTGAGCCAATAAACCACATACTAATAATTAATATCAGATTATCTAATATACTTTTTTGCAATAATTCTATTCTATCAATATGATAACCTTCTTTTAAAGAATCTATAAAATTAGTAATATATTCTTTTATTTCTGTTAACTGTGTTTCATTTGCATTATTTATAAATATTACTCCTAGAGTAACTCCAATAATAAATATAATTATAACAAGTATATATGATTTTATGTTCTTATACAAATGTTCCAATATAATATTTCTTATATTGTTTTTTCTTTTATGTTTATCTCTATTATTTTCTCTTATCTTATTATTCATTTTATCTCCTAAACATTAATTATTTATACATAATGTCTATTCAATAAAATAAATTTTAGAACTATATTTTAATAAATTTAGGCATATCACAAATTTATTAACTTGCTGTTAGTTTACCATAAACTCCGCCACCACCGGACTTTATTTTTACATTTCCTTCTCTTGCAGCAATAACAGTATTTGCTATTTTTTCTCCAACTACTGCTTCTAAATCATCTTTTGATAATTTATGAAGTATTGTCATTTCAGTTTGGAAATTATTTAATAATTTATCTATTGTTTTAGAACCAAGTCCTGGCATAAAAGTAAGTGGTATTTGATATATATATGGAGGTCTAAAATCTGGACTTTTAGTTTGTTCCTTATCCTTTATAATTTCTATTCTATCAAAAACTCCCATAGTTATTTTACTACTATCACAATCTGGACATCTTGTAATTGGTGCTTTGCCTTCTATTGGTTTTCCACATTTTTCGCAAAATGTTCTATGATATTTTCCAAGTTTTGGGTCTAATCCATAATTTGCTAAAATTTTTCTTCCATCTTCGTTTTTTAAAGCTTTTATAACTTCTTTAAAACTTATTCCATCTAATAACATCTTATTATATTCTCTTGCTATTTTTGGAAGAGAATGTGCATCTGAATTAGTTAAAAATGTACGTGTTTCAAGTTCAGATATTTCATCTGCTAAAAAAGTGTCCGAGCTTAATCCAAGTTCTATGGCAAAAATTTTATCAAATTTTTCTTTAAATATTCTTTCTAATCTACTTGTACAATTTCCATAAAAGCTTTTATGTGGAGTAAATGCATGCGCAGGTATTAATACTCCATTGTATTTTTCTACAATATCAACTAATTCATAAGCCGATATATCTGCTCTTTGAGAGCTTAATGTCATATTATGTATATGCATTGACATTTCATTAGAAAATCCTTTAATATCTTTTAGACTTGGAAAATAACATAAGTTATGAGCACTACCTGTTTTTCCCTCATCATTTATTTCTGAAGTTTCAATCTCACTTCCTAATATTATACATACCTTATCTTTATATATTATTCCTCCATCAGTTATCTCATATGCTTCACCAGTTTTTAAAAAGTTTTCTATATCTTCTATTACATATGGTGATGCACAATCAATAATACCTACTATATCAATTCCTTTTCTTTCAGCACATTCTTTTGCTATGTTTGCAAAATTTAATGATCTAGCTGCTGTTATTTTTATAGGTTTTCCATTTTCACTTCTTCCTATATGTACATGTAAATCTGCAAAAATCTCATTCATTTGTTTTTTTCCTTTCTAATGCTATATTTTAGTATTAATCATTTTTACTTTATTTTTTTATGATATTTCTAATCATTTTTATAAATTTCTGATACCATTTATCTTTGGTTAAATTTATAAGTTTATTATCATCTTTTTCTTCTGTTACTCTTTTATTATTAGAATAACTTGTTTCTTTTGGAAAATTATAATATGTATCATTATAATTTTCTTGAAATTGTTTCTTCTTTTTCTGTTCTTTCTTTAATAATGAAATTTTTTCTTTGTTTTTTATAATTCTTCTTTCTTCTTCTGTTGCTAAGTAATCAGTATATATAACTGATAATATTTTTTCTGTATCTTCAAGTAAGTCAATTTCTTCAATATTTTCAGTATCTATTTCAAACTTATATGATGTATCCATATTATTTTTAATAACATCAATAAAATCTTCTGGTATTTTTTTCTTTAGTTCTTCTGGTAATATTTCAATTAGTTTATATACTTCCGTATATGCCTTCTTATCTATCATTAGTTTTACCTTTCTTAATTATTAATTTTTCTTGCTTCTTCGATTGCTTTTTCTAATTGACTTAGTTCTATTCTTACATCTTCATTGTCTAATACATGAACTCCTACTGATTTTTTCATTCTATTTATAACTGCATTTGACATTCTCATTTCTTCGAATTGTCTTAATACAATAATTTGTTCTTTATATTGAGTATATTCTTCTGGTAAATCGTCAATATCTATCCCGTTTGCATGCATCAAATACTTTTCTTAATTCTGATGATTGCCATAATGAATATAGTCTTACTTCTTCTTGTTGTGCTTCTGTTAGTTCATTCAGCTTTAACCTTTTTCCATTCTTGCTATAATTTGCCTTTGGCATTTTTCCTTCATGCTCTTTAAACCAATCTACCATTTTCTCAAATACCGTTTTTTCTACCAATCCTAATCTATGGTTTCTTAATTCTTGTATTTGCTCTTTATATTTAGTATATTCTTCTGGCAATTCATCAATTGGTATTCCTATGCACGCTTCCAATGCTTCTCTTTCAGGTGAATTTCTCCATCTTTGATATAATCTTGTTTCATTTAGTTCATCTATTGTTAATTTTCCATCTTGCTTTCCTTTAGATGAAATATTTCCCCTTGGCAAATTATTTTCATGCAAGTTTAACCATTCTATTATTGCTTCATACGTTGTTCTTTCTTCTAATCCATATGCTCTTAAAGTAGCAATTTTATCTCTATATTCAGTATATTCTTCAGGCAGTTCATCAAGAGGAATCCCCTTACATTCTTGAAGAATTTTTCTTTCTTTTGATCTATACCATTTAGCATATAAATTAACTTCATTAATTTCTTCTTCTGTCATTTCATTTCTTACAAGAGTTCTTTTGTTTTTACCAATAGTGGCTCTTGGTTTTTCTCCATTATGTAAATTCATCCATTCAATTAATTCTTCTGTTAAATCTCTTTCTTCGATACCTAATCCCCAATTTCTTAGGATTGCAATTTCGTCCTTATACTTAATAAATTCTTCTGGTATATTATCAAGTGATATTCCGTTTACATGCTTCTAACGCTTCTCTTTCAGGTGAATTTTTCCACCTTTGATATAAATTTCTTTCTACTAGTTGTTGTTCTGTTAATTTATCTTTTGGTACTGTTTCTCCATTTGCTCTAAATGTACCTTGTGGCATTTTTCCATTATGATCTTCTAACCATTTAAACAACTCACTACATACGGGCTCTTGACTTAATCCTAATCCGTACTCTCTTAATCTAGCTATTACATCTTTATATTTTAAATACTTTTGTGGTAATTCATCTATTGGGATTCCGTCTGCATGCCTCTAATGCCTTTTTTTCTTTTGATTTTCCCCATCTTTGGTATAAAGCAACTCCTTCTTTCTGTTCTTCTGTCATTTCACTTCTCTTTATGTTTCTACCATCTTTACTTATACATGATAATGGCATTTGTCCATCATGTGAGTCTAACCACTGTATGATTTGATCCACTAAAGAAGGCTCTGGAAGTCCTAATCCACGGTTTCTTAATTCTTGTATTTGCTCTCTATATCTAATATATTTTTCTGGCAAATTATTAAGCGATGTTCCGTTTACATGCTTCTAATGCTTTTTTCTCTGGAGCATTTCCCCATCTTTGGTATAGATTCTTTTCAAATCTCTCTTCTTCAGTTAATTCACTAACTTTTTTATTTTTTTTGCCTAAGCTTCCTCTTGGCATTTGTCCATCATGTGAGTCTAACCATTCTATTATTTCTTCATATGGTGTGGGTTTTCTTAATCCTAATCCATATCCTCTTAAGATTTCTATTTGATCCCTATATTCCATATATTCTTCTGGTAAATTATCAAGTGGTATTCCCACACATGCATCTAAAGCTCTCTTTTCTTTTGTTCTTCCCCATCTAGAATATAAATTTTTTTGATATATTTGATCATCTGTCATTTCTTCTACAGTTAATGTTCTTCGATTAACTGTTATACTAGATGATGGCATTTGTCCATCATGCGTATCTAGCCATTCTATTATTTCTTCATATGGAGTTGGTTTACTTAAACCTAATCCATATTCTCTTAAAATCTTTATTTGTTCTCTAAATTTTACATACTTTTCTGGAAGTTCATCAAGAGGTATTCCTATGCATGCATTTAGTGCTAATCTTTCTGGTGATTTTCTCCATCTAGCATATAAGTTTACTTCCGCATTTTCTTCTTCTGTCATTTCTTCTACAGAATATCTTTTACCATCTTTTCTTATATTTACCCTAGGCATTTTTCCATCGTGCGATTCTAACCATTCTACTATTTCACTAAATGTAAATTTATTATATCCAAGTTCTTCGCCAATTTCTCTTAAAATATCTAATAGTTCTAATTCCTCACTAGTAAAATTAAATAACTTATATGAACTCTTATTGCCTGTCTTTTCAATAGCATGTCCTAATTCCATAAAAGTATCTAGTTGCCTTAACCAGTTATTAACTGAATCAATTATTACTGTTTCTTCTGCATTTTTATCTGATGATAAAACTCTACCTATTTGTTGTTTATATAGTATTGAGGAGTCTGTAGGTCTAAATTGTACTTCTCCATCTATACCTTCAATATGCCTTCCTTCATTTAACATATCTACACAGAATAATAAATTTAATGCATCTCCATTTTCTCTTGATTCAAACTCTTCTATTGTTTTTCTATTTTCAGCAGCAGTCTTTCCAATACCATCATTATTTGTTATCACATAATCAGCTCTTATATTTTTATTTACTTTACCAAAGATTTCTTGTGCCTGTCTCATTTTTTCAAACATTTCTTCTCTATTGCTACAAAAAACAATATATTTTCCATTTTTCTTTTTCATTGCTTGAGCCATTACATCTTGAATCCCAGGGGCATTACTTATTATTGAGCTTAGTTTTTCATATTTTTCTATAAGTTTTCCTTTTCTTTTTTCATCTTCTATTAAATCTATATCTTTCTTTATATTATTAGCATATTCTTTAAGTTCAGAAATTACTCTTACATATCTTGCACCATTTAGTACTACTTCTCCCTCTTTTTCTCCACTTAAAGCTTCTGTAAGACTCATCTCATATACAACACTATCTCCAAATTTTTCATATGCCATATTTCTTTTATCAGTTCTCTCAGGTGTTGCCGACATTCCTATAATTTCTGCATCAGGATTAGCTTCTAATAATTTATCTATATCTTGTTCCCATTTCTCTGCACCCATTCTATGTATTTCATCAAATACAATAACATCAGGTTTAATATTTCTGTTACCAAGCATCTGTAATGATTGATAGGTAACTGCTCTAAAATTTGGCATTGTTTTTTTATTTACTTCTTTTCCATTTAAAATATATGTACTTATATATTTTTTCATTTGATTTATTATTGCTAAATTAGGGCTTACAAATAATACCTTTTTATCTGGATTATCCTCAATATATTTAAGCACAGGAAAACTCTTCCCACATCCAACTGGGAATACATATGCAGCTTTTTTATTTTTCTTTAATGATTCTTTCATTAATTCATAAGTTTTTTGTTGGTGCTTATAAATTAGATCTACTGCCATATTCTTTCTCCTTTGCTTTAAAAATCAAAACAAAAGACTGGTATAATTATTTTTTATCCAATCTTTTGTTTACCTCTCATATATTTATAATTCCATCTCGTCTTGAATTTCTTGCACTAATTGAGACGAATCAATTGAAGTTTCTTCTTTTGTAGCTTTTGCCATTTCCTCCTTTTTAGCAAGTTCAGCTTTTGTTATTCTTTCATATAATTTTTCTGCTGTTTTTATTCCCTTTATTGTATCTTTTACACTTAATTCATTAAATTCATTTGATGCTCCAGTAATACTTCCCATTAAACCACTCATATCTTAATTTCCTCCATATTATTTACAAAATCTTTAAATTCGCTTAAATATCTATTATCTTTATCTTTTAGATTTCTAAATTCTAATAAAACCAATGCCTCATCAGGTTTAAAAGCAATTCTTTCAGGTCTATCTAAAAGCATTCCTCCAAATTGATCAGTAAGTTCTAATATATCACTTTCTTTTTCCCTTGGTGTTAAATCTGAATATCTATTAACACCTTCACAAATTCTGCAAAATCTTTCACTAAATCCTAATTTAGATAAATATTCTGCTCCTTCTTTTGCAAATAATTTAATTTTAGATAAATCTTTAGGAAGTAAATCTTTTTTACAGCTCCACAACAAACTTGCAGTTATGACTTCATTTTTATCTACATCTAAATTTGCCCTATCTATAAATAGTTTCGTAAGCAAAGTCTTAAATACAACTGAATTATCATAAAAGATACCAGTTTTCTTTTGTAAATAAAATACAATTTCCATCTTTTTTATCCAGTCTTTTTCAGATAGGATATAATCTGCAAATGTTTCTGTGCTCATGTTTCTTCCCCCTTAACCATTAAGGTTTATCCTTTTGTTAATGCTAGCATTATATATTCATATTATATTCTAAGAAAACCTTATTTTCAATATTGTTACACAAATGTAATATACTTGTAATGTAATTGTAATACTTCTTTAATTATTATCATATATCTCTAAATACATTTGATAATTCTTTAATATTTTTCTCACATAATTGCTAGTTTCTTTATATGGTATATTTTCTATATCTGAGCCATCTTTTTTTATTATTCCATTTTTAATCCATTCTTCAACATTTCCAAGTCCAGCATTATATGCTGTTACAGCTAATATAATGTTTCCATCATATAATCCTAATAAATACGATAAATATGCTGTTCCAAGTTTTATATTAGTTTCTGGATCATATAAATCATATATTTCTACAGATTCATTTGAAATAATATTTGATTGTTCTAAAGCTGTTTCTTCCATCAGTTGCATAAGCCCTCTTGCATCACTTGCGGATTTTACTTCTGGATTAAAATTACTTTCCGCTTTTATCATTGCATATACTAAATATTTGTCCAAATTATTCTCTTTTGAGTATTTTTCCACATATTCAGAATATTCTGTCGGATATATTTTTTTAAGTATAATTTCTGGAATATTAAAAACTCTAAATATTATAAATATAATTAATAAAAATATAATTAAGATTGTTAGAATAGTAATTGTCTTTTTAGCCATTTATTCTCTCCTTTGTTTATTTAGCCTCATACCAATTTTCTGCTTCTGAAATTTCAACTTTTAAAGGTACTTTTAATTTTACCACGTTTTCCATTTCATATTGTAAAATCCCCTTTACTTTTTCTACAATATTCTTATTACATTCAATTATTAATTCATCATGTACTTGTAAAACTATTTTTGCATCTAATTTTTCTTCTTCTAATTTATTATATACATTAATCATTGCAATTTTCATAATATCTGCAGCAGTTCCTTGAATTGGTGTGTTCATAGCAGCTCTTGCTCCAAATTGTCTTACCATATAATTATTTGATGATAGTTCTGGAATATATCTCCTTCTATGGAATAAAGTTTCTACATATCCCTTTTCTTTTGCACTTTCTACAACATTATCCATAAATGATTTTATTCCATTATATTTTTCTAGATATTGATCTATGTATTTTTTTGCTTCTTTTTTAGGTATATTTAATTGTTCTGCTAAACCAAAATCACTTATACCATATACAATTCCAAAATTAACTGCTTTTGCAGAAGATCTTTGCTCTTTTGTTACTTCATCTATTGGTATATCAAATACTTTAGACGCAGCTTGCTTATGAATATCTTCATCATGTAAAAATGCATTTACCATATTTGTATCTTCAGAAATATGTGATAATACTCTTAATTCTATTTGAGAGTAGTCTGCATCTACATATATGTACCCTTCTTCTGGTTTAAATATTTTTCTTAATTCTTTTCCAAGTTCATATCTTGTAGGAATGTTTTGTAAATTAGGTTCTGTACTGCTAATTCTTCCTGTTGCTGTTATTGTTTGATGAAAATATGAATGTATTCTTTTAGTTTTTTCATTTATATATGGAATTAATCCTTCAACATACGTAGAATTTAATTTCATTAAACTTCTATATTCTAATATTTTTTCTATAACTGGATGTTTATTCTTTAATTTTTCTAAAACATCTACATCAGTTGAATATCCTTTTTTAGTTTTCTTATATACTGGTAATTCTAGTTTTTCAAAAAGAATAACTCCTAATTGTTGAGTAGAATTAATATTAAATTCTTCGCCACATAATTCATAAATTTCTTTTTTCAAAACTTCTATTTGTTCTTTTAATTCGTTTCCAAAATTTATAAGTTCATCTTTATCAACATACATGCCATTTGTTTGCATTTCTCCTAATACTTGAACAAGTGGCATTTCTATATCATTAAATAAACTGATTGAATTAATATTGTTTAATTCTTCTAATGTTTTTTCGGCAATCTTCTTTATTAAATACGCTTTAAATCCATATATATATTTATTATTTTCATTTTCTTCTTCTTGCTCATCATTAAACAAGTTTATTTGTTTTGTACCTACTTTACTTTCTTCATATTTTGCTAAATATTCATTTGTATCTATATTCAAATATTGATTTGCTACATTTTCTACCGAATAATTACTATTAGTAGGATTTAAATCATATGCAGCAATCTTTACATCATAATATATGTTTTTTGCTTTTATTCCTAATTGTCTCAACATCACATAATCTTCTGATAAGTGATAACTATATTTCTTTATATCACCATCTTCAAATACTTTTTTAAATAAGTTTACAAAATTATTTTCGTCTAGATTTATATAATATGAAGTATTCTCTTCATTAATATATATTGCTATACCTTTTACTTCTTTTCTTATAATTCTATCAGTATTACTTATATTTTCTTTTTCAAGTAAATATATTAGTTCTTTAGATTTTTTTATTTTTTCGATTAGATTTAAAACATCATTAATATTTATTTCTTTTATATTTACTAAATCCGAAATTTCTTTTTCTTTTTGTTCCGATTGTAGACTAAATCTATCTATAAATCTATTAAAATTAAGTTCTTTAAATTTCTTAAAAACTTTTTCATTATCCCATTCTTTGATCTTTATATCATCAACTTTTTCTTCTAATGGAACTTCTCTATTAATTGTTCCAAGTGTCCTAGAAAGATATGCTAAGTCTTTATTTTCTATCAATTTTTCTCTTAATTTTCCTTTTATACTGTCTGTTCCATCTTCTATATTTTTATAAATATTATCAATAGTTTTATATGTCTGTATAAGATTTAGAGCAGTTTTTTCTCCCACACCTGGTACTCCTGGAATATTATCAGATGTATCTCCCATTAATCCTTTAACTTCAATTAATTCTTTTGGTGTTACACCATATTTTTCTATTATTTCAGGTTCACTAAATGTATCCACCTCTGTTTTTCCAACTTTAGTATGTGGTATTCTTACAGATATTTTTTTAGTTGTTAATTGAAATGTGTCTCTATCTCCAGAAACTATAGTAACATCTAATCCTGCCTTTTCTCCCATTAATGATAATGTTCCTAAAATATCATCTGCTTCATATCCTTCTTTTTCAATTATAGTTATATTCATTAAGTTTAATATTTCCTTAATCATTGGCATTTGTTCTGCAAGTTCATTTGGCATACCTTTTCTTGTAGCTTTATACCCCTCATACATTTTATGCCTTGCTGTTGGAGCTTTAAGGTCAAATGCAACTGCTAAATATTCTGGTTTTAAATCATCTAATACCTTAAACATTATTGCTAAAAAGCCATATACAGCGTTTGTATATTTTCCATCAGGTGTTGTTAGCATTTTGCTTCCCATTATTCCATAAAAGGCTCTATTCATTATACTATTACCATCAATTAAAACTAATCTAGACATCTAATTTTCTCCTTTTTTTATAACTTTTAGTTTGTTTCTATTTATCTTATTTTTATTTGTTATAATTTGCCATATTAGAATCATTATAACTATCGCCTCTACAAAATATATATCATATATATAACTTTCTTTATTAAACATATATACACTATTGGCAATTTCTGAAATCAAACTAATTCCTATTATATTTCTAATCATATTTGGCTTTTGCCACATTATACATGTAAAAGACCATATAATATACCATTGTTGAAATGTACCAAGTATTAGTAAAAACAAAATTAATGCCATATTATATTTTCTTATAATATGATTCCATCGTATTTTCTTTGTAGTTAATAAATCTATACAAAATTTTAAATAATATATAAAAAAGACTATATATAGAGTAAATTTTAATGGCTTTAATATATTTGGCATAACAACAAATGCTGATGAATATATTGATTTTGAATATTTTTCTGTTTGAACAAGCATTGCTGTTAAAATACTAAAATCTTTAAAATATATTATATATTCAGCCACTAAAACTAGTATAAATAATAACCCATATTGTATGCATTTTGCAAATCTTTTTCCTAAATTTTCTTCTTTTCTAAAATAATATATTATATATACAGGTAAAAGAAGTACCGTAAAATATTTTATTCCTGTTGCTATTCCTAAAAACACTATACTTGGAATTATTCTCTTCTTTTTTAATAAAAAATATAATGATATTAAAACAAATAATACTAATATAATATCATTATGAACATTCCCGATATACTCCATAAATATAAAAGGATTTAGTGCAAATATTTTAGTAAATATTTGTTTATTTGTTATTTTATAAATTAAATATGTACTTAACAAAAGTGCTAATAAATTAATAAGTTTAAATAAAAATATTGCCATATCAATATTTTTAAATGATAATGTTGAACATATTTTAAATATTAATTGTGCAACTGGCCCATAAACAACTGTTGTGTCACTCCAGCCATTTTCAGCTCCTTTTTCTAACAGTTCATCATTTATATTTTCTATATTTTCTGTATAATAATCTTTTACAGTTATATAGTATGGATTTTGATTATATATACCATCTAATTCTCCAACTCCTATATAATAAAATATATCTGAAGAGGTCCATGGCATCATAAACATAAATATTATTCCAATAATACTTGTAAAAACCATTATTTGCTTTATATTTTTAAAACTATCTTTTCTTTTTACTAATATTATATATACAATGGATATACAAATAAATAATAATAAAAATGTTATAGCAGGTATTACTTTATTTATTTCATTGTTTAAAAAGAAATTATAATATATCTTAAAGTTCATTATAGTTCCATTTTTAATAATATATATAATTGAAGGAACTACCAAAAATATGCTAAAAACTATAAATAAAATTTTTAATATTATATTTTTATTATTTATTTTATTTTTCATCTCTTCGTTTTTTCTTTTATCATTAAGTTTCATATTAATCTCCCAAATGTCATCTTTACATTTATTGGTTTGTTTTTATGACATTTCCTTTTTCATCATAATATTCGTAATAATATGGAATAGAATTACTATGTTCTTTATCAAAAGGATCATATCCTCCTTTTCCATAATATTCATGTATTTTTTCTTCATTTCCTCTTATAAATAAATTTATATAATCATAATAATATACATTAACATCTAAAAAAGATCTAACTTCTGCAACATATTTTTGATTATTTTTTTCTACTATATGTTCTGGCCTTCCTATAAAGCTTGTAATTAAAAGTAATATAATTGGACTAAGCACAGCAATTATTGTTGCAACAAATGTAATAATACATATTAATATAATTTTCACACTTATTTTTTTAGTATTTTTTATTGTCTGTATAAGACCAATAATTAGAAAAATAATTGCAATAATAGTAACTAATATAAATATCCAATTTAAAAATGTAACCTTAAAAAGAGTGTTTAGTAATATTGTCAATAATATAAATATTAATATAAAACATAATGTTGATATTAATATATTATTTTTTATTTTAACTAAAAGTTTTCTCATATTATTCCTTAATTAATAAAATTTCTTTTCATACTATATCATACTTTATACTATTTTTCTATCAAATATATAAATTATTAAGTATTTTTATATAATATCTTTTACTATCTAAATTAAATGATTTAATATAAAAAAGTGGGGCACCATACTAGCGCCCCTTACTTCTTCCTAATATTCTGTCCACTATAACTAGTATAAATGAGATTAGAAGGATTGTAAATCCCATGATGACAATTGCCTTTGTTACACCTTGATATCCGATCTTCGTGTAGTCAAGGAATATATAGGCAAATCTTCTCGAACCACCGATTCCAAAAAATTCTCCACCTTTTGAACTATATGCATACACATAAATCAAATAGTTAAGAGGAATAATTAGCCATATAAAAGGATAATAAAACTTAAACTTTCCCTTCTTGTCAAAGAAAAAGTAATCCAATATAACTAAAATTGGTGATAACCGATGTACAAGAAAATTAGACATAAAGTTTTCAAAACCATTGGTATTGATATTCATTTCAAAACCAATGGGTCCTAATGCAATTGCATATACAAGCCCAGTAATTGCAATTGCTATGGTTATGCCACCTTTCACCAAGTAATATACATCACTTTCTTGGTACTTATCACTCACAGCAGAAATCACAAGGATCGCAACAAAAACTACTAAGCAAATAATGTTACTTTGCAAAGTATAGTACGATAAAATTGCTGAAATTGACGTAGTACGCATCACATTTAAAATAATCCCAGTAGACAAAGAAATAGTTAGAAGTATCCGGTAGACAAAAGAAATTATCCTTTTATTCACCTTCAAAACCTCCCTTCAATTAGTGGGTTAATATATATTATACAACATTTATATAAATTTTCAAAGAAGATAAATAAAAAGTAATCAAATTAAAATATAATTGATTACTTTAATAAAGTTTATATTTAATTTAAAATAAGTAAATCTATAAGCCGGGTTCTGTCTTAAATAGTCATCTATCTAGTACATATATTACTATATGCATCATGCCACCAAATCAAGAAGACTGACGAGCAGCCATTAACCTTCTTCGCTCGGTGTTGCTCCTGATGGGGTTTACACTGTCCCGATATGTCACCATATCAGCGGTAAGCTCTTACCTCACCTTTTCACCCTTTCCTCAATAAAGAGGTGGTTATTTTCTGTTGCACTTTCCTTAAGGTTTCCCTCACTGGACGTTATCCAGCATCATTGCTCTATGGAGCCCGGACTTTCCTCGTACGCTGCCTTTCGACCTTGCTATACGCGACTATTCGGTTTACTCTTAAATATTTTACTATATTTTTCTATTCTAGTCAATTGCACACATTAAATATTATCTATCTCAGGCATTAGCTCTTGATAATTAATATAGAATGTTTTTTTATTTTCTTTATTTATATCATCTAATAATTCATTTATTAAAATATATGATTTATTTATTTCATCCATACTATCTATATTATTTACTTGATTATTCATTATTTTATTAAATTCATTTATTCCATTTATTAAATATTCCTTTGCTCTATCAAAATTATCTGATTCTATATACGAATAAGCATATAATATATTAGACTTTGTATTATAGATATTTTTAGTTTGATCATCATTACAAAAATCATTTAAATATAAGCATAGTAAATTATACAAATCTGAGCAATTAATTAAACATTTTTCTTTATTTTTTGCTTCTTCTGCTGTTATTATTTGATCAAGCAAATCATTAAATTTTAACAGATTATCCTTATTAACATTTAATGAAGTTAAATCAATTAATATTGTAGTCCAACTAGAATAAATATTCTCAGTAGTTTCTTTAATTTCATTCCAATTAATATTATCGCCATCAGAATCTAATATAGTTTCATATTCCATTGATGACCTATCTATTGTATTTTCACTTGTTTTTACATCATTTTCTTTTCCTTCTTCTGAAATTTCAATATCTTTATTTATGATTTGATAATTTGAAAAAGAAATATTATTTAATTCATTCATAATATCTATAATTTCTGTATTTAAAAAATTTATCTGTGATAATGTTTTTTCTTTTAGCATATCATTACTATTTCCTTCATTACTCTTAAAATTTGCATATACAAAATATCCACATATAGATAATAGAATTAATAAAAATAATATAACTATTGTAACAATATATTTTTTCATTTTAACCTCATAATTTTACTTTCTAATACATTTTATGTAAAAATATAATTTTATGTAATTGTATTATATCCGATTTTTTTCCTTTTATTCTCTAGTATTTTTATTTAAATTTTAAATATACTATTAATAAATATTAATAGTATATTATTAATATTTTCAAATATTTTTTGTATTTTCAAATTTTTTGTTTTAATATATTTTTTATTTAGTAGGTTTTATTATGTTTTATATTGTTAGATTATATAGTATAGAAAAAAATGAAATAAATAAATTCTTAAGTAAATATTATAATGAAGAAAATGAACACATAAATTTATTAGAATGGGAAAAAAAGTACCAAAATCCCATTGAAATGGTTGATATAATTGGTACTTTTATTGATAATAATGATAAATATTCAATTAATATGTGGATCAGTTTAGATAAAGGTCTTTTCATAAATATTACAGACTACAATGCTGACAAAATAATAAGATATATTTACGAAAGATTTCCTTGTTAATTTTATTCACACTTTTTGTCACGTGTCATTAGTTTTGTAACTGCTTCTTTTGGTTTTAGTCCACTATATAATACATCATATACTGTATTTACAATTGGCATTTCTATATGATATTTTTCAGCTAGTTTATGTGCAACTTCAATATTGTCTATACTTTCTATTGTCATTCCAACTTCTTTTTTGGTTTCTTCAATAGTTAAGCCTCTTCCTATACATCTACCAGCCTTTCTATTTCTACTATGTTCACTAAGACATGTTACTATTAAATCACCTAATCCAGATAATCCATAAAATGTATTATGATTTCCTCCAAGAGCAACTCCTAAACGAGATATTTCTGTTAACCCTCTTGTTATTAATGCTGCAAATGTATTATCTCCCATATTTAGCTCTGCAACAATTCCTGCACAAAAAGCAATGATATTTTTTAGTGCTCCACCAAGTTCCGCTCCTTTTACATCAGAGCTTGTATATATTCTTAGGTTTTCATTCATGAAAGTATCTTGTACTAAATATTGTACATCTAAACTCTGTGATGCTATTACAATAGCAGTTGGAATTCCTAATGATACTTCTTCAGCATGACTTGGTCCTGTGAATACACCAATCTTTGCAGATGGTAATTCTTCATGCACAACTTCATTTAAAGTATATAATGTTGATGATTCAAAACCTTTTGAACATAAAATAATTGGTTGATTTTCAACATACATTTTATATTTTTTTATTGTATCTCTAGTAAACTTTGATGGTGTTACATGTAAAATCATGTCACTTCCTACAACAGCTTCTTTTATGTCTGTTGTACAAGTAATATTATTAGGCATAACTGCCATAGGTAAGAACTTACATTTATGCTCATTATTAATTAAATCTTTTTCCTCTTCTGAAAATGACCATAATCTAACTTCATGTCCTAATTTAGCTGCATGGATTGCAAGAGCACATCCCCAACTTCCACTACCAATTACACAAACTTTTTTCATAAATAATCTCCTTTATTATTAATTATTATTTAAAATTTTTTCAGTTTTTTAATATTTTTTAATGATTTTTGTATTCTTTAGAATTTCATTATTTTGTGTTTTTTAAACTTATTTTATTTTCTGTTCCATTTAATAATCTTTTAACGTTTTCTCTATGATTAAATATAATTATAACTGCTAAAACAATGCTGTATATCAAATAGCTTCCTGGAACAATATAATTTTGTGGTATAAATAGAGTAA
>ERZ809224.196-NODE-196-length-63466-cov-12.312659_pt1 | contig 63466 bp, 50 predicted proteins | sample MGYA00520513_ERZ809224 | MGnify/ENA primary metagenome ERZ809224 (study PRJEB31576, sample SAMEA3212658) | Homo sapiens | biome: human-gut; feature: human gut; material: fecal | place: Sweden | collected 2012 ... | reverse complement strand
AATGGGCTTATAGCCCTAGTACAAACCACCCGTTTAACGGGTGGTCATGACTTTTGCAATTTCCATCATAATTTCATTGGAACGTGTGATAAACTTAGACATACGATCCGGAGAGAGTGTGCCGTGAGCAAGAGCGGCAAGATCATACAGCTGCTCGCAGTACTTTGTAACAGACTCATCCTCAGCGTGAGCCAGAACATACTGAACAAGCGGATGTGTAAGATTTAAGACAAGTGTTTCATCTGGTGTACCAAAGTCCATACCAGACATGCCATACATCTTCATCATCTCCTGCATTCTTCTTCCTTCCTCAGAAAGAGTCATAACACAAGCCATAGAAGCATCCTTTAACTTTTCAGCCTTAACAGTCAGCTTATCATTATTTAATGCCTTGTGGAAGAGTGCAGTCAAAGACTCGCTGTCCTTTTTCAAGGTTTCCTTCTCCTCATCAGATGTTTCCTCCTTAAAGGAATCAGTCAGATCAGAGTCAATGCGTACAAACTTAACATCAGGATTCTTCTGCTCTAATCTTGTGATAAATGGAGCGTCAATGTTATGCTTTAAGAGAACGGCATTAATGCCTTCCTTTTTAAACATCTCAATATACTGGCTTTGCTCCTTCTCATCAGTTACATAGAAGACCTGATTCTTATGCTTCTCCTCATTCTCCTTTAAGATATCCGGAAGAGTCAGATACTTGCCATTCAAATCCTTAAAGATGATATAATCATTCATCTTCTCAGCGAATTTCTCATCCTTTAAAACACCAAACTTGATAAATGGATTGATGTCATCCCAGAACTTCTCATAATCCTCACGCTTTGTCTTGCACATACCAGTCAGACGGTCAGCAACCTTCTTTGTGATATAATCGGAAATCTTCTTAACAAAGCCATCATTCTGCAGAGCGGAACGTGAAACATTAAGCGGAAGATCAGGACAGTCAATAACACCCTTTAACAGCATCAAGAACTCAGGGATTACTTCCTTAATATTATCGGCAACAAATACCTGATTGTTGTACAGCTTAATTGTACCCTCGATGGAATCATACTCAGTGTTGATCTTCGGGAAGTACAAAATACCCTTTAAGTTAAACGGATAATCCATGTTCAGATGGATCCAGAAAAGCGGCTCCTTGTAATCATGGAATACTCTGTGATAAAACTCCTTATACTCCTCATCGGTACACTCATTTGGATGCTTTGCCCAAAGCGGAGTAGTCTCATTGATTGGCTTAGGAGTCTCAGGTGCTTTTTCGACCGGCTCAGCTTCAGTTTCAGCCTCAGCAGCTTCACCGTCAGCAGCCTTCTTTGCAGCTTCCTCAGCCTTTCTCTTTTCTTCCTCTTCTTTAGCCTTCTTTTCGGCCTCATCGATTCTTGCCTGCTCCTCAGCAGTCTTGATTGCCTCAAAATAAATCGGGATAGGCATGAAAGAACAGTACTTGTCAAGGATTTCCTTTGCACGATATTCATTGCAGAACTCGTAGCTGTCCTCATTTAAGTAAAGAGTGATAGTAGTACCGATCTCAGTTTTAGCGCTGTCAGTCATCTCGAAAGAAGTACCTTCATCAGACTCCCAATGAACAGCCTTAGCTCCTTCCTTATAAGAAAGAGAATCAATCGTTACACGGTCAGCAACCATAAATGCTGAGTAAAAGCCAAGACCAAAGTGACCAATAATCTGATCATCATTTGTCTTATCCTTATACTTGTCAAGGAAATCACGTGCACCAGAGAAAGCGATCTGATTGATATACTGATCAATCTCATTTGCATCCATACCGATACCATTATCAGTAAAGGTGATAGTCTTAGTCTCTGCATCAGCAGTAACCTTTACGCAAAGCTCCTTACCTTCTGGAATGGTGTACTCACCGATCATGTCAAGCTTCTTTAACTTTGTAACCGCATCGCAGCCATTGCTGACAAGCTCACGGAAGAATATATCGTGGTCAGAATACAGCCACTTCTTAATGATAGGAAATATGTTTTCACTGTTAATTGATAAACTGCCTTCTTTATTCATAACATCCTCGTTTCTGCGTCTGTCGTTTTCACAGCAAGCGTAAAAATTTGACGACGCGACTTTCATAGCCAATTTAGAATCATGACATCGAACATTATTAGCACTGTCGTTGCATGATTGCTATTTTCTTGCTGCAATTCGTATTTTACAGCTATGAACATGATTTGTCAACACGAAAAGATGACAATTCTGCCAGAAAAGGTACAATTTTATAAAAATTTTAGCACTCACTAGAATTGAGTGCTGACTGTGCGATTAAGCCTCCTCAAAATCAAGCTGCTTTTGCTTGATCCAAGCTGCAACATAGTGATCCCACAGTCGTTCACTGTCACGGTCAAGGGAAAAACGTGAAAATACAGTGCCAGTCGATAATGAAAGAGTGTGATTTCTATAGGAAAGATGAAGCGTAAAGCCATCAATGTCCTGATTATTGGCAAGCATCGAATCATTAAACAAGTTAGAAGCCTTGTCTTTATCAAGAAAGAAAGTGATCTGAAAAGAAACAGGAGGCTGCTTACCCTTAATTATCGAAAAACAGACAGGGCGAAGACGCTGCCAGGAACAAAGTTTGTCAGGCTGCGTATCGGCATTCTCAAAAAAAGCAGTATTTAAATGACCGTCCATAGAAAAAGTGATATAGCTGACAATAGTAACAGACAGCACATCAAAGTCATCAAAAGATGGCTGTGTAAACAAATGGGATGTGGCATCCTTTAAAGAAGAGAGTGTAAAAGCAAGCATCATGTACCTCCAAGAATTTAACTCATTTGCGTTTGAAAAATAAACGTAACTATTCTGTCTGAATGCCAGCATTCATAGAAAGCAATTTTGCATGGCTCTGAATAGTTACAAATAAATAAAAAAAGAGCATCCGGTGACGGACACTCTTTTGTACTGGAAAGCTCCCGACGGGACTCGAACCCGTGATCTATTGATTACGAATCAATCGCTCTACCAACTGAGCCACGGAAGCGCTTTGAACCGTACTATATTATGATACCAGAGGCAGAGGGTTTTGTCAAGGGAAATATTCGTCAGGATCAAAAGTTCGAGCTTCTGCTGGAGTGAGGTGGTACACGGGCGGTTCAAAATATCCTTCGTCAGCCAGCTTATTTAAATATACACGATAAAGGGACAAACCAACTAAGAATAATATGGCTATGACACATAGTGAAGCCCAAAATAATTTCTTTTTATTGGTTGTTCGCATTGCAGGCTGCACATGAGAAATATCAAGCTGAGAAAGAAATGCATCAGCTGTTGCCCTGGGAGTATCAAATTCGGAAACTAAATCCGAGTAAGAAATCGGTGAATTTTCCTGCTCAGCTTCAAAATCCTCTAGTGTCTGCTGAAATTTAGAAAGAAATTGTTGTTTTGTCGTTTTATCGCAGCAAAGTAAATCAGACAGCTCACGAATATATTGTTCGATAGCGGTATTCATAATTAAAGACTTTTGCTCCTTTCAAAAATGCAGCGAATGCTGTTATGTACGATATCGTATTCTTCCTTAAGCTGAATCAGATGTTCTCGTCCTTTAGGTGTAATGGAATAGATAACGCGAATACGCTTACGCCCAAGCTTAGTCTCAGAAATATCTTCCTGAGAAATAATATAGCCCTCGTCAGACAACTTATACAAAATTGGGTAAAGAGAGCCTTCCTTGATGATCAGGCGGCCATCGCTTCTGTCCTTAATTTCCTGAACAATACGGTAGCCGTGAGCATCATCTTCATTTAAAATAAGGAGGGCAAGCATCTCAACAGACCCTCGTTTAAACATTTCTATTGCCATGTGTCCCTCCCTTCGACAACTTTTTTAAAGATTGCGGGAGTGCAAAGCACCTTTTAACCCCAACATCATACTAAGCATTTATTATGAATGAAAAGATAATAAAAGTCAAGAGTTAAGATTTATATAGTGGTAGTAATCATGAAATATTGCCGTAAATATCACATGACATGTTGATGTTAAGTGTTTTGTTGGAAGCTTATAGTGAATCTCCTTTGTTAATATCTTTGATAATTGGTAATACCAATTTCTTCGGGACCCGGTACATTTGTACCATCATACATAGTTTCAATGACATACCCATCCTGAAACCAATAAAATTGATAAATCCTGCGGATTGAATAGATAAGCAAAGCTGCAAAGATTAATATGCACGCAGTTATAATGCAAAAGTGCTTTATTTTCCTGCGTTTTACCAAATTATGTAGCTGTGTTGAACTATATTCGCCTAAAAAGCTGTTAGCCACTTCCTTGGGTGATCCAAATTGTTCGACGATATCCTCATATTTAAGAGCAGTTGGAGACTCTGACTCAAATTCTGATAGTCGATTTTTTAAAGACGACAGTATTTCCTTTTTCTCTTTTCCACTGCAGCACAGCTGCTTAGAAAGCTCCTTTAAATACGTATTAATGGCATTATTTTTCAAAATGTACCTCCATCTTGTAAATGAAATCTTGCTCCTTTGTTAATATCTTTGATAATTGGTAATACCAATTTCTTCGGGACCAGGTATATCTGTACCATCATACATAGTTTCAATGGCATACCCATCCTGAAACAAATAAAACCAATAAATCCTGCGGATCGAATAGATAAGCAAAGCTGCAAAGATTAATATGCACGCAGTAATAATGCAAAAGTGCTTTATTTTTCTTCGTTTTACCAAATTATGTAGCTGTGTTGAACTATATTCGCCTAAAAAGCTGTTAGCCACTTCCTTGGGTGATCCAAATTGTTCGACGATATCCTCATATTTAAGAGCAGTTGGAGACTCTGACTCAAATTCTGATAGTCGATTTTTTAAAGACGACAGTATTTCCTTTTTCTCTTTTCCACTGCAGCACAGCTGCTTAGAAAGCTCCTTTAAATACGTATTAATGGCATTATTTTTCAAAATGTACCTCCATCTTGCAAATGAAATCTTTGATTTTTTTCAGTATGAACTATAATATATAAAAAGTCAATACTTAGGAATCTTAAATATAATATTGACAAGCTATATAAGAAATGGTATATATAGAATATAAATAAATAGAAGCAACAAAATAAAAAAACAAGGAGCGAAAAAGGTATGAAAAGAAGGGTAATATGCATAGCGGCGACGGCATTATGCGTGGCAATGACAAGTATGGCTTATGCAAAAGAAATCGAGACAACTACAGAAGATGATGAGACTTACTATACCTTAGAAGTAAAACGAAAACCATACGATATCGAGAAAATAGCTTCTGTAGTTTTGGGGGAAGATTATCAAAGAGATAAAGAGTATGAAAGGTACTGGTATAATGAAGAAGGTACGCTTGAAGATGAGCTTGAACATGTGGAGTATTATAAGACAGGTTATTATCGAGCATATCCAATGTTTGGTTATAGTAACTGGAATTGGCAATATCAGGATATTTATTTGGAATCAAAATTCCCAGAAGAAGGAGATGAGAAAGATAAGAAAAAGGCGATTGACTATGGCAAGAAGCTGATGGAAGATCTTGATTTTTCATATAGTGAGATTTCTACATATTTTATGGGAATCGAAAGTGTTAAAGTGTTAGATATGGATATTGTTGCACCAGGTTATACAGAAGTAGGCTATGAAGAGGTAAATGATAGGAAGTGGAGCGAAGAAGATGGTGCATGGCTGATGCTTTTTCGAGGATTGGACGAGGTGGAAGGTTTTCCGCTAAGCACACAGATTATAGATAATGTTACTGTTATGATCTGGCATCCAGAATATGGCCTAATTTATTTGGAAGCTCGTCCAGAATTTGAATTAATAAAAAAAGAACCAGTACAGATTTTACCAGAAGATGAGGCAATGGAGTATTTCGATAAAGTTACCGAGCGATATCAGGTAGAGGCAGAGGAGGCAGATGTACAGGATATTGATATTGTATATATAGTTGATCAGACGGCGCTAGATGAAAAAACATCAGTGTTAGTACCATGTTTTAGATATAAATTCACATGCAAGGGGGAAGCAGAAGATTTCTTCTGGGCAAATGATACTATTATAGGCAGTTCCCAAAAGCAAGGAGAAATGCTGGTGAATGCAGTCAATGGCAGCACAGATTCCATATTTGGATCGGAATTTTTAAAGTGAAAAAGAAAAGTCATCTCTTAAAACTGCTGAAAATGGATTTGCATCGCTGCATCGGTGCAAAGCGATTTCCTGTGATTATTGCTCTAATAGTAGTATTACTGATTGCAAATGTATGGGAATCGGTAATGATAGAATTGCAATACAAAATGCGTATGATGGGAAGCTTAGAGAAGCTGATGGAATTGTTGATATTTGATCGCTTTAAGGCAGCAGTAATTGTTCTGCTTTCAGCTGTATATACATTTGGATTATGTGATGATCGAAACAGTTCGTATGACAGATTGATTTTGTTTCGATGCAGGCCAGGAGAGTATCTGCTGTCAAAGCTGATTTCCAATGCAATAGGGGTTGTGTCAGCAGTCTGTATAAGCTTTGTACTATTTTCGATTGTACTCTTGCCGATTATGCCGCTTGTAGGTGGAGATGGTATGACGCAGTACTTTGGTTATTTCGCATGTGCAATGAATTTTGCAGGACCACTTGTCTATAGTATATTAGTAGGACTTTTGTTTGGATTGTTTGCAGTCTCAGTGACATCATTTGGAATTCTTGCTGTATCTATATTTCCAAATCGGTATGTAGGAATTGCCGCCTCTTTTGTTGCATTCTATGTGATTTATGCATTTACAGGAAGCTTTCCATTTTCCGTGAATGTGTGGTACTTAAGTTCAGGCGTACAGGTGTTAAACGTAAATGGCTTTGCGGTGAATTACTTTTATGCGATTGGAATAATGCTTTTATTTTGTATGGTTCCATGGTGCTTGTGTTTTTGGGCAATGAAGAGGAGGAAACATGAAGGATGGATTTAAGAGTGCGACAATTATTGCGACCCTCAATCTGTTAAGTTGGAAAAAGGACTACAGAATCTGGTCAGTGGGTACAGTGATAATGGTCTTAATTATTCGCTATTTGATCGGAGTACCGCTTTATGCATTGCCAAATGGAAAGACTTCGACAGCACTTTTGCTCCCGGTGCTGTTGGCTGATGCAATGAACAGTAATGGACTACTAAAAGTGCTGATTTTCTTTGGCGGAATTTTATTGTTCTGTGACGCTCCATTTTTAAAGGATAATAAATGGTTTTTAATTCACAGAGCAGGGCGAAAAGGATGGTGGAAGGGAGAATGTCTATACATTGCAATCGCATCCTTTATTTATATGGCATTCATTGCGGCATGTAGTTTTCTCGTAGTGCTTCCTTGTCTGGAGTGGAATGGCTGGGGAAGCATATGGGAAATCTCCGCGAATAAACTGATGAATCACGTTTTGTATTCTAAGGTATATCCGAAAAATGTCATTTCGAGTACAACTGTATGGAATGCTGCATTTTATTCATATATGGTAAGCGGTATTACGGTGATGCTGTTAGGGTATCTTGTGTACGCATTTAATGTGGTAACAGGAAAAAACTGGCCGGGAATATTGGCAGCGAGTTGTCTTGTCCTGGCTGATCCAGTCGTTATTTATTTTTATAATGAACAGACAAGCTGGATGATGCTGTTTTCGCCAGTAAATTGGAGCAGTATTGAAAATTTGAAGAAATATTCAGGAGAAGGCATGCTGACTTCGATGTATGTTTATGCGGTGATTTTGAGTATTTGTGCCATATTGATGATGGTGATTAAAGAAAAAACTCATGAAATGGATTTATAAATTTAAGTAAGTAATGCGTCTGGCTGTCTCTGACATAAAGTTAAAATGTTACATCAAATGTTACAAAATAATTTAAATAAAAAAGTTTTTGTAACAAAACATACATAGAAATGTATCAGAAATGTAAAGGAAATGTAATTGCATTTTAGACTTAATGCTGATAAAATAGGGATAACATAAGAAAAAGTAAAAAATAGTCAAACAATAATTATTGAATTGGCTGCTTTTGAAATTTCAAAGACATTAAAAAAGTGCAGTTAACGGGGAGAGCGGAAAGGAAAACACGCATGAAAAAAGTATGGAAAAAGCTGTTGGCAGCGGCAGGGATGACAGCGGCACTGGTATCAACATCAGGTTGTATGGTCTCAATTCAGTTTGACAGATCTAAAAGACAGCTTCCTCAAAAACTGTCGTCAGCAGATGAAAAGACATGGGCAGCAGAACCAGTTTGGGTATCATCAGGGGAAGCAGGAGTGCTTACAAAAGAGTCACAAGCTTTTGAATCAGAGTTTGAATCAGAGTCTGAAAAAGAAAGTGAATCTGAACAGGGAACAGTAGCAGAGACAACAGAAAAAGAGTCAGAGTCGCCGACAGAAAGTACAACAGCAGACAGTTTTGTAATTCCTCTGCCGCCGCAAGTAGGATGATTCGTATTAAAAGAACAGGATAAATTAGGAAGGAGCAAAATAAATGAGAAAATTATTATGGAAGAAAGCGGCGATTACCGCAATGGCAGGAACAATGATGATGATGATGGGATGTGAATTACAGGGAGCTGTAAATAAGAATCAAACGACATCCACAGCAGCAACAGTACAGACGAGCAAAACAGCGGAGTCATCTGCAAATACACAGCCGTCAAGTGTTACACCTAATACAACTGTGCAGGCATCAACGCCAGAATCACAAAAGCAGGCAGTAACTGAGTCGGCGGCACCAGAGTCAACAGCACCAGAGTCAACAGCAGAGAGCCAAGCGCCAGCCAGCAGTTCGGCAGCCAGCAACGTGACGCCATCAAGCGAGGAGCAGGAAGTCAGCTTTTCATTTGAGTGGATCACAGGTGATGTGCCGGAAGGTGATGGTGATGTTGCCTGGTTTACAGTGGATCCAATCACAGAAGATAATTTTTGGGTCAAATTCCATGGCTCTGCAAACGAAGAAGGAATTAGCAATGTAAGAATTGCAGTGTGGACCGAAGCGAATGGTGAGGATGATATCGAATATATCGATGCAGAGAGTCTTGGAAATGAGACGAAAGCATATCCAGTATATATTCAGAATCATAATAATGAGAAAGAGGGATATGTTCTGAAGGTATCATATACTAACAAAGCAGGCGAAGAAAAAACGTGTGAGAATTACACACGAATTTCATTAGAGTGAGATAAGCATATGAGTACAATTGAAATAAAAAATCTGACAAAACGTTATGGAGAGGCAGAAGTATTAAGTAATATTAATATGAAGCTAGAGTCTGGAAAAATCTACGGACTTGTGGGCAGAAATGGTTCCGGAAAGACTATGCTTATGAAGCATATCCTTGGGTTTGTAAAGGCAACGCAGGGAACAATTTTGATAAATGGAAAAGTAGTCGGAGAAAATGATGACATGCAGGAGAATATTGGTGCTATCATCGAAAATCCGGGTTTTCTGCCAGAATATTCTGGCTTCACAAATCTGAAGCTTCTTGCTATGATTCAGGGAAAAATCAAAGATGAGCAGATAAAAGACGCGATACGTCTTGTGGGGCTAGATCCAGAAAGCAAAAAGGCGGTAGGAAAGTATTCGTTAGGTATGCGCCAACGCCTGGGACTGGCGCAGGCATTGATGGAAAATCCAGATATTTTGCTGTTAGATGAACCTCTAAGCGGTCTGGATAATGACGGCGTACAGGAAATGTGGAAGCTTTTCTTGAAACAAAAAGAAGACGGAAAGCTGATTGTTCTGGCAAGCCACAGTAAGGAAGATATAGGGACGCTTTGCGATGAAATCTTTCGCTTTGATAAAGGAAAAATGGTCGGACATGAGATCAAGAGGGAATAAATGAGTATGTAAAGTGGTAAGTGACATTTGCCGTGCTGAATAAAATATGTTTTTTATCTCAGCACGGCAGAAAGGAACTTGTATGAGAAAAAAATATAAAATATATTCAGTAATATTAACAGGAATAATTTTGACTGGCTGTAAATCAGTTCGTATGACAAGTCAGGATCGTCAGCAGTTCATGCCAAATGGAATATCAGTAGCACAACAGCTATTAGAAGAAACAGAAGAGGCAACGCAAGCCAAATCTCCCGAAGCAATAAAAACAACGCCATCTGCGAACATCACAACAAGCGAAAGCAGTGTTGAAGAAAGTAGTATGAAAGAAAGCAAACAATCTCAGGATAAGCAGGAAAACAACGTGAATATATTAGCACTAGAAATAGAACCATATGAATTGTCTGATGTTTGTAATGCTATATTTGAAAAATCGTTAGATGAAGTTGAGCAAAGTCAAAATCAATATGGCATGTATTATTTGACGGATGGGGACAGAAGAGTACGCCAGTATGATATGCTTGGCTTAGAATATGAAGTAAAAGGCGTGTCAGGAAGCTATTCTGCAATCGCAGAGATGGCAACCAATACACTTCGGTGGCAGGAAATTTTGTTGAGGGAATCATTTCCACAGGATAAAATTGATAGTGAAATGAAGCCTGAAGATGCAGAAAAAAATTGCAGAGAGATTGCAGAAAAAATAGGATATTCCTATACATACGTTAGAACATATGCAATGGATTTGCAGAGTATTAAGAAAATTAATAAAAATGCAGAAGATAGTGTATCTGGTCCTGGTTATGAAAATAAAGAAGATGAATATGATGGTACTTGGTCAGGTGTATTTACAGGTGGGAAGCCGTGGACACAAGAGGACGAGGCATATTTAGTTATAATGAAAAATCCCCTAATAAATGGAAGAATATTAGAAAACAATGGAAATTCAGATATTGCGTGGATGGTTTATCATCCAGTGAAGGGATTATTATATATGAAAATTCCTCCACGTTATCGTATTTGCAGCGAACAAAAGAAAAATTTGATTGACAGGACACAGGCAGCAGATTATTTGGATAAGGAAATAAATGCGACAAATATTGATGGAAAGAGTATACAGATTACTGATATTTCATTGGTGTATGCAGTAGATGAACTGTCATCTGAAGGAATTCAATGTTCACCATATTGGCGTTTTGGTTTTCAAAAAAGAAAAAATTCTGAATCCGTATGGCTATACAAAGATTTGAATGAGTATGACACATATAGTGATACAGAAGATGGGAAACATCAGGAAAATGGATATTTTTTGATTAATGCAGTTGATGGATCAATCATGTATTAATAGGAGACACATATGAAGGAATTAAAAGCGGAACTAAAACGTGGTATATTGCATGGAAAAATAATATATGTGATGATGATGGTAGCAATACTATTTGCACTTGGGTGGACAGAAAATCTGTCGCAGGCGATAGAATTTAGAGAAAATGCTAACGTCGTATTTAGTAGTATTCAGCATGTTTTATATGTGCTGTATTTTGATCGTTTTAAAGCAGTCATGATTGCGGTATTATCATTACTGTGTGCGGGAAGTGTTTATGAAGATATCTCCAGTGGTTTTTTCCTGTTTCAAAAAATTCGAGTAGGAAGGATAGAGCGGTATGTGATCTCAAAGATTGTTGCGAATATGTTTCTTGTAACAACAGCAACGATTGGTGGAATTTGGCTTTTTGTGGCTTTCGTAAGACCGCTAATGCCGTTAGTAGGTAATAATCCACAGCAAGATATAGTTGAATACTACGATATTTATCAAACACTAGGTCCTATTCTTTATTTGGCAGCGATGGGATTAATTTTTGGATTATCTGCATCCTTTTTTACTTCTTTTGGGTTATGGATTGTATTTTATATGCCAGATCGCTTTGCAGCACATGCAATTTCCTTTTTGGTTTATTATGGATTATTATCAATTACTGATTTTTTGCCGAAAGAGTTGGATATTTGGAATCTTACGAGTGCAGCAAAAATGCTCAGAATGACGGATAGTTCATTTTGGAATTATTTATATTCTGTTAGCTTATTACTTGTGTTAAATGCGATTTCGGGAATTGTACTATGGAAAAAACTAAAAGGAAGGTATGAAAATGGGTAATTTAAAGAAAGGTTGGTATGTTTGCGAAAGCAATTTTATACAGTGGCGTAAAAATTATAGAATATGGATGATTGCGGCAATAGAAACAATATTGATTTTTCGATATCTTCATGGATTATCTGAGTATGGGCAGGCAACAGGAAAAACAATTACGCCGTTTGTTCTTCCAATTGTTTTTGCGGAGGCAGAAAATAGTAATGGATTATTAAAAGTATTAATCTACTTAGGATGTGTTATGCTATTTTGTAATGCTCCTTTTTTGAATAATCAAAAACCATATATGATTTTACGATGCAAGCGGAAAGGCTGGTATTTGGGTGAAAACATGTACGTGTGGCTGGCAGCATTTCTCTATATGTTGTTTATTTCGCTTATTTCGCTGATAGCAGTTCTTCCAACAGTTTCAACAAATCGACTTTGGGGAGAAATTGCAGGAGATTTTGTTGTAAATCAAAGAAGCTTAATTCCAGTTTATACGTGGGGACTAGTAATGCCAGTACGAGTAATACAAAATTATTATCCTTTAGCTGCATTTATGTACACTTTTATTACTGGATGGTTAAGTATAGTTTTCATTGGTAAGCTGATGTATCTGTTAAATTTAAAAATTGGCAAAAAAACAATAGGAATTTCAGCAGCAGTCTTTTTCATTATGTTGGATCCAGTAGCTGTATATTTTACAAATTTTAAAAAATATGGTTTGTTTTATGTTTCTCCGATAAATTGGAGCAGTCTTGAAAACATAAATACCGTTTCAGGTTATCCGCATTTGTCGGGAGAATATATGTTTATAATGTATATCATTTTGATTGGAGTAGAATCTTTGCTGAGCTATATATGTTCAATTAAAATGGATATAGAAGTTAAAATGATATAAATTTGTTGAAATGAAAGCGGGAAAATTCTAAAAGGAGCTTGCATGAAAAATACAGGAAATATTGAAACTAGTGGGGCTGGAAAGGTTAGTAGAACCTTCGTTTTACATTGAAAAAAGAAGTGAGATATGATACAATGATAAAAAATAGGAAAGAAATCGGTAGAGGAATTGCTTAAGGAGGTTTTCATGGAGAAAAAATTAAAGCTTCCAATTGGAATTGAAAATTTTAGTGAACTTCGGAAAAGAAATTATTATTATGTAGATAAGACGGAACTAATTGAACAGGTACTTGAAGATGGCAGTCAGGTGATTTTGTTTACTCGTCCGCGCCGTTTTGGAAAATCGCTTAATATGAGTATGCTTAAAAGCTTTTTTGAAAAAGAAACAGATCCCGCTTTATTTGAAGGCTTATATATTGCTCAGAATATTGAATTGTGCAGACAGTATATGGGACAATATCCTGTAATTTCAATCAGTCTAAAAGGGGTAGACTCAAATTCATATGAAGGTGCGTATAAGTTATTGGTTCAGAGCATCTGTGATGAGATAGAGCGTTTTCAGTTTTTAATTGAGAGCAATGAACTTACGCAAATTGACAAAAAAAGATATTTTGAGTTGATTGACAGAAAGATGGAGCCGGATACGTTAGCGGTCAGCTTAAAAGGTCTAACATTGCTTCTTGAAAAACATTATCATCAAAAGGTAGTAGTATTGATTGATGAATATGATGTACCATTGGCAAAAGCATATGAAAACGGCTACTATGATGAAATGATTCTTTTGATTCGCAATCTCTTTGGAAATGTGTTGAAAACAAATGACAGCCTTGCTTTTGCGGTACTGACAGGATGCCTGAGAATTGCAAAGGAAAGCATCTTTACCGGGTTGAACAATTTTAAAGTCTATTCGATCACGGATGATGAATTTGATGAAACCTTTGGTTTTACAAATAAAGAAGTAATGGAAATGCTGCAATACTATGGATTGAGTGATTGGTTTGACGAAGTGAAGGAATGGTATGATGGGTATCGGTTTGGCAATGCCGATGTTTATTGCGCGTGGGATGTTGTAAATTATTGCAGAGATCATTGCAAAAATCCAAACGCAGAATTAAAAAACTATTGGATGAATACAAGTGGAAATGAGATTATCAATCATTTTGTAGATAGTTTGAATCAGCCAGGAATGCTTGCAAAGCGTGAACTTGAGCGACTGGTAAATGGAGAAACGGTTGTCAAACGGGTTGATGAGATGATTACCTACAAGGAGCTATATACAAGCATTGATAATTTATGGAGTACTATGTTTATGACGGGCTATCTGACGCAGCATGGGAAGGAAGGAGATGGCTATTATCGGCTTGCAATTCCGAATCGCGAGATTCGCAACATTATCATTGAGCGTATATTGAAATTGTTTCGCGGAGAAGTTTCTCAAAATCGTGAGATGTTCAGAAATTTTTATACTGCATTGCAAAATGCGAATGCGCCAGTGGTTGAAAAGATTTTGACGGAGTATATGACAAAAACGATTAGCATTCGTGATAATTTTGTAAAAACGGTTAAGGAAAATTTCTATCATGGACTATTGATTGGAATTTTAGGATTTGCAGATGATTGGAGTGTTTATTCCAATCGAGAATCCGGGAATGGATTTAGTGATATTATTATTGAGGCAGGATATGATGACGATGCATTTGGTATTGTAATGGAATTAAAATGGAGCGATGATGAAAAATCGCTTGATCAAAATTGTCGTGATGCATTAGAGCAGATTGATACCAGACAATATACACAGGCATTGCGCAATGATGGCTATCAGAAAATTTTAAAATATGGAATTGCATTTTACCGCAAAAAGTGTCGTGTTATGGTAGAAAGATAGTAAAACCAATTTTTTAAAGTGACAATTTCTTTGTTTTATGGTATGATACGAGAAGCATCGCGACATTAATTGCAGTTGCAGAACAGGGCTATTTATAAGCCCTGTCAGAAAGGAAAAGTTATGGAATTACAGGAATCCACAAATCGTCTGGTTGAGCTGATCCGCCACTCCCAGTCACCGTATCATACAATGAAGGAGGCTATCAGTCAGCTTGAAAAGGCAGGTTTTGAGCGCATTTCCCTTGCAGAGTCTGCAGCGCTTGAGCCTGGAAAGGCATATTATGTATCAATTTATGATCGTTCACTTGCTGCATTTCGTGTGCCGCAGTCTGGCTTTAAGGGATTTCGTATTATCACATCCCACATCGACAATCCGTGCTTTATGATTAAGCCAAATCCGGAAAGAAAGAAATCTGACTGCATCACTTTAAATGTAGAGCGCTATGGTGGTCCGATCTTAAATACATGGCTGGATCGTCCGCTGACAATTGCAGGACGTGTATGTGTAGCAACAGATGATCCATTTAATCCGAAGACCATGCTGTACAATTCTAAAAAGCCAGTTGCCGTAATCCCGAATCTGGCAATTCATATGAATAGAGAAGTAAATAAGGGTGTTGAGTTAAAGGTTCAGACTGATCTTGAGCCGATTGTCTCTTTAATCGGAGCAAAGGAAAATACACAGGGATGGCTTCTTGGAAAGATCGCTGCAGAGCTTGGCATTGAGGCAGACAGCATTCTTGATTATGAGCTGTTTTTATGTAACGGTGAGGATCCATCAATTACAGGCTTTGATGATGAGTTTTTATCAGCGCCAAGACTTGATAATTTGACCTCCTGCCAGTCATGCTTAAATGCAATCATTGATACAGAGGCACTTTCTGATATCTGTAATCTTGTTGTATTGTTTGATAACGAAGAGTGTGGTTCAAGCTCAAAGCAGGGTGCAGGCTCAGTAATCTTGTCTTCCATTTTAGAGAAGATTTATCTGAATACACCAGATACAGACAAGAGCCGCACAGCATTCATCGACGTAATGCTTCACAGCCTGACAGCATCACTGGATGTAGCTCATGCTATGCATCCGAATCATCCAGAGAAGAACGATCCGACCAATCCGATTCCAATGGAGGGTGGTGTTGTTATCAAGATGAACTACAACCAGAGATATGCAACAGATACTAATGCAGTATCAATTGTAGAGGGAATCTGCCGTGCAGAGAATATCGCTCATACAAAGTTTGTTAATCATGGAGATGCTGTTGGCGGCGGAACACTTGGAAGTATCTTAAGTACTTCAATTCCGGCAATGACAGTAGATCTTGGCGTACCGATTCTGGCAATGCATTCCAGCCGTGAGCTTATGGCTCGTTCTAGTCAGCTTGCAATGGATCAGTTTGCTGAGGCATTCTTTAAATAATAGCGATTGTAAGCAGATTCAGCCCATGTAAGAAGTGCATACAGCACAATAGCTGCCGTACATAAAATTACTATGGATGTAACCACATAGTCCATTTTAAAGGTCTGGCTGCCATAAATTATCAGGTAGCCAAGACCTGCGCGGGCTGCTAAAAATTCACCTATTATCACACCGACAAGACAAAGGCCAATGTTGACCTTCATGTTGTTGATAAAGACTAGCACGGTGCTGGGAAGCAAGACCTTTGTGATGATGTGCATTTTTGTGCCGTTTAGCGTTTGTATTAGCTTTATCTTTTCAGGGTCAACAGATTCAAATGCGTGGTAAAGCGTTAATATTGCGCCAAATACGGCGAGAGAAACTGCGACAACAATGATGGTGCGCGGCTTATTGCCAAGCCACACAATTAAAAGTGGTGCAAGTGCTGATTTTGGCAGGCTGTTTAACAGAATCAGATATGGCTCAAACAGCTTGTAGATCCAGCGAAAGCGCCAGAATAAAAGAGCGGTAAAAAGGCTTATGACCATAGTCATAAAAAAGCTGAGTGCTGTTTCTTTTAGTGTAACAGAAACATGAAGCCACAGTGTATTATTGGCTGCAAAGCTTTGTATTGTGCGTATGACGCGTGACGGACTGCTGAAAATAAAATCATTTATAATGCCAAATCGGGCGCAAAGCTCCCAGATGGCAAAAAACAAAATCCCAATCAGAAACCGTCCGGCAGTTAAAAGCTTGCGGTTTCTTTTTTGTCGTCTGGCAAGCAGACGCATCAATTCTTCATTTTTCATGGGCAAATGCCTCCCAAAGCTTTTGAAAATATGGATTGAATAATGGATGGTTCCTGCGGGCGAGTGGTGAGAGTGCAGTAAAATCAGGATCAAATACGAGCTCCATTTTAATTGTTGAAGGTCGCTTCCCTAAAACAAGCACTCTGTTTCCTGTACTGACAGCCTCTGCCAGATCGTGTGTGACTAAAATGGCAGTTTTCTTGTTCGTGCGGATAATCTCACAAATGTCATTGCAGACAGTGAGCCTTGTCTGGTAATCAAGTGCTGAAAATGGCTCATCCAGAAGTAAAAGCGTGGGCTCCATGATCAGTGTGCGAATAAGAGCAGCTCTCTGGCGCATGCCGCCGGATAATTCAGAAGGCTTTGCACCCAAAAAGCCGCCAAGATCATAGCGAGTAAGCATTTTAGAAGCAGTTTTTCGTGCTTTTCTTTTATCTTTATGGGAGGAATGCTGTATTTCAGGACCAAGAAGTGTGTTGCGAAGAATGCTCCTCCACTCAAAAAGCTGATCTCTCTGCAACATATATCCAATTTCCTTTCTCGGTTTTATGACAGGCTCGCCTAAAAAGAAAACCTGTCCGGCAGATGACGGCATCAGACCGGCGATAATATCAAGAAGCGTTGATTTTCCGCAGCCGGACGGTCCGACAATCGATATGAAATCGCCTTCAAAAGCCTGAAACGAGATATTGTCGATTACAGGTAAGCAAGATGATGCAGAAAGATAATCAAAGGAAAGATTGCTAACATCAAGCATCGGTTCCATAGTTGCCTCCTTTTAATGAAGCTTAAGGGCATATATCTTCACGGAAAAAGTGCATTTTGTATAAGAAAACCCGTGAACACGACCCCCAATATAGGATATGATACCATTTTGAAAAATGAGTCATTGACGAAAGAAAAAGCAAGTGCTATACTTTATGATACTAAATTAAAGTGTTGAAGGAGGATACGATGTCTATTTTTGATCAATTTTCAAAGGTAACAAAGGATTTTGGAAACAAAGCCCAGGAGATGACGAAAGATATCAAGGGCAAGCTCGAAGAGCAGCAGGCCATTTCTCGTTTGAATGCTCAGGTAAATGAAGCAAAAAATCAGATGAAAAATACATACATGGCAATCGGAGAAAGATACTATGAGCTTCACAAGGATGATGTGGAGAATGATATGGCAAATCAGTTTCAGATCATTGCTGATGCTATGGAAAAGATTGCTAAGTGTGAGCAGCAGATTAGGGATATCAAAAACGAGAATACTTGTCCAAGCTGCGGTGCAACCATTTCAAAGGATGTGCTGTTTTGTCCTAACTGTGGAACAAAAATAGAAAGACCAAAGCAAAAGTCAGAACCGCAGCCAACCGAGAAGGTTTGTCCTGAGTGTGGTGCTGCAGTTGATGAGGATGATGTATTTTGTACTAATTGCGGTGCTCGTGTTGACAGTGAGGAGTCATCAGAAAAAGATGATGAGCAAACTGAATCTGAGCCGACAGATACACAGCAGTAATATACGATATGTAGGCAAATAGCCCTTACATATAAAGAGTTATGAAAAACAAAAACAGAGAGAGGTGCACAGATGGAGCAGAAATTAAAGGTAGGCGTACTTGGTGCGACAGGAATGGTAGGACAGCGTTTTGTAACACTTTTGGAGAACCATCCGTGGTTTGAGCTTGTTGCAGTAGCAGCAAGTCCAAGATCTGCAGGAAAAACCTATGAGGAGGCAGTAGGCGGACGCTGGAAGATGAAGACACCGATGCCTGAGGCAGCAAAGAAGCTTGTTGTGTTAAATGTTAATCAGGTAGAAGAAGTTGCTGCACAGGTAGATTTTGTATTTAGTGCAGTTGACATGTCAAAGGATGAGATCCGTGCAATTGAGGAAGCTTATGCAAAGGCAGAGGTTCCGGTTGTATCTAATAACAGCGCACATCGCTGGACACCAGATGTTCCGATGATGGTTCCGGAGTTAAATCCAGAGCATGCAGAAATCATTCCTTATCAGAGAAAGCGTCTTGGCACCAAGAGAGGATTTATCGCAGTAAAGCCAAACTGCTCAATCCAGAGCTATACACCGGCACTTCACGCACTGCGCGAGTTTGAGCCAACACTTGTTGTCGCAACTACATATCAGGCAATTTCCGGAGCAGGAAAGACCTTCAAGGATTGGCCGGAGATGATCGACAATGTAATTCCTTACATTGCAGGTGAGGAAGAAAAGAGTGAGCAGGAGCCGCTTCGTATCTGGGGCAAGATTGAGGATGGTGTGATCAAGAAGGCAGAGGGACCGCTGATCACAACACAGTGCATCCGTGTACCAGTTGAGGATGGTCATACAGCAGCAGTATTTGTAAACTTTAAGAAGAAGCCAACAAAGGAAGAGATCATTGATCGTTGGAACAATTTCAGCGGCGAGCCGCAGAAGTTAAATCTTCCAAGCGCACCAAAGCAATTCATCCGCTACATGGAGGAGGACAATCGTCCGCAGGTACACTTAGATCGTGACTATGAGCATGGAATGGGCATCTCATTAGGCCGTCTGAGAGAAGATACTGCATTTGACTATAAGTTTGTTGGTCTTTCCCACAATACACTGCGTGGTGCAGCAGGCGGTGCAGTTTTGAGTGCAGAGCTTTTAACTGCAAAGGGCTATATCACACCAAAGAACGCATAAGCGTAAAATATAAATAGTGACAGAAAGGGGATAAAAATGTCTGTTGAAAAAAAGTTTTATGGCTATACAGCCGATCAGAAGGAGATTTCTTCCTACACACTCACAAACAAATCCGGAATGAAGGCAGTTTTGCTTGATATCGGTGCTGTTATTGAGAGTATTCTTGTACCAGATAAAAATGGAAATCTGGTAGATGTTGTATTAGGATTTGGTGATCCAAAGCTTTATCTGGAGAATAACGGAAGTCTTGGCGCTGTCGTAGGCCGTCATGCAAACCGTATTGCAAATGCAACGTACACTTTAAATGGAGTTACTTATAAGCTTGAGGCTAATAATGGTCCTAACAATCTTCACAGCAACCCGGGAAGCTACTATAAGCGTCTGTGGGATGCAAAGATTGGAGAAAACTCAGTTGCCTTTACACTTCATAGCCCAGATGGTGATCAGAATTATCCGGGTAACTTTACAGTTACAGTTACCTATACGCTAAGTGATGAGAATGGTCTTTCTCTCAAATATGATATGGAGAGCGATAAGGACACACTTGCAAATCTGACAAATCACAGCTATTTTAACATGGATGGTCATGACAGTGGTGATGTTTTGTCACAGAAGGTATGGATTGATGCTGATCAGTTTACACCATCTGATGCAACTCTGATCCCGACAGGTGAGTATAGAGATGTTACAGGAACACCATTTGATTTTAGAACAGAAAAAACCATCGGACAGGATATTCATGCAGATGATGAGCAGATAAAAAATGGCGGCGGCTATGACCATAACTATGTCTTAAAGACAGATGGCAAGTTTGCAAAGGTTGCATCTATGACAGGTGCAAAGAGCGGTATCGTGATGGATGTTTACACCGATATGCCAGGTATGCAGGTATATACTGCAAATGGAACAACAATTGAATGCGGAAAAAATAAAAGCTCATATAAGCCATTCTGCGGTGCATGCTTTGAGACACAGTTTTTCCCGGATTCCATTCATCATGAGAATTTCAAGAGCTGTGTATTAAAGGCAAATACAAAGTTTACAACTGTTACAGAATATCGTTTTCATACTGTATGATATGATACCAGGGTCAAAAGCTCCAAAAGCCGTTCGTGCTAGCACGATAAGGGTTTTGAGCTTGGGACCCGCAAAAACATGAGGCAGCAGCAAAAACTACTGCCTCTTGTTTGCGTTTTAAGGAAAAAAATAAATGTAGAAAGGTTTTTTCATGGGGAAACAATTGTTTATCGCTGAGAAGCCGAGCGTTGCAGCAGAATTTGCAAAGGCGCTTAAGGTAAATGGCGGACGAAGGGACGGCTATTTAGAGTCTGACCAGTATGTGGTGACTTGGTGTGTTGGTCATTTGATCACGATGTCTTATCCAGAGGTCTATGATCCTGCACTCAAAAAGTGGAGCCTTAATACAATTCCATTTTTCCCAGAGGAATGGAAATATGAGGTGATTGGCTCTGTCAAAAAACAATTTGCCATTGTAAAGGGATTATTAAACCGTGCAGATGTAGATACTATTTATATTTGTACCGACTCTGGACGTGAAGGTGAATATATTTATCGTCTGGTAGACCAGATGGCCGGCGTCAAGAACAAAAAGAGGCTGAGAGTGTGGATTGATTCTCAGACAGAAGAAGAAATTTTAAGAGGAATACGTGAGGCAAAGGATTGGAGCTTTTATGATCATCTGAGCGATTCTGCTTATTTAAGAGCGAAGGAAGATTATCTTATGGGCATCAATTTTTCCAGAGCACTGACGCTGAAATTTGGTCCTGCTGTTGCTTCCTTTATGAATACAAAGTGGTCTGTCATCTCAGTAGGACGTGTAATGACATGTGTGCTAGGCATGGTTGTACGAAGAGAACGTGAAATACGAAGCTTCGTAAAGACACCATTTTACCGTGTGATTATATCGCTTCCTGTGGCGCAGGAGGAAAATAAGGGAACTATAGAGGCTGAGTGGCGAAGTGTGGAAGGCTCAAAGTATTTTCAGTCGCCAAAGCTTTATAAGGAAAATGGCTTTTTAAAGAGAGAGACGGCACAGGAGCTTATAAATTATCTGGAGGCACCTCTTAATCCAGAAGAAAAAAAGCCTGACTGTACTTTAATTAAAATTGAGAATAAAAAAGAGCAGAAGCAGCCACCGCTTTTATTTAATCTTGCCGAGCTTCAAAATACATGTTCAAGACGATTTAAGATAAGTCCTGATGAGACACTTAAAATCGTTCAGGAATTATATGAGAAGAAGATGGTCACATATCCAAGAACAGATGCGCGTGTGCTTTCTACTGCAGTGGCAAAAGAAATTTCAAAAAATATTCGCGGCTTAAGTAATTTTGCACCTGTGGGCAGTTTTGCACAGGAAATCTTGTCACAGGATGCATGGAAAACAATCGCAAAGACACGCTACACAAACGATAAGCAGATCACAGATCACTATGCCATTATCCCAACGGGACAAGGTCTTGGTGCATATGAGCGTCTGTCAGGCGTGGCAAAGGGCGTATATGAGGTAATCTGCCGCCGCTTTCTCAGCATTTTTTATGGGCCGGCTGTCTATAAAAAATATGCACTTGAATTTCAGGTAAAGACGGAGCACTTTTTCACATCATATCGTATGCTGGAGGATCCGGGTTATTTAAAGGTAACAGGTGTGCCGCAGGAAAGTACAGCACAAAAAGAAGGCGAGGAAGAATTTGCTGTTGATGAAACATCATTTTTAAGCCGCATTTTGTCAGGCTTAAAAAAGGGTATGCTCTTTGAAGAAACATCATATGCTGTAAAGGAGGGTGAGACATCACCGCCTAAGCGCTATAACTCAGGTTCACTGATTCTGGCTATGGAAAATGCAGGCCAGCTTATTGAAGATGATGAGCTTCGCGCGCAGATTAAGGGAAGCGGCATTGGAACAAGTGCTACGCGTGCAGAGATTTTAAAAAAACTTGTATCAAATGGATATTTGTCTCTAAATGCAAAGACACAGATCATAAAGCCGCAAAAGCTTGGAGAAGCCATATATGAAGTAGTAGCTGTGTCTATCAGGCAGCTTTTAAATCCTGAGCTGACAGCTAGCTGGGAAAAGGGACTGACTTATGTTTCAGAGGGTACGATCACATCACAGGAATATATGGATAAGCTGCAAAATTTTGTTGCTAGAAGAACACAGGGCGTTAAGCAGGTAACAAATCCGGGAGCAATCCGCGGAAACTTTGCAGGCTTTGAGGCTTTTTATGAGACTTCGCGCAAGTCTTAAAAAAACATGGTTGCACAAAAGCAAAATATAAAGTAAACTAATGATGATAGGCAGCCTGCAAAAATCGCAGACTACGGAAAGGTATGGTAAAAAGATGGATTCAATTAAAGTATCTGCACTTTATAACACAGAAGAGACAATCGCAAAGGAGCTTTTTAAGGATGACTGCTATCCGTGGGAAATCCTTCCGAAGATTAAGGATTTTATCTTAACACTTGGCCCGACACTTCCGAAGGATAAGTTTGATGAGATTGAGAAGAATGTATGGGTAGCAAAGTCAGCTGTAGTTGCAAAAACGGCATCTATCACAGGACCATGTATTATTGACGAGGATACAGAAGTTCGTCATTGTGCTTTTATCCGTGGAAATGCACTCGTTGGAAAGCATTGTGTAGTTGGCAATTCAACAGAATTAAAGAATGTAATTTTGTTCAATAATGTACAGGTTCCTCATTATAATTATGTAGGTGATTCCATTTTGGGATATAAGTCTCATATGGGTGCAGGCTCCATTACATCAAATGTTAAGTCTGATAAAAAGCTTGTTGTTGTAAAATCAGAAAATGAAGCGATCGAGACAGGATTAAAGAAATTCGGTGCAATGCTCGGCGACAATGTAGAGGTTGGCTGTGGAAGCGTTCTTAATCCAGGAACTGTTATCGGACCAAACAGCAATATCTATCCACTTTCCTCAGTCAGAGGAATCGTTCCCGCCGGAAGTATCTATAAGCACGCCGGTGAAGTAGTGATAAAGCAGGTGGAGGAGTGATTCATCTTCGGAAAAAGAAAAAAGAAGAACATACACCTAAAGAAAAGAAAAAGACAGGTATCATTCAGTCTATTTTAAATCCTATCGGATTTGCAAAAAAGCTGTACGATGACGATCAGGTCATGACAAATGCTGCAACTATTACATTGTTTATGGTTATGTCATTGTTTCCAATGCTGATGATTTTGCTTTGGCTTATGTCACGCATGATGCTGTCGCCAGAGGTGCTTCTAAAGATAGTATCCTCTGTTCTTCCAGAAGAAATGCTTGAGCTTGTAACAGGAATTGTGTCTGATTTGTATGAGAAATCGCTTAGCGTATCAGCGTTGTCGATCACAATTATCATGGCATTGTGGTCGTCATCAACGGGAATCTCATTTTTAGTTAAGGGACTAAACCGCGTCTATAAAAGAGAGGAACAGCGAAATTGGTTTGTACACAGGGCATTGTGTCTTGTATATACGGGCATATTTCTAGTGATAATGCTTCTTGTAATGGCATTTCTTGTATATGGAAGCAAGTTTCGTGTGTTTTTAGTTTCGGTATGGCCGGAACTTGAAAACTGGACTGTTTTGATTACCATTTTGCAAAATGGCATTGCGATTGGCGGCATGATTCTTTTCTTTCTTGCCGTTTACAACATTTTCCCGCAAAAGCGTCTGCCTTATAGAAAGCAGATGCCTGGTGCAATCGCAGCAACTATTGGATGGTACAGCTTTTCAGCGATCTACGCCACATATATACGCAACAGTAAGAATCTTGCCTTTATGTATGGAAGCCTTGCGTTAATTATCGTGTTTTTAGTATGGATGTATGTCTGCATGAATATTGTGCTTATTGGCGGCAAAATCAACTTCTTGTATAACAATCGTTATTACTATAAGTTATATTTGCTGACAGAAAAGCAGATTGATATTCAGGAATATTTCATGCATGCTAAGTCAGAGACAGAGATATTAGAACCGGAAGTGGTGGACGAGGAAGAAAACACTAAAGAGTGGGAACAAAAAGAGCCAGAAGTGGCAGAAATACTAGAGGAGCCACAGCAAGAAGTGGCAGAAATACTAGAAGAGCCACAGCCAGAAGTGGCAGAAATACTAGAAGAACCGCAACTGGCAGCATCGGAAGAAATACAAGAGCAGCCAGATTTGTCGGAGAAAATAGAATAAGCAAAAGATTGCACTCATGTAAACATTTGCGTGAGTGCTTTTTTATTTTTGTCAACCGAATTTCAACTTCTTTTTGCGCAATTTCTACCTTATTTTCACAAAAATAAAAAGCAAATATGATAAAGTATAGGACAAAATGCGAATTTGTTGAAAAGTAACAAAATAAAATGAGTATTTTTGAACAAAAAACCATCGCTTTTTTTGAAAAGCGTGGTATAATTTAGATGTATGCTAAGTGAAAGAGGGGATTTTAATCATGGCAAAAGAAATGATTGCAATGCTGCTTGCCGGTGGACAGGGATCACGTCTGTACGCACTGACACAGAAGCTTGCAAAACCAGCAGTACCTTTCGGCGGAAAATATCGTATTATCGATTTCCCGTTATCAAATTGTGTGAATTCAGGTATTGATACCGTCGGTATTCTCACACAGTATCAGCCGTTGGTATTAAACGAATATATTGGAAACGGACAGCCTTGGGATCTTGACCGTCTGCATGGCGGCGTTCATGTTCTTCCGCCGTATCAGCAGGCGTCCGGCTCTGACTGGTATAAGGGAACCGCAAATGCGATTTATCAGAATATTTCCTTTATAGAGCGTTATAATCCACAGTACGTAATTATCCTTTCAGGTGATCAGATCTGCAAGCAGGACTACAGTGATTTCCTTCGTTTCCATAAGGAAAAGGGCGCAGAGTTCAGCGTGGCAGTTATGGAGGTTCCGTGGGATGAGGCATCTCGTTTCGGCCTGATGGTGGCTGACGAGGATTCTCGTATTACAGAGTTCCAGGAGAAGCCAAAGAATCCAAAGTCAAATCTGGCTTCCATGGGTATTTACATTTTCAACTGGGATATCTTAAAGAAGTATCTTATTGAGGATGAGGCAGATCCAAATTCTCAAAATGACTTCGGAAACAACATTATTCCAAACCTTCTTCGTGACGGACGTAATATGTATGCATATCGTTTTGATGGATATTGGAAGGATGTTGGAACTATTTCTTCCTTGTGGGAAGCAAATAGGGAGGTCCTTGATCCTGAGCACAGCGGTATCAATCTGTTCGATGAAAACTGGAAGATTTATAGCCGAAACAGCGGTATGACAGGTCATCGCATTGGTGCAGATGCAGAAGTGCAAAACTCCATGATTACCGATGGATGCCGTATCCATGGTAAAGTAAAGCACTCCATTTTATTTGCAGGTGTTTCTGTAGAGCCGGGTGCAGTTGTTGAGGATGCAGTTGTCATGGGTGGCACTGTAATCAAGGCAGGTGCACAGGTAAGACATTGTATTATCGCTGAGAATGTTGTAATTGGCGAGAATGCAGTTGTAGGCGAGGCGCTCTCAGAGGGCGGCAAGGGCGTTGCGACAGTCGGTGCAGGTGTTTATATTGGAGACAATGCAAAGATTGGTCCAAACGCAATGGTCAGCGAGAATGTAAAGGGTGGTGAAGAACAATGGTAAAATCAAATGTAAATGCGCTGGGAATTATCTTCCCGAACAGTTATGATAATATGGTTCCGGAGCTGGTAACAGAGCGTCTTATGGCTTCCATTCCCTTTGCAGGACGTTATCGTATGATCGACTTTATCCTTTCAAGCATGGTAAGCAGCGGAATTGATAATATTTCCATTATTGTCCGCAATAATTATCATTCCTTGATGGATCATCTTGGTTCGGGACGTGAGTGGGATCTTACCCGTAAAAATGGTGGTTTGACAATTATTCCTCCATTTGCAGAGAAGACTGTAAAGATGTATAACGGACGTGTTCAGGCACTTGCCAGCATTCTTGAACTTCTGCGTGACCAGAAGGAAGAGTATGTTGTAATGTCAGATGCCAATATTGCAGTTAATTTTGATTTCAGTGCAATGCTGCAGGCTCATATTGAGAGCGGTGCTGATGTAACAGTTGCATATAAGGAAGAGGAATTAGCAGACAGTCTGAAGAATTTAGATATCATGAAGGAAGATTTCTTCTATACACTTGCACTTGAAGGAGATAGAGTAAAGAAGATTTATGTAAACTCCGAAGAGTCTGGTCCACAGAAGCTTTCTATGAATATCTACATCTTAAAGAGAGAGCTTCTGATTGATTTAATACATACTGCATTTGTTCGCGGATATGTTTACTTTGAACGTGATATTCTTGCACATAGACTCGATAAGCTGAATGTAAAGGCATATCGTTTTGACGGCTACCTTGCAAGAATCACTGATATGAAGAGCTACTTCGATGAGAACATGAAGCTTCTCGAGGATGAAAATCTTGATGCACTGTTTGCACCAAATCCGATCTACACAAAGATTCGTGATGATAACCCGACACGCTACATCAACGGTTCTAAGGTAAAGAATGTGATGGCTGCCGATGGCTGTATCATCGAGGGTGAGGTAGAGAATAGTGTACTCTTTAGAGGTGTTAAGATTGCAAAGGGCGCAAAGGTAAGAAACTGCGTGCTGATGCAGGATACTGTAGTTGGTGAAGGCTGTGATCTTGAGTATGTTATCACAGATAAGAATGTAACCATCTCTGCCGATAAGGAAATCAAGGGCACAAATACCTTCCCGGTATATGCTGCTAAGTTCCAGAAGATTTAATAAAAATATTACAAAAGAGGGGTGGTCATTTTGACGCTCCTCTTTTTTTTCAAAAACTCTTGTAGGATCTTTTGAATTTTGGTATGATAGTAAAATATGGAGAAATCTGCTGTTTTTTACTTGACAGCTTATAGATACAGGCCTGCGGGCCGGGAGGTTAATTTTATGAAACATGCCCATCAGATCAAATCGGTGGCGCCGGGCTCAATTGCAGAGGAGCTAGAGCTAGAGCCAGGTGATAAGATCCTGCAGATTAATGGTCAGGATATCGAGGATGTCCTTGATTATCGTTTTTATATTCAAAATGAAGAAATAGATATGGTTGTCCAGAAAAAGGATGGCTCAGAGGTGGAGTGGGAGTTCGATAAGGACTTTTACGAAGACCTTGGCATTGAGTTTGAGAGCGGTCTTATGTCAGATTATCGTTCCTGTACAAATAAGTGCATCTTCTGCTTTATTGACCAGATGCCGCCGGGAATGCGCGATACGCTTTATTTTAAAGATGATGATGCAAGACTTTCATTTCTTCAGGGAAATTATATTACATTGACAAATATGAAAGAGCATGATCTTTCACGTATTATAAAATATCATCTGTCACCTATTAATATTTCAGTTCAGACAACAAATCCAGAGCTTCGCGTAAAGATGCTTCACAATCGTTTTGCAGGAAAGATCATGGAAACGCTGAATCGTCTTCGTGATGCAGATATTGAAATGAACGGTCAGATTGTTTTGTGCAAGGGAGTAAATGACGGTGCCGAGCTAGAGCGTTCAATTCGCGATCTTGCAGGATTATATCCGCAGATGCAGAGTATGTCAGTAGTTCCAGTTGGTTTAAGCAAATATCGTGAAGGCTTGTATCCGTTAGAGCCGCTTACAAAAGAGGATGCAGAAAATGCCCTTGATATTATTGGTCGTTTTCAAAATGAAATGTATGAACGTTTTGGCACACATTTTGTCCATGCAAGTGATGAGTTTTATCTGCTTGCAAATCGTCCTCTGCCACCGGAAGAAGTTTATGACGGCTACGTGCAGCTTGAAAATGGTGTTGGTATGCTGCGTCTTTTAATAGAAGAAACAGATTATGCATTGGAAGCGTTAAGCGGTGATGAGCGTGCCCATACACTGTCTCTTGCGACAGGAAAGCTGGCATACCCATTTTTAAAGGATATTGCGGCAAAGGTTCATGAGAAGTTCCCAAATGTGAACATTACAGTCTATGAGATTTTGAATGATTTCTTCGGACATGGTGTTACTGTGTCTGGTTTGATCACTGGACAGGATTTAATTAAGCAGCTTAAAGGCAAGCCATTAGGAGAGGTTCTTCTTCTTCCAGCGAATATGTTTAGAAGTAATGAAGAAGTATTTTTGGACGATCTAACAAAGCAGGATGTCGAAAAAGCTTTACAAGTTCCGATAAATATTGTAAAATCAGACGGGCAGGAACTGATTCGTGCAATGCTGATGGAAGAAAGTGAAGAAACCAAGCAGCTTCATTCTCCATATGAGCTGTAATTACGAATGTTTTTGAAGATTTATATTTATGTAAGAAAGCGAGAAGAATATGAGTAAACCGATAGTTGCTATCGTAGGCCGCCCGAATGTCGGAAAGTCTACGTTGTTTAATGTAATTGCAGGCGATTCCATCGCCATCGTAAAAGATACGCCAGGTGTAACAAGAGACCGTATTTATGCGGACTGCAGTTGGCTGAATTATAATTTTACCCTGATTGATACAGGTGGTATTGAGCCGGATTCAAGTGATGTAATTTTGTCACAGATGAGAGATCAGGCACAGATCGCAATTGATACTGCAGATGTAATCATTTTCCTTGTTGATGTAAGACAGGGACTTACCGATGCAGACGGCAAGGTAGCAGATATGCTTCGCCGCAGCCAAAAGCCAGTTGTTCTTTGTGTTAATAAGGTGGATTCCTTTAAGAAGATGGAAGCAGATGTATATGAGTTTTATAACCTTGGAATCGGTGATCCGATCCCTGTATCTGCATCAAACCATCAGGGCGTCGGTGATCTTCTTGAGGCTGTCAGTGATCATTTCAAGAAGGACGGCAGTGAGTCAGATGATGATGATCGTCCGCGCATCGCTATCGTAGGCCGCCCGAATGTTGGAAAATCATCTATCGTAAACCGTCTTGTAGGCGAGAAGCGTGTGATTGTATCTGACATTGCAGGAACAACACGTGATGCCATTGATACGCCTCTTAAGAGAAATGGCCGCGAGTATATCCTTATTGATACAGCAGGTCTTCGCCGCAAGAGCAAGATTCACGAGGATCTTGAGCGCTATAGTATCATTCGTACTGTTACAGCAGTAGAGCGTGCCGATGTCGTCGTTATGGTAATTGATGCGGCAGAGGGCGTTGCAGAGCAGGATGCAAAGATTGCAGGTATCGCACACGAGCGCGGTAAGGGTGTAATCATTGCAGTAAACAAGTGGGATGCTGTTGAAAAGGATGATAAGACAATCTACAAGATGACAGAAAAGATCAAGCAGACACTTGCATATATGCCATATGCAGAATTTGTCTTCATCTCTGCAAAGACAGGACAGAGATTAGACAAGCTCTTTGAGCTGATTGATATGATCATCGAAAATCAGTCTATGCGTATTGCAACTGGTGTGTTAAATGAAATCTTAGCAGAGGCTGTAGCTATGCAGCAGCCGCCGTCAGATAAAGGACGCCGCTTAAAGATCTTCTACATGACTCAGATTTCAGTAAAGCCGCCGACATTTGTTGTCTTTGTAAATGATAAGAAACTGATGCATTATTCCTACACACGATATATCGAGAACCAGATCCGCAATGCATTTGGCTTTAGAGGAACGCCGCTTCGCTTTATTATCCGCGAGAGAAAGGAAGATAAGTAATGATACGCGTATTATTGCTGGTGATCGGATATTGTCTGGGAATGATCCAGACAGGTTATCTTTATGGAAGAATGAAGGGAATTGATATCCGCAAGGCGGGAAGTGGAAACTCCGGTGCGACAAATTCACTTCGAGTACTTGGCAAAAAGGCTGGTCTTATCGTCTTTGCTGTCGATTTGTGCAAATGTTTTATTCCATGTTTGATCGTAAAGGCATGGGCTGTTTCAAGCGGACAGCAGCATATGGAAGATATCTATATGCTGTATCTGGCGTTTGGTGTTATTTTGGGACACAATTATCCATGCTATTTAAATTTTAAGGGCGGAAAAGGAATCTCCAGTACATCAGGCTTTATTTTAGCATTTGATCTTCGTATCGCCGCTGTGTGTCTGGCAGCATTCAGTGTAATTGTTGGAACGACACGCTACGTATCATTAGGCTCACTGACAGTTGTTTCAATCTGCTTCGTGATGGGTGTGATTTTCGGCGTAAACGGTATGCTTAGTGTAGAGCCGGCAAATATGGCAGAGTTTATTATATTGCTTGCCCTAATTACAATTCAGGCATATATTCGCCACAGAGCAAATATCAAGCGTCTGTTAAATGGCACTGAAAATAAAATAGGCGCTAAGAAATAAATATAAGGAAGGTTTGTGTTATGGCAAAAGTCAGCATTATAGGAACGGGAACATGGGGCATTGCCCTTGGCATGGTGCTGGCGCAGAATGGCCATGAAGTAACGGCGTGGTCTGCGCTGCCGAAGGAAATTGAGGCACTAAAGGAAAGCTATACATGCAAAAATCTTCCGGGAGTTGAGATCCCGAGAAGCATTGTATTTACAGCAGACTTACAGGAGGCATGTACTGATAAGGAGATGCTTGTTTTGTCAGTTCCTTCGGTATTTACCAGAGGAGTAGCAAAACAGATGAATCCTTTCGTAAAGGAGGGACAGCTGATTGTAAGCGTAGCAAAGGGCATTGAGGAGAAAACATTAATGACAATGTCCCAGCAGATTGAAGAAGAACTTCCGATGGCAAATGTTGCAGTTCTTTCTGGCCCAAGCCATGCAGAGGAAGTCAGTCGCGGCATTCCGACAACTGTTGTAGCTGGAGCAAAGGACAGACAGACAGCTGAGCACATCCAAAACTTGTTTATGTCATCTGTCTTTCGTGTATATACAAGCCCTGATATCTTAGGTATTGAGCTTGGCGGTGCACTTAAAAATGTCATTGCCCTTGCAGCAGGCGTCAGCGACGGTCTTGGCTGCGGTGATAACACAAAGGCAGCTCTTATGACAAGAGGAATCGCAGAGATCACAAGACTTGGTGTAGCAATGGGTGGAAAGCCAGAGACATTTTCCGGACTTTCAGGAATCGGAGATCTGATTGTCACATGCACAAGCATGCATAGCAGAAACAGAAGAGCCGGCATCCTGATCGGACAGGGAAAGACAATGCAGGAAGCCATGGACGAAGTTCAGATGGTAGTAGAAGGTGTGTACTCTGCGAAGGCAGCCCTTGCACTCAGCGAAAAATATAATGTTTCCATGCCGCTCGTGCAGGAAACTAATCAGGTTTTGTTCAGTGGAAAAACAGCAGCAGAAGCATTAAAGGATCTGATGCTTAGAGACAGAACAATTGAGAGTGAAAATTTACTGTGGGAAAATAAGTAACAATAAATTCCTAACGAATAAATTCCTTCATATGCGCATAGACTGACAGTAACAGCCCGGACTGTCCGGGGATGATTGTCAGGAGGCGTGTATGAAGGAATTTCACATTTATAAGGATATCAGACAGCGAACAAACGGAGAGATCTACTTAGGGGTTGTAGGCCCGGTGCGTACCGGCAAGTCCACCTTTATCCGCCGTTTTATGGAGGAGATGGTCATCCCACATATGGAGGATGGTCCGGCGAAAACGCGCTCTAAAGATGAGCTTCCGCAGGCAGCATCAGGCAAGAACATTATGACAACAGAGCCTAAATTTATTCCGACAGAGGCAGCAAAAATCTTCTTAGAGGATAAGACAGAGATGAAAATTCGTCTCATTGACTGTGTTGGCTTTCTGATTCCTGGCGCGTTTGGTGCCACAGAAGAAGAAAAAGAGCGTCTTGTACATACACCATGGTTTGATTATGATATTCCATTTTCACAGGCGGCAGAGCTTGGCACGCGAAAGGTAATTGAGGAACACAGCACAGTAGGTATTGTTGTGACGACAGATGGCAGTGTGACAGGAATCGAGAGAGCAGCCTATGAGGAAGCGGAGAAGAAAACAATAGAAGAGCTTAAAAAGCATCAAAAACCATTTGTAGTTGTCTTAAACACAAAGACACCTTATACACTGGCCGTAAAGCAGCTTACAAAAAAGCTGCAGGAAATGTATAAGGTTACAGTTGTGCCAATGGACTGCGCATCGATGGATCTTGAGGATATAAGTCAGCTGATGAAGAAAATTTTGTTTGAATTTCCAGTGTGTCAGGTTGATTTTGAAACGCCGGGCTGGTTTGACGTGCTTGAGCTTTCTAGTCCTGTCAAAAAAGCAGTCATCGAATTTGCGCAGAAAGTCATGAATCAGATCAGCTGTATGCGCGATGCAAAGGTACCAGAAAAAGAAAACCTTCCGCAGCAGATTAGCCGCTTTGTGTTAGAAGAGACAAATCTTGCACAGGGAAAGATCGTCTATGAGATAAGCTTAAAGGAAGAACTTTATTTTTCACTGGCCAGTGAATGTGCAGGCTTTTTGCTTACATCACAAAAGCAGCTCTTTGATGCTCTTGCCGAGTATGCCAGACTTCGCTCTCAGTATCAGAAGGTACAGTCAGCAATGGAATCAGTTGCCCAAAAGGGATACGGTGTTGTCACGCCAGAGAGAAAACAGATAAACATCTCAGAGCCAATAGTCGTGCGTCACGGAAGCAGATATGGCGTCAGAATGAAGGCAACGGCTCCGTCAATTCATATGATACAAAGCATGGTAGAGACAGAGATTGCACCTATAGTCGGAAGTGAACAGCAGGCAAAAGATCTAGTCGATTACATAGAATCTGCGGCACAGAAAGAGCAGGATGGAATCTGGAACACAAACATCTTCGGAAAATCAATTGAGCAGATCGTCGAAGACGGCATGAACGCTAAAATAAACCAAATGACAGACAGCTGCCAGCAAAAGCTTCAGGATGCGCTTAAAAAGATTATAAACGACAGCAATGGCGGTATTGTGTGCATAATTATCTAACGATACCTTGACGATACGCGCAAAAAAAGGTATATTACTAAAGATAAGGCTCCTTATAATGAGCCGACAGAAAGGTAAGGAATTTTATGGACACAACGACACTATTGTATATCGGGCTTGCCGTTATTGTTGTCGGTGTGCTGGTCTATCAGGTTGTCACCAGCAACAGCCGCCGCAACAAGCGTTTTTTAAGCTCGATCATCAACTCATGGGGAAATCTGCCAAAGAGAGAGTATGATTACGGTGAGCTTGAGCACATTGCCAAATATTTTCAGGCAACAAAAAAGGAAGAGTTTACGATTGATGATATCACATGGAACGACTTAGATATGGACTCTGTGTTCTGTATGATGAATCAGTGCCGCAGCAGCAGCGGAGACGACTATCTTTACAAGCTGCTGCGTACACCGCTGACAAGCAAGAAGGAGCTTGAGGAGAGAAACCGCATCATAAGCTTCTTTCAGCGAAACGAAAAGACAAGAATAGCTTACCAGATGGAGCTTTCCAAGGTAGGTCATTCAAAGAAGTTTGCATTGATTGATTATGTCAACAACATCACAAAGCTTCTTCCTGACAGCAACCTTGACAACTACATGCATCTGTTTTTGTATGTTGTAGTAATATTTGCGATTATCGCACAGCCGGCAAGCGGTATTCTTGTTGCAATAGGTGTGCTGATCTACAATATCTACACCTACTACAAAAAGAAAACAGAGATTGAACCATATTATGTGTCTGTTGGTGCCATTGTACATTTAGTGTCCTGTGCACAGGGACTGTTAAAGCTGAATGTGCCAGAGCTTAAAGATTACACAGAGAACTTAAAGCAGGCTGTAAATGTCCTTTCATCTGTAAAGGGAAATGCAAAGTTTCTTGGTTCCACTGACAAGTTTAGCGGAAATATGGGCTCTATGATGATGGACTATTTAAACATGTTCTTTAGAATTGACTTGATCATGTTTAATCGTCTGTTGGCAAAGGTTCAGAAGCACAAAAAAGAGATGCTTATTTTAATGGACGAGATTGGCCGTCTCGATGCCTATATCTCCATTGCCTCATTCCGCGAGCTTATGCCATTTTACTGCGAGAGCGAATTAGAGGAGTCAAAAGAGGGCTTTGTTGAGGCAAAGGATATGTATCACCCTCTGCTTTCAGAGCCAGTTGCAAATAGTATTTACGAGCATCATCCAGTGCTTCTTACAGGTTCAAATGCATCTGGTAAGTCAACCTTCTTAAAGACTGTTGCAATCAACGCACTTTTATCACAGACATGTGGTATGGCTCTTGCAAAGGAGTATCGTTCATGCTTCTTTAGAATTTACTCATCAATGGCATTAAAGGACAATATTCAGGGCAGTGAGAGCTACTTCATTGTCGAGATCAAGTCCTTAAAGCGTATTCTTGATGCTGTAAATCAGGACAAGACACCAGTTCTTTGCTTTGTAGATGAGGTTCTTCGCGGAACTAATACAGTAGAGCGTATCGCGGCATCAAGCCGTATCTTACAGAGCTTTGCCGACAGCGGTGTTATGTGCTTTGCAGCAACACATGATATTGAGCTTACTCATATGTTAGAGCATCTGTACAGCAATTATCATTTCAAAGAAGATGTCAAGGATAACGATGTCATCTTCAATTACCGTCTGTACGAGGGACGTGCCGTATCAAGAAACGCAATCAAGCTTTTAGGTGTTCTTGGCTACGACGAGAATGTCATCACAAAGGCAGACGAAACAGCAAAGCGCTTCTTAGATACAGGAGTGTGGAGCTTAGAATAAAAACACCTTGCAGTATTTTTCTATTTATACTATAATAAATGCGATAAAATTGCCTGTGGTCTGCAAAAACGGCCGCAGGTGCAGATTAGTTTGGAGGAAACGATTGTGGAAAAGTATGGAGTAAATGAATTACGCCGGATGTTCCTTGATTTTATGGAGAGCAAAGGACATCTGAAGATGAAGAGTTTTTCACTGGTGCCGCACAACGACAACAGCCTTTTAATTATTAACTCCGGTATGGCACCGTTAAAGCCATATTTTACCGGACAGGAAATCCCGCCGAGACGCAGAGTGACCACCTGTCAGAAGTGTATCAGAACAGGTGATATCGAAAACATTGGAAAGACTGCACGTCACGGTACTTTCTTTGAGATGCTTGGAAACTTCTCATTTGGCGATTACTTCAAGAAGGAAGCTATTGCATGGAGCTGGGAGTTTTTAACTCAGGTTGTTGGTCTTGATCCAGACCGTCTGTATCCGTCCGTATATGAGGATGATGATGAGGCATTTGAGCTCTGGAATAAGCAGCAGGGCATTCCGGCTGAGAGAATCTTCCGTTTTGGAAAGGAAGACAACTTCTGGGAGCACGGTTCAGGTCCTTGCGGTCCATGTTCTGAGATCTACTACGACAGAGGCGAGAAGTATGGCTGCGGTAAGCCGGGCTGTACTGTAGGCTGTGACTGTGACCGTTACATGGAAGTATGGAACAACGTATTCTCACAGTTTAATAACGATGGACATGGTCATTACACAGATCTGATTCAGAAAAACATTGATACAGGTATGGGTCTTGAGAGACTGGCAGTTGCTGTTCAGGACGTAGATTCTATTTTTGATGTAGATACACTTCGCGCACTGACCGACCATGTTGGTGAGGTTGCACATGCTGTTTATCATGAGGATGAAAAGAAGGATGTTTCCATTCGTATCATCACCGATCACATCCGTTCCGTAACATTTATGATCTCCGATGGTATCATGCCGTCTAACGAGGGCAGAGGCTACGTTCTTCGCCGTCTGCTTCGCCGTGCTGCACGTCATGGAAGAATCCTTGGAATTGATGGCCTGTTCTTAAGCGAGTTAGCTAAGGTCGTAATCGCAACATCTAAGGATGGTTATCCGGAGTTAGAAGAAAAGAAAGAGATGATCTTAAAGGTAATCTCTGAGGAAGAAAATAAATTCAACAAGACAATTGATCAGGGTCTGACAATCTTAGAGGATTTTGAGGCAGCAATGAAGGAAGAAGGAAAGACTACACTTGACGGTGCTGATGCATTCAAGCTGTATGATACCTACGGCTTCCCGCTTGATCTTACAAAGGAGATCCTTGAGGAGAAGGGCTTTGATGTAGATGAAGAAGGCTTCAAGGAGAACATGGAAGCACAGAGACAGGCTGCAAGAAAGGCTCGTAAGACAACAAACTACATGGGCGCAGATGTAACTGTATACCAGTCCATCGATCCGTCTGTTACAAGTAAGTTCGTTGGATATGACAAGCTTGTAAGCGACTCAAAGATCCTTGTTTTAACAACAGAGGATGAGATCGTAGAGGCACTTACAGATGGTCAGAACGGAACAATCATTACCGAGGAGACACCATTCTATGGCACCATGGGTGGTCAGCAGGGTGATATCGGTGTTATCGAGACAGAGAGTGGAAGCTTTATTGTAAAGGATACCATTCATCTTCAGGGCGGTAAGATCGGCCATGTAGGAACCATGACAAAGGGTATGCTTACACAGGGCGAGACTGTTACATTAAAGGTAGATGAGAAGAACCGTCAGCTGACAAGCAAGAACCACAGCGCAACACATGTTCTTCAGAAGGCACTGCGTATGGTACTTGGAAGCCATGTTGAGCAGGCAGGTTCCTATGTATCAAAGGATCGTCTGCGTTTTGACTTCACTCATTTCCAGGCAATGACAAAGGAAGAGCTTGCAAAGGTAGAGGAGATCGTAAATGATCAGATCGCAGCAGCACTTCCAGTTGTTACAAAGGAAACAACAATCGATGAGGCAAAGAAGATGGGCGCAATGGCACTGTTTGGTGAGAAGTATGGTTCTACAGTACGTGTCGTTTGCATGGGAGACTTCTCATTAGAGCTTTGCGGTGGTACACATGTATCAAATACCGCAGCAATAAATTGCTTCAAGATCATTTCTGAGTCTGGTATTGCAGCAGGTGTTCGCCGTATCGAGGCACTTACATCTGAGGGTCTTATTCATTACTACGAGAAGCTTTCAGCTGATCTTGCAGAGGCAAGCGCAGCAGCAAAGACTACTCCGGACAAGCTGACAGAACGTATCGAGACTATGCAGGGCGAGATCAAGGCACTTCAGTCTGAGAATGAGAAATTAAAGAACCAGATGGCAAAGGATGCTGTCGGCAACGTAATGGATCAGGTAGTAGAGATTAATGGTGTTAAGCTTCTGGCTGTAGCACTTAAGGATACTGGAATGAATGAGCTTCGCAACTTAGGCGATCAGTTCAAGGAGAAGCTTGGAAACGGTGTTGTAGTAATCGCATCTGCAGCAGACGGCAAGGTAAACCTTATGGCAACTGCAACAGACGAGGCTATAAAGGCCGGCGCACATGCAGGAAATCTTATCAAGGGAATTGCTGCACTTGTAGGCGGTGGCGGCGGCGGCCGTCCAAATATGGCTCAGGCCGGCGGAAAGAATCCAGACGGAATCCAGGCTGCACTTAAAAAAGCAGCAGAGGTTCTTAAGGATCAGTTAAACAAATAATGCTGTAAAAAAATAAGGGGGCTGCTATTTGGCAGTCCCCTTTTATAAAGGAGAGATTATGACAGAAGGAGAAGAGAGAAGAGAATATATTATTCAGCTTTTGACGCAGACAAAAAAGCCGATTTCAGGAACAGAGCTTGCCAAACAGATGAAGGTAAGCCGTCAGGTGATCGTGCAGGACATTGCACTGCTTCGAGCATCAAACCGAAATATTCTCTCGACGAATAAGGGATATCTATACGACAGGGCAGACGAGAAAAAAGTAGTTCGCCGTACCTTTTTTGTATGCCATACGGATGAGCAGATGGCAGAAGAACTATTTGCCATTGTAGACAATGGCGGCCGCTTAAGGGACGTTGTAGTCGAGCATGAGATCTACGGACAGATAACAGTAGATTTGATTCTTGAAAACAGATGTGACGTTCAGGATTTTCTTGACAAAATCTCAAAAAGCACGGCACGCCCGTTAAGCATCCTCACAAACGGAAAGCATTATCATACTGTAGAAGCAGACCGTGAGGAAATTTTTGACCGTATCGAGCAAAAACTGCGGCTTCTAGGCTATTTACAGGAAACAATTTAAAAAAGACACTTGATTTCTTTGTCAGAATGTGATACACTTGCACCTGTTTGACAAGCCAACTGACAAGACAGTGGACAAGACATGCTTTTACATTTCACTGTTTCGTCAGTCAGATAAAATACACCCGTGGAAAACGGGAGGGGAAAGGCAAGGTTGTTTGCATGGAGAAAACAAAGAAAATATTAAACCGCATTTTTATTGACGGACTGAGCGGAATGGCACTGGGCTTATTTTCCACTCTGATTATCGGAACTATCATTGCACAGATCGGAACACTGATTGGCGGACCGGTTGGAAGCTATTTAAAGGCTATCAGCAATGTAGCAAAGACACTTACAGGTGCCGGCATCGGTGTTGGCGTAGCTTGTAAATTCAAAGAGGGACCGCTTGTAACTGTATCAGCTGCTGTTGCTGGTATGATCGGAGCATTCCCGGCTGCACCAGAGGCAATCACACTTGGCGCACCTGGCGAGCCGCTTGGCGCATTCGTAGCTGCTTACGTAGCAATTGAGGTTGGCCATCTTGTTGCAGGAAAGACAAAGGTTGATATTCTTGTAACACCGCTTATTTCTATTTGCGCAGGTGCTGCAATTGGTTTATTTGTAGGACCGTACATCACTGACTTTATGAAGTGGCTTGGCGGACTTGTTAATGTAAACGTAGAGCAGTCTCCAATATTTGGCGGAATCATCGTTTCTGTCTTAATGGGTATGATTTTAACACTTCCGATTAGCTCCGCTGCAATTGGAATTTCCATGGGTCTTACCGGACTTGCAGCAGGTGCCGCAACTATCGGATGCTGCTGTCAGATGGTTGGATTTGCAGTTGCCAGCTACCGTGAGAACAAGGTAGGCGGTCTGATTGCACAGGGTGTTGGAACTTCTATGCTTCAGATTCCAAATATCGTGCGCCGTCCAATCATATGGATTCCGGCTATTGTATCAAGTGCCATTTTAGGACCAGTTGCATCTGCTGTACTTCATATGGTAAGTACACCAGTTGGTTCAGGTATGGGATCAGCCGGTTTTGTCGGACAGATTGCAGCATTCGGTGCAATGACCGAGGCAGGCATGTCAACATGGATGGCACTTCTTCAGATTGCCATTATGCACTTCATCCTTCCGGCGCTTCTGACACTTGGCGTATCCGAGTTCATGCGCAAAAAAGGCTGGATCAGAGAAGGCGATATGGCATTAAAAGTTTGATAAAAAAAGAAAAAATCTGATTGACAAAAGAAAAAAATCTGTTATAATAAAACATGTGCTAAAAATACCCAAACAGTTGTATTTGCACAATACACAACTGGAGGGAGGTTGAGTGAGAGTCTATGTCTAATGTAATCGTTAAAGAGAACGAGAGCCTGGACAGTGCATTACGCAGATTCAAGAGAAACTGCGCTAAGGCAGGTATCCAGCAGGAAATCCGTAAGAGAGAGCATTATGAGAAGCCAAGCGTAAGACGTAAGAAGAAGTCTGAAGCGGCTAGAAAGCGTAAGTACAACTAATTGTCACTGATAGTTGTCGATGACAATGATGTTTACGTGTATGGTAAGTAAGAGGGGTTGCCGTCAGGTGATCCCTCTTTTGCATTACCAAAATTTCTAGGGGTTAATAGTTAAATATAGTGGAAAGAGATGGAATCGATTTATGAAGGAAAAATCAATTGTCCTGAATATGATGCAGGGCGAACCGGGAGATATCCTTGAAAAAGGACGTTACTACACGGTAAAGAAGCAGTCAGATGGACTAATTCACGCTGATTACTGCAATTCCTCACAGGAGGATGCAGCATTAAAGCTGACATTGACAGCATTAGAACCACATGCAGAGTTTATAATTCATGTGCAAAGACAAGAGCCATATAAGCTGCGCGCAAATGCAGCAGGTATTTTTGAGAGTCGTTTTCTAGTTCCGGCAGGACGACGCATTGATATTGACGAAGAGAATAAGGAGACAAAATAAGATGGAACTGATAAAGCTGAATTTAGAGATCCCATATGAAAAGGCAGGCACAGAAAAGCCAGAATCAGCAGCACAGCTTGTATGTTATTTACAGCAGCCTCAGAATATGCCAGTACCGCGTCCGGCAGTTGTTATCTGTCCAGGCGGCGGTTATCGCTACACCTCATCAAGAGAGTCAGAGTCCATAGCAATGCAGTACTTAGCAGCCGGAATGCAGGCATTTGTTTTATATTATAATTGTGCACCGGCAGTATTTCCATGTGCACTGTTAGAGTTAGCAAAATCAGTAAGCATAGTAAGAAGTCACGCCGCAGAGTGGAATATAGATCCAGAAAAGATTTTAGTCGCAGGCTTCTCAGCAGGAGGACACCTGGCAGCCAGCTTAGGATGCTTCTGGAATCAAAGCTTTGTCTACGAACCACTAGGTCTTTTGGCAGAAGACATTCGTCCAAATGGAAATATCCTTTGCTATCCAGTCATTACATCAGGCGAGTTCGCCCACAGAGGCTCCTTCAACGAGCTGTGCAGAGGACTCGATCAGGAAAAATATCTTAAGCTCACCTCACTAGAAAAACAGGCAGGCACACAAAATCCGCCAACCTTCATCTGGCACACAAACGAAGACCAGGCAGTACCAGTAGAAAACTCCTTCCTCTACACAGCAGCCCTTAGAAAAGCAAAAGTATCAGTAGAATTTCATATGTATGCGCACGGCTGGCATGGCCTCTCCCTCGCAAACGAAGAAACAAAATGTGACAAAGACGGCGAACTTCCAAAAGTACAGTCCTGGATGGGTCTGTCAATCACGTGGATAAAAGATCTGGGAAGAGAGTATTGATGCATCCCTCTTTGTGATTTTTTTGACGATTTCCAAGTAATGGTATTGAAGTTTTGCTCTGATTATAGTAGAATACACTTTAGTGTAGTGAATATATCAACAAATGGAGGTTATTATGTATCAGATCACAAAGGCAAAAAAGCTGGCAGATAAGATCTATCTGATGGATGTTGTGGCACCGAGAGTGGCAGCAAACTGCCTTCCGGGACAGTTCATTATTGCAAAGGTAGACAAGGAAGGTGAGCGTATTCCGCTTACAATCTGCGATTATGACAGAGAAAAGGGAACTATCACCATCGTGTTCCAGATCGTAGGTGCATCAACCGAGAAAATGTCAAAGCTTGTCGCAGGAGACAGCTTTACAGATTTTGTAGGACCGCTTGGTGTGGCATCTGAGTTCACAAAGGAAGATCCAGAAGCTTTAAAGAACAAGAAGTTCTTATTCGTTGCCGGTGGTGTTGGTGCAGCACCTGTTTACCCACAGGTAAAGTGGCTGCATGAGCATGGCATTCAGGCAGATGTAATTGTCGGTGCAAAGACACAGTCCTTAATCCTTCTTGAAGAAGAGATGAAAGCTGTTGGAAACGTTTATATCACAACAGATGACGGCAGCTATGAGCGTAAGGGAATGGTTACTCAGGTAATCCAGGAACTGCACGATCAGGGTAAGCAGTATGATGTATGTGTTGCAATCGGACCGATGATCATGATGAAATTCGTATGCAAGCTGACAAAGGAACTTGGTATTCCAACAATCGTCAGCTTAAATCCGATCATGGTAGACGGAACAGGTATGTGCGGCGGATGTCGTGTATCTGTAGGCGGAGAAATCAAGTTTGCCTGCGTAGATGGACCAGAGTTTGATGGTCATCTGGTAAACTGGGACGAGGCAATGATGCGTCAGCAGACCTATAAGACAGCAGAAGGCAGAGCAATGTTAAAGGAGCTTGAGGGCGAGACCCATCACGGCGGCTGCGGACACTGCGAAGGCTGATAAAACAAGATATAGAAAAGTAAAAATACGCAAAATACGCAGAAATGAGGTTGAATATGAGCGTTTTAAACAGAGTTCCAGTTAGAGAGCAGGATCCAAAGGTAAGAGCTACTAATTTTGACGAAGTCTGTCTTGGATATAACATGGAAGAGGCAATGGAAGAGGCATCACGCTGCATTAATTGTAAGAATGCAAAGTGTATTCAGGGATGTCCAGTATCTATCAATATTCCAGCATTTGTAAAAGCGGTAAAGGAAGGAAAGATCACAGAAGCTGCTGATATCATTGCAGAATCATCTGCACTTCCGGCAATCTGTGGACGTGTATGTCCGCAGGAGACACAGTGCGAAGGCAAGTGTATTCGTGGTATTAAGGGTGATCCTATTTCCATCGGAAAGCTGGAGCGTTTCGTTGCTGATTACTCCAGAGAGCATGGCTATGTTCCGAAGAAGCCAGAGACTACAAACGGCAAGAAGGTTGCTATCATCGGTTCCGGTCCGGCAGGTCTTACATGTGCAGGTGATTTAGCAAAGCTTGGCTACGAAGTTACTATCTTCGAGGCACTTCACGAGCCAGGCGGTGTATTAACATATGGTATTCCGGAGTTTCGTCTTCCGAAGGATGAGGTTGTACAGAAAGAGATCGATAATGTCCGCAAGCTTGGCGTTAAGATCGAGTGTAACGTTGTTATCGGAAAGTCTGTTACCATTGACCAGCTGATGGAAGAGGAAGGCTTTGAGGCTGTATTTATCGGTTCTGGAGCAGGTCTTCCAAAGTTTATGGGTATTCCAGGTGAGAACGCAGTTGGTGTATTCTCTGCAAATGAGTTCTTAACAAGAAACAACTTAATGAAGGCATTCCGTGATGACTATGATACCCCGATCTTTAGAGGAACAAAGGTAGCAGTTGTCGGCGGAGGAAACGTTGCAATGGACGCAGCAAGAACAGCACTTCGTCTTGGTGCAACCACATATATCGTATATCGCCGTAGTGAGGCAGAGCTTCCTGCAAGAGTAGAGGAAGTACATCATGCAAAAGAAGAGGGAATCATTTTCCATCTTCTGACAAACCCGACTGAGATCCTTGAGGACGAGAAGGGTTGGGTAAAGGGCATGAAGTGTGTTCGTATGGAATTAGGTGAGCCAGATGCATCTGGAAGACGTCGTCCTGTTGTAATCCCGAATTCAGAGTTCACACTTGACGTAGATACCGTTATCATGGCACTTGGTACTTCACCGAACCCACTGATCTCCTCCACAACTGAGGGACTTGAGATAAATAAGTGGAAGTGTATCGTAGCAGAAGAAACAAACGGCCAGACTTCCAAGAATGGTGTATTCGCAGGTGGAGATGCCGTAACAGGTGCAGCTACCGTAATCCTTGCAATGGAAGCTGGAAAAGCTGGTGCAAAGGGTATTCACGAGTATCTTTCTAATAAGTAATAACAACTATTTAATATAAAAGAGGCAGGCATGAAATATGTCTGTCTCTTTTTTTAGCAGACAAATTTCTTACGATTTTTGACGGCAGCATAAGAATCAGGAAAAAGGGTTGTGCAGAACAAAAAAAGATGATAAGCTGAAAAAAAGAAAATCAGGGAAAGGAGCAGACTTTGTGAAGAAAAAAAGAAAGAAAACAATGACGGCAGGCATGAAATTTCTGTTTGCACTTTTATTTACAGCATCAATTGGTTTGATTGCAGCAGGTGTGTATCTGATGTTCTTCAAAAATCGGGATGCCTACGAGCGCCAGGCAGAGGAACGCGATCTTGCCGATACGTATATAGATGATCTGATTTTAAAGCTTACAGATCCAGAAGCATACGAAAAAAAGGTTCAGGAAGAAGCAAAGGAAAAGGCAGAGCGCATGGCAAGGCGTAAGCAGCAGGAAAATGCAAAAGGCTGGGATGATATAGAAGAGAGCAATGAAAGTGCCGGAGAGGATGAATCAGCACCAACATACGATTTTTCAGACCTTGACTATGAGGATGCCAATTATTATATGAGAGACGGCATTGTCTATACGCCAGACTACGCAAAAGGCACGATCCAGTGTGTGCTTGAGGTTCCGACAGCAGGCATAAGAAGAGGTGTCTACACAGGAACATGGGAAGAGATAAACTACGACCTGGATATCTGGATGGTAACAGCAGCACGACCAGATTATACACTAGGCGAGACTCATATGTGCATATATGGTCATAACCATACGGCACAAGATCTGTCATTTAACCGCCTAAAGGATGTAGAAGTTGGCGATGCCTTTTATCTAACGGCAGAATCAGGACGCTATACATACCGCGTAACAAACGTATTTGCCGTATCAAGAGACGAAGCCACAAGAAACTACGTAGACAACTTTAGTATAGGAAGCGATAAATGCTATATCATTACATGCGGCCGAGACGACGGCGTAAAAAATTATCGTTACCTTGATCTTATCGTAGAAGGTACACTAGAAGAACAGATGCCGCTGCTAGAATATGCAAAAATAAGACAGCAATCAGAAGCAAACAAATAAAAAAACAGTCCGGTCAAAAGCCGGGCTGTTTTTTTACAAGCGATCATAAAGATCAGGCGGAACATATTCTTTTAGGTCAGCCGTAGTCAATTGCCACTGCTTCCAGTCATCAATAGGGCGCTTCATCTTTTTCCTAGAAGAAGACTCAGATAAATATTTCTCAGAAAGATCAGATAAAGTCTGACCATTGATAAGTGAAAAGCTTATCTTTTCACGCTTTTGAAAATCCTGAGCAAATGTCCGTGCTTCCTCAGAAAAATCACTAGTCGTTACAAAAATAAGATAATCAAGGCGAATCGGATAAGCCATGCATGCACCTACAAGCTTTTGAAGTAGCGGACGTCCAACCTTAGAGTCAGGCGCATAGCACTTACATTCAACAATGCCATTTAGACCATTATCATCGCTTACAATAACATCATAGCCGCCGTCATTAGTGCGAGGCGTTGTATGTGCCCGTTTGCCCATTGCGCGAAAAAGAGCGGCACAATATTCCTCAAATGCAAACGGATCCTCCTGAAAGCGTTTGTGAAGCTCGCGGGAAGAGCCGCTTCTGTAAGTGTCATCACTCTTACGCAGCAGCCTTTTCTTTTCAATCTCAATAGCACAAGGCAAAATCTCATAGCCTTCCTCACGCAAATGACGCACAAGACGAACCATCTGCATAGGGTTTTTCATGAAAATTTTATAAGAGTCAATCATAAGACAGTTGTTTTTCCAATTGATTTTATTGCCCTTACGCCTCTGATCACGTGTCTTATCCTGATTGGCATAGCGCCAGGACGGAAAGCGAAGAACATAAGAATTTCGCGTAAGCGGCAGACGAAAACGATGCTTAATAATAGTATGCTTCGGCAGACGGCTAATACCATAACGGCGGGCAAAATGACCAGGAAGCCATAGATGGTAAAGACGCTTTAAAATCAAAAAAAGAACAAACGCAAGCAGGAATATACCAGTCCAGCGTAAGATATAGTGCAGATCGGCCGGCGAGATACCAGTCGTTTTTTGTATAAAAGTAGTGAAAGCTTGAAAGGCATTTGAGAAAAAAGCAGGAATGCTTAGTACAAAGCCCTCAAGGGTGGTAATAAGGGTCATAGGAGAATCCTTTCTCATTAGTTTTTTGGGAAAAAAGGCGACTGAGGGTCAGTTCACGGACAAGACAATGTTTACAGCAAAGACTGAAGGTGAATGGATTTCACGAGGCGGACACTTGAAGCAGGTCTTTCAATTTAATGTTTGATAAAAAAGAACGTAAAAGGAGCCTGCGGAATTTGGTCCGCCGACGAAACCATTACACCGAAAGTCTTTCGTAACCTGACTCCGTGAACTGGAGTCGCGACAAGGAATAGTGTAACATTTAGGGGAGGAAAAAGCAAGGTGGAAAATGTGCTATGTTTTAAAATCCAAAACTACTTTGCTACTACTTAAAGGTGAAATTGTATGGAATGTTGTATATATGTGTAAGTTTTAAGACGTTTTGTATTGATATTGATGCTTGGCGGTGTTATAACCCCATATTTGAGAGTAAAATTGAGCAAAACACCGCTGGAAGGCTTGTTTTACATAGCTTTCCGAGCGGTGCTTTTTCGTTTTACTATATAGTCTTTTTTTCATAGAGCAGGTCTACAAAAATTTTTTACGATTTTATAGGTAGCTGTTTACTGAGTTTCTGGATTTCTTTCATTTTTCGCTTAGTAATGAATTCGTAATCTGTCTCAAATCCGCATATTTTATGCAAAGCATCTGTAATCGAATTGGATTCATAAATAGGCATAAAGCCCTGACCCTGTATATCAGCGAATTCATAAGTTCTTAAAGCGGTTAGAATATTTTCACAAGTATATTTTTTTTCTAGTTTTTTCTCCAACAAACGATAAATGAGTAATGCCAGAAAACAAACAAGAAAGTGCGCTTGGATTCGATCCTCGCGTTGAACATAAACAGGTCTTGCTGAAAAGTCTGTTTTCATGGTACGAAAACATGCTTCTATCTGCCGTCTGCTTTCGCTAACTTTTAAAATAGATTCCGGTTTATCATCAAAAAGATCTGTACAGACCGCATAGAGACCATCATATGCGGCTTCCTGTGCGATCTTTTCTTCATCCAGAAAATATAGAATGTCTGCGACCTCTCCGTCCTTTGTAACAGCTTCGCTGTCGATAAATCTTGCTGGATCATTTGGATTTTTTCGATTTTTCTTATGTTTCCCATTTGAAAGCATTGCTTGTGCTCGTTCAATCTGTTTTTCTCGGATTTCTTTTTGGTAAGCGGCATATTTAGGCGAGTATGTAATCAGCAATCGTTGCTCCAGCTTCTTAGAACTGTAAGGTTCTTCCTTATAAAAAAGTTCATTTTTATCGTCTTCTGTTAGCTTATCCAAATCTACCAATGAATCATCTGAAATTCGTCGAAATTCCTTTTTGTTCAAGGCTAACTCTCGATATTCTTCAGAAAGCTTTTTTATAGACTGAGTTACGATATAGGCACGATTTTTCGTATGATTTAAAAGTCGATTATTTTCGGATACAAGCCCCGCATCTGAGCAGAAAATAAATTTTTTACAACCAAACTCAGTAATTATTTTTTCCTCCAGTGGTTTTAATGATGTCTGCTCGTTTTGGCTTCCGGGAAATAGATTAAATGCGAGTGGAATTCCATCTCCATCCGTAAAAAGGCCCATTTGCACAATCGGATTCGGGCGATGTTCTTTACTTTTTCCGTATTTTTTTGCACCATCTTCTTGTTCAATTTCAAAGTAGTAATTGGTGCAATCATAGTAAAGGACTCCATTATTACGCTTTAAAATAGAATTCGAATTACGGTATGTTTCGGATTGAATAAGAGCACATTCTTTTGAAAGAATACTGAGTGCGCGGTAAACATCATGAAGCTGATAAGTTGGTGCTTCCAGAAAACATTTCGCGCTTTCAAAAGAAGAACGCTTGCTGCCAGGCTCTAAAATTCGTGTATAGATGAGATCTGATAAAATCGCATTCAGATCATAATTGTAGTGATATTTGTCTTTAATTTTTCTGCATATCCGATTTAGACTGAGCTCATAATAAAGAGACTGTAGAAAAAGATACCCACCTTGAAATTTCCGCTTTTCTCCATGAGAAATTTTTCGATTTGGATAAAAAGTGATCGGGATACAAAAGTTGGCTTTTTCCTGTTCAAACTTCTCTGTTTCAATACGAGCTTGTTCTTTTGCCCAAAGCACAACATCGTCTCTGGTAGGACCATGTTCAATAAGCAATTCCTTTAATGTACCAAGCTTACGGATGGTTCTGGAAGTAGATTTTCCGTTGCTGTTAATATAGGACTGCTTTATGTAAAAAGACTCTGCATTTTTTGATTTTGATGTATTAACTTTCAATTTTAGTCACCTCGATATCAGTATACCACAGCAAGCCTAAAAAGCCTATATACAAAAACGACAAACTTGACAGCGAAAGATGAGATTTTATGCGGATTATAGACGATTACATGATAGACGAGGTGTCAAAGACCCGACCCGCGCAGATGTTCTTGCAATATACTCGTAAATGGAGTATAATAATAAATGCTTAATAGCACGAAGGGTCAGGAGTCAGAACAATGACGAAGTGTAGGGTTAGATGAAAGCCATCTACAAGCGACCGAAGAAGGCAAAGAAAACAAATGTTGAGATTTTCAACGAGGCAGCTTCTTCAGAATATATGGAAAGAAAGACACGGATGAGTTTTACTCGCTTAAGGGTATATATCGTCTATTGTGGTTGCGTATGATTGCTTTAAAGATATAGAAGAGTTCAAGTTAAATGTGACAGAACACAAACGGAAACTGGATGCATACAAAGAAGCCCGGAGATACCATTTCATTTCAGACCTTGTAGGCGGACAGAAAAAGTACGAGGAGAACCTTGCGATTATTCGGGACTTGGAACTTGCAGCTTGCTATGCTAATGGAAGAGACTGAAAAGAGGTCATTCTGAAGTAAAAATTGAACTAAACAAGAAGAATTGCAGCTTTAATGAATGAAAAGCTGATTATAGAGAATGTTATCTATTCCAAGGAAATGAAGTTGCGTCTGGTAAGTATGAGTCTAGAATACGGATTGTACCCCACCGAGGTGAATATGACAGCTTTGCAGGAGTTTTTCATAAGTGCCAATTTGCGGAAACTATATGAGATCGAACGCTATTATCAGAAACTTATAAAAATACTGGACGCACAGTTTGCAGATGAGAAAATAGCAATCGAGGGCGAAATAACTGCCATTAGGCAGCAACTCGATGAAATCAATGTTTGTATAAAAGAACTTAGCTTTGTGGGCAATATTTCAAGAGAGTTTCTTGATAGGAACTCAGTTCTTAAGGCTGATTGAAACGCCCGATAGTACCGAAACAGGTTCAAATTTCAAAGGAATGATCGTTTACGACCTAGTAGTGCTGTTCACAATCGCACTGCCGGCTCTTGCCCACGATTCTCTGCTGTTTAAGAATCTCGGAAAAGATGTTGAAGATGGAAGCTTCCATATATACAACAGTATCAAGAAGCAGATATTTATTGCCTTTGACAGGCAGAGGGATTGAAGAACCAAACCTCAAAAATTTCTTGAAGGTAATTGTGTATTGAGACTTTCAACTAATAACTGTGAACTATATGGAAGGTTACGGGACACGGCAGAATAAAACAAAATAAAGATGAGTTACAACAAGCTGTGGAAGTTACTGATTGACAAGCAGATGAGAAAGTCTGATCTGCAGAAAAAAGCAGGAATTAGTTCTTCTTCACTCGCCAAGCTTATCAAAGACGAGAATGTTAACCATAGAGGGTCTGCTAGGAACTGAAATGTGATGTTGCTGACATTATGGAATTCGTTCCAGACCCAAGTTCGGGAATACCGGACGGGATAAGCGATGGAGGAAAAGAACTTTCCGATTGAAATCAAAGAATGACGAGGAAACTATATGCCAAAGAAAGATGCGCAATACAGCTACAATTTCATCGACCTCTTTGCGGGTGCTGGTGGGCTTTCGGAAGGGTTTCTTCAGGCTGGATTCAAGCCTGTTGCTCATGTCGAAATGAATGAATTTGCGGCTAAAACGCTTGAAACGAGAAGTGCCTATTATTACTTGAAAGGCGTTGACAATCTCGGTTTATATAAAAAGTATGTGTCTGGGAAAATCTCCCGGGACGATTTTATGGAACAAATTCCCGCTTCCATAACAAAAACAATCATCAATGAAACAATGTCGGATGAGACGCTTCCGGCAATTTTTAATACGATTGATGGAATAATGAAAATACGGTGCATCTCGAAGATTGATGTCATTGTAGGGGGACCGCCCTGTCAAGCATATTCATTGGTGGGCAGAGCGCAAAGTAGTCACATGGAAGTGCCGATGGCAGATGATCCTCGTAACTATTTGTATAAACTGTATGCGCGTTTCTTAAAACGCTATCAGCCTCGTATGTTTGTATTCGAGAATGTCACGGGTATTGAATCGGCCAATGGCGGAACTACTTGGAAGAACATTCAGAAATACTTAAAACGAGTAGGCTATGAAATTGAATGCCGTGAGCAGAATGCTCACACCTTTGGCGTACTCCAAAACAGACGCCGAATGATTATCGTAGGATGGTTAAAGAAAAGCGGTCTGAATTATCCCGATTTTCTTGAAATCAAAACAGACGCTATAGTAAACGACCTCTTCGCTGATTTGCCAAAGCTGCATCCCGGCGAGAGTTCCGATAGATACGCAAAGACAAAAGCCACAAGCTATGTCACGGACTCAGGGATACGGACGAAGGATGACGTGCTAACCCACCATAACTGCCGGCCGAACATAGATCGGGATATTAAGATTTACAGGCGGGCTGTTGAATTGTGGAATGACGGGCATAAGCGCCTGAATTACAATGATCTCCCCGATGAATTGAAAACACATAAGAACAGACATTCGTTCACGGACAGGTTCAAAGTTGTTGAGGGTGACGAATCGTGCTGCCATACCATTCTGGCGCACCTTTCAAAGGATGGTCATTATTTTATTCATCCTGACATTGAACAGAACAGATCAATTACCGTCCGCGAGGCGGCAAGAATACAATCCTTTCCAGACAGCTATTTCTTTGAGGGACCACGCACGTCTCAATTTGTTCAGATTGGAAATGCTGTGCCTCCAATGATGGCAAAAGGGATTGCTATGGGTATTTTTGAGCAACTATATAAAGGAGATTCAGATGGAAGGTAACTTGCTGCTTGAACAATTCAGCAGATATAAAAAGTTGGAACTTGAGGCCTCTCCGTTCCACTTCCTTTTAGATGCGAATATTGAACTGAATCCCCATCAAATCAATGCTTTCTGCGCTGCTATTCAGGCGTTAAAAACAGGAGGCATTGTCTTGGCAGATGAGGTTGGTCTCGGAAAGACCATCGAAGCTGGACTTGTACTGAAATATGTTCTTGAGTTCGGCGCAAAGCGTGTCTTGATTGCGCTTCCGGCATCCTTGAGAAAGCAGTGGGAACTGGAACTTGAGGATAAGTTTGGCTTGGAGTCGGAGATACTTGATAGGCTTACTGTGGAAAAAGACAGTTCTGACTGGCGCAAGAAACTCACTGACAATAAATCTGTCAGAATTGTTCTTACCTCTTACGACTATTCATCCAAGCTGATGAAACGGTTCCCGGAGGTGAAGTGGGATTTTATCATCATCGATGAGGCGCATAACCTGAGAAACGTATTTCATGGCACTAAACGTGCAAAGAATCTATATGAACTGTCAAAGGGCATACCGAAGATTCTGCTGACCGCTACGCCTCTCCAGAATTCGTTAACAGATCTTCACGGGCTGGTTTCCTTTATTGACCAGCGGATATTCGGCAGTGAGAAGGTCTTTAATAAACGCTACATTGAAGGACAGGATTACTCCGACCTTAAGCGTGAGCTTTCGCCGGTCTTATACCGCACTCTCCGCAAAGATGTGGCAAAGTACATGAATTTCAAAAAGAGAACTTGCAAGACAGTGGATTTTACGCTGTCGCAGGATGAGATTGAATTATATCAGCGGGTAAACGACTTCTTGAAGCGTGAGCTGCTGTATTCCATACCGACTTCAAACCGCGGGCTGATTATCCTTGTTATTAGAAAGCTGCTTGCTTCTTCGAGTTTCGCTTTGATAGAAACCTTTGAAATTCTGAAGAACAGACTCGAAAAGCTATACGAAGGCAGCAAGTCCGCAAATGCGCAAGAGGGATTCGACCTTTTTTGGAGCTATGTTGAGGATGAAATTGATGAATCGGGCTTTGAGGAGATTGAGGATGAAGATACTATTGTTCAAAAACAGTTCATCCAAGCTGAACTTGATGAGGTGAATATCATCATCGATGTGGCAAAGCGTATCAAGACAAACGCAAAGGTCAATGCGTTGAAGACTGCCATACAGATTGCTTTTGATTATCAGCAGGAACAAGGAATTCCTCAGAAGGTAGTAATCTTCACGGAATCCAAGCGCACTCAGAAGTACATAGCCGCAGAGCTTCGTAAGACAGGATTTGAGGATGAGGATATTCTCCTCTTCAATGGTGATTTTGATGACACCATGACAAAAGAAATATGCAAGGCATGGCAGGTCAAGAACTTCGGCAAGGCAAACTACGGACGCAGTGTGGAATATAAACATGCCATCGTAGATTACTTCCGCCATAACGCGAAGATACTGATTTGTACAGATGCAGGTTCCGAAGGATTGAACCTTCAGTTCTGCAACACGGTTATCAACTACGACCTACCGTGGAATCCAATGAAGATTGAGCAGCGTATCGGTCGTTGCCACCGTTACGGGCAGGAACATGACGTTGTGGCAATTAATCTACTGAACACACAGAACGCCGCTGACCAGCGTGTTTACGATATTCTCTCGAAGAAGTTTGAACTGTTCGAGGGTGTGTTCGGCGCATCGGATATCGCTCTTGGTGCATTGGAGTCAGGCACAAGTTTTGAAAAAATGGTATTGCAGATTTATCAGACTTGCGACACCACGGCGGAGTTTAAGAAAGCCTTTGATAAACTGGATCGCAAGCTGAACGCAAAGCGGGATAAGAAAGCAAGAGAACTCCGCTCCCTCCTGCTTGCCGAAAGCAGGAGTGCGAAAGAGCAGGCACTTGACGCCACAAAATCCGATATCGCAAGGTATCTGCACGATGTTGAATACTGGAGTGCTTTTGACGAGCCGGAGGTTGACGGCGGACTTCATTATTGGAAGGTTGATAATTGGGGAGAAAAAGTCCTCGGATCGCACGGAATCCTGTTCATCGGAGCCTTCTGCGATTCCTCGAAACTCCTCTTCCCGGTATTGTTACTTTGCGATGAAAAAGGAGCCTATATAGACTTTGACGAGGCGGACCTAGTTCCTGAACTGGAGCGGATAGACGATATGGATGTGCGCTATTTCACACCGACAGAATCTGAGATGAAGCTCTATCAGCGTATTTACGACAATCTGACCGCGGAGATGGTTAAACGCTATCAGGACCAGTCGGAAATGATCAAAGCCTATAACCGCAGAAAGATTGAGAACTGGGAGCGCATTCAGATGGAGCAGCTTATAGCGGCATACCAAGACATGAATGCCGAGATTGATGCTTTGAAGGAAGAGGAACGAGCCTCGGATAACTTCTATGAGAAGATAGACATACGAAAAAAGATAACCGAGAAATCCAAGGCACTTGAAAAGCTGCAGGAGTCCTTCCACGAGAAAGGCACCGGCTTTAAAGCCGAGGGCGAACGGGAAATCGCAGAGTTTGAAAAACAGTTTGATATTAGCCCGATTCTGTTGGTTAACATCGTGCTGAAGTTTTAGGAGAGATTATTATGCAGAAAACAGGAAGACTTGAACTTACTTGGACTGGAAAATATGAGGAAAGGGAACTTGAACCTCGAATACTCGTTGAGGATAAATCTAAGTCCTATGGTGATCCAGAAAGTAAAAATATGCTCATTCATGGAGACAATCTCATTGCCTTAAGATCACTGGAGACAGACTATACTGGAAAGGTTAAATGTATATATATCGATCCACCATTCAATACTGGACAGGCGTTCGAACATTACGATGACGATGTAGAGCATTCTATTTGGCTTGATTTAATGGCAAGAAGGCTTAGAATTCTTTTCAACCTTTTAGAAGAAAATGGATTATTCTGGATTCATCTTGATGACATCGAGGTTCATTACTGTAAAATAATCCTTGATGAAATATTTATGCGCCGAAACTTTGTGTCCCACATTACTTATGAGCGCTCAGCTGTAGCGGGGATAGGTCAGGGGGGTTATTTAGTTAATACTACTGAACATATTCTTCTTTATAAAAAAGGCGTTCTTCCATCAAAAGAAAACCGAAGTTATGAAGAACTGGGCATGAACATAATGAAACGATACAACAAGTATGTAGCCAACTTTGGCGAAAGAAAGTTAATTCGTGAATTTACAGCAAAGTCAAATGGTGAGATTGTTAGAGTATATAAGCATACTGGTTTCGAGATACAAAGCATCTCGCTAAAGAATGCCTCTGACCGTGAAGAAGAATTAAGAGTGGAATTTGCAAAGCATTTGGACACTCTTTTCCGTGGAAATAGGGTTCAGAAAGAAAATGAATTTCAAAATGATATCATCTCAGGTCTTGATAAAGATGGATTTTATTCAATGGAGTACATTCCCAGCCGTGGAAAAAATGAAGGTCAACAAACGACCTTGTACTACTATAATCGTGAGTTGTTATCATGGCTTAAAGACACAACAACTCTTAATGAAGAAGGGATGTTAACAAAATCCACTAAAATGACAACTTTATGGAAGCATGGTGAGATACCAAAGGCAGATATAGCAAATGAAGGTGGAGTATATTTCCCAAGGGGAAAAAAACCAGAGCAACTGTTGAAAAGGATTATTGAGATGTCAACAGAACCCGGAGATATAGTTTTGGATTCATTCCTTGGTTCGGGGACAACTGCTGCAACAGCGCATAAGCTTGGACGTCGATGGATTGGGATAGAGATGGGTGAACAGGCCTATACACATTGCAAACAACGTTTGGACTCTGTTATTGACGGAACTGACCAGTTAGGAATATCAAAAACGGTTGGCTGGCAAGGCGGCGGTGGCTATCACTTCTACGAGTTGGCACCGAGCCTTCTCGTAAAGAATGACAAGCTACCGATTTATCAGATCAATCCTTCCTATACCTTCGAGATGCTCTGTGAGGCAATCTGTAAGATTGAGGGATTCCGCTATAAGCCGCAGGATGTGTTTCATGGTTATTCATCGGAGAAGAGATTTATTCACATTACCACGGAGTTTATTAATGCCAGATATATAAAATCTCTATCCGCGCGTCTTGCTGAAGGTCAATCTCTTCTGATTTACGGTACAAAGGTTCAGTCGGACATGGTATTGCCAGATAACATCGAGGTCAAGAAGATTCCGAAAGACCTTCTGGGAAAATGCGATTTTGAAAGTGAGGTGCAGTAAATGTCTGAAATAGTAAATAAGATCAAATACGCAATGAGCCTGAGAACTCCGCAGGAGGAGGCTCTCTCTTACCTCGATGCCATTAGTTCGCATTGCGATTACAAGAAGGACAGTAAGGACGTTGTTGAGGCGGCAGCATCGGAGTACTGTGAGAAACAGCGCAAGGTTAAAGCTGGGTTTGAGTTTCCGTCATTCTGCTACGCTATGGCTACGGGTATCGGAAAGACCCGTCTAATGGGAGCAAGCATCTATTATCTGTACAAAATGAAGGGCTACAAGCATTTTTTTATTCTTGCGCCCGGAAACACCATCTATGACAAACTGCGCAAGGAGTCAAATCCTAACCATCCGAAGTATATCTTCAAAGGACTTGAGGCAGAAATGGGAAAACCGAAGGTTTACGATGGCGAAAATTATGATACCTACCCCATAAAATATGACCAGATGACTCTGTTTGTTAAAAAGACTTCTGATATTCAGCTTTTCATTTTCAACATCGGAAAAATTTTTAATAGTAAGACCGACACGCAGTTTAACTTCCACAAGTTCAAGGAAACGCTGGGTGCTTCCTTTGCCGATGTATTGGCACAGTTTGACGATCTCGTTATTTGTATGGATGAGGCGCATCGTTATTATGCCCCAGCGTCAATGAAGGCAATCAATTATCTAAAGCCGGTTCTCGGTCTTGAGTTTACCGCTACACCGAAGACCACATCGAACGTCATTTACGCCTATGATTTGGCTCGTGGCGCTGCCGAGGGCTATCTGAAAATTCCTGTTGTTATGGGACGCTCCAATATGGCAGGCTATAATCAAGACGATATCGAAGAGATGAAAATTCGAGACGGTCTTACGCTCCATGAACATCGCAAGGCTGTGCTGCGTGAATATTGCAATGAAAATGATCTTGATTATGTAAAGCCGATTGTTCTTGTAGCCTGCAAAGATACGGATCACGCCATGAAAATCCGTGCGTTGATAGACAGCGATGATTTCCAAGGCGGTAAGTATAAGGGCAAGGTTATCGAAATACATTCAAAGCAGACTGGCGAGGAGTCGGAAGAAAACATCCGTCTTTTGCTCTCTATAGAGAGTGCTTCTAACCCTGTCGAGATTGTTTTGCACGTTTATAAGCTGAAGGAAGGCTGGGACGTCAATAATCTCTTTACGATCATTCCGCTCAATGCGGCGAAGAGTGATATTCTCGCTATGCAGACTATTGGTCGTGGTTTAAGACTTCCATTCGGAGAACAGACTGGCAACGAGGACTTGGACTCTCTTGATATCGTTGCCCATGACCACTACAGAGAACTCGTGGACGAGATTAAGAGCAGTGATATCTTCCGTTATCGTGATCTTGATAAGGCAACTGTGGAGCCTTCGGAGTCCGTAGGTGTATCTGCTACCGTAGACGATGGTCAACTCTCTCTGCTGGATTTTGCGATTACCGCATCCAGCGTAAAGTCCTTTGCCGAGGTCAGCAATCCGAAAACGCAGCTTGAGATTTATCAGGAATATGTAAAGAACTTTATGGCTGCGCAGAAGAAGGATAAGAATGAAGACCCAGGTCAGATGACCCTATTTGACCTTCATCCTGAGATGTTTTCCGGCGACTCTGCCGAGACAACGGCTCCTGCACAGGAACAGCCGCAGGCAGCTACCAGCGGCAAACCCGGTAAACAGCCTCTTACCAAGGATGAGTTTGTAAAGGTGGTTTCGGAGTATTCCGCAAAAGCTATCTCCGTTCCGAAAATCCTTGTGCAGACCACTTCGGAGGTGAAGTTTAATCGTTTTGAGGTGAAGCGTACAATCGCTGACTTTGAAGTGGCTATGGCTAAGATTGAGCGTTTTGACGCTATCAATCAGCAGCTTCTTTCTGTCGTGGATGCGCAGATTCTTGAAGTCAATGATGCCATGAACACGCTTGCTTGTATGCTCCTCGATTCCATCAGTGAGTTGTCCTATGATGATGCAGATTTTGTTATTGACGTGGTTGAGCAGTATTTGAGCCAGATACCCGGAGACGAAGAAAACAAGCGGAGAATTGTTCGACGCTATGCTTCTTTGATTGTGTCCGATATCCGCAAACAGATTTATGAGCATATGGATAGGAAAACTCAGGATGTCCACATCATTCAGAAAGACCTTATCCTGTTCCGTAAGTTCGTAAAAAACGTTAAAGAGGACGGAAAGGTTAAGTACGATAAGTCGTTCTCTGACAAGAGCAATATCAAGAAGTATCTGTTTATCGGTTACAAGAAGTCATATTATCCGGCGAATGCTTTCGACAGCGATACAGAGCGCCTGTTCTCCATTATTTTGGAGGAAGACCCGGATGTTATCCGTTGGATCAAGCCGCCGCTTAATCAGCTGGGATTATTCTGGAAAGCGGGGCAGCAGTATAATCCTGATTTTCTCGTAGAGACAACTGCCGGGAAATTCATGGTTGAAGTTAAAGCTCTGAATGAAGTGACATCGGATGAGGTCGTATCAAAGGCAAGAGAAGGCATAAAGTGGTGCCGCTTTGCGACAACGGCAGACCCGGATCATAAACCTTGGGAGTATAAGCTGATTTCAGATGACAACATTCATCTTAGTAACACTTGTAAATATACACTCGGTACGGCTCATGCCGTGAAGGAGGAGACATAATGGCTGACAGATTTAAGTATTCGGAGGTCAGGCAGAAAATCATTGATGCCATAAGAACTGACCTTATCGGTCCCAGGGAAAAGGAAGAGGTTCTTGAAGAGAATCCTCGCTATGCCTATCTCGTGGGTATGCTCGATATTCAAAGCGATGACGAGGATTACTCTGGTGCCGGAGAGCAGGAAGTTGATGCTGATATGGCATTTGAAGATGGCGAAGATTTTACAGCAGGCGAGGATGGCGACAATGAGCCTATATCCACCACACATTTTCAACTGCCGTCCTCTATTGGTATCAGTTTCTACATCCAAAGTGATACAGAGAACATCAACCTGTATGTGACATGGGGAGACTATGTAAAATCCTCTGAAAAATATACCGGCAAAGATGAAAAAGAACACAGCCGTGCCATATATACGCGCCAGCCAATGGAAGAAACAGTCCATGTCCAGTTTAAGGATTTTACACGAACGAAGGATTACCAGCTTGTTTGCGACTCCAATGTTCATGTTCATGTGTCTCGTATTCCTTTGAAGGGAGGCTATTCTCTTGTGACGGCATATGTCATTAACAAGAGAAAAAATCCTGCCAATAGCGCAGAAGCCATTATGTTCCAAGTAGAAATCAAGGCTTATGCGGAGGACGGTTCTGCTTCGTTTATCGCAGAGCATATTTGCAGAGAGATACTTGCCTCCGATGAGTTTTATTTTGAACAGCGCCCGATCATGGGACGTGGACGTGGCTGTGCCGCAGTTTGGGATACTCCTGCTGACGGCAGAACAACATATGTGAAATCAGCGTTTATACCTGAGTATGAATTTCCGGGTGTCAGCGCTGCTTTGGATGGATTTGACCGATACTTTTTCTCGACATTTATCATGTCAGTAAAATCGAAGAAGGAAGAAACTATCGGTAAACTGAATACACTGGCTGACTCTTATGAGAAGTGGATTAATTCTACGCTTCTTGGAAACGCAAGAATGAGCAGTCCAGATTTTAAGGACAAGATTGGTAACAAGGTCATTGACCGCTGCCAAGATGCTCTGAAACGTATACGTGATGGCATCAGCATTATTGAGAATGATGACACCTCATTTGAAGCTTTCTGCTTTATGAACCGTGTAATCTTCTTGCAGAACAGCATCAAGGGCTACGCAAAGAAGCACGGCACAGGGACAGAGTGCAATTTCCAGGATTTCATTAATCCGAAGAATCCTGATAATAACTTTGGATGGCGTCCGTTCCAGATTGCCTTTATTCTGATGAATCTTGCTGGAATCGTTGATCCAAAACATAAAGACCGTGAGGTTGTTGACCTACTTTACTTCCCCACAGGTGGCGGTAAAACAGAGGCTTATCTTGGCCTTATGGCATTTGTCATCGCCAACAGAAGACTCAGAGCGTCTGATGTGGAGGAATACAATCGAGATGGCGGTGTGACCGTTATGCTCCGATATACGCTCCGTTTGCTCACCACACAGCAGAGAGATCGTATTACCAAAATGGTGCTTGCAGCTGAAATGATCAGACGGCAGGCATATCCACAATTTGGTAAAGAACCTATCAGTATTGGATTCTGGGTAGGAGGCGGAGTGACGCCTAACAAATTTGATGAGTTTATTGAAAAGGCTGATAATCCGCAGGCTGCAAGAAGCGCAAGAAACCACGTCTATAAGCAGCTTCTAACCTGCCCGTTTTGCGGAAAGTCTCTCAAAGAAGAAAACTTTAACATTGACACTGACAAGAAGTCCATCGAGATTTTCTGCTCTGATCGAGATTGTCAGTTTTACAGATACAAAAACGACAGAATACCGATTCCAGTTTATCTTGTCGATGAAGAGATATACGCCAAGTGTCCGACTATTATTCTGTCAACCGTTGATAAATTTGCGCGCCTGCCTTGGGATGTGAATACGAATGCGCTTTTTGGCAGAGTGGACAGAAAGTGCAGCCGCGATGGTTATGTTGCAATTGGAGCGGAACACGGTCGCCACAATAAAACGGCTTCTTTGCCTGCGTCAACGATGGTCAACATTAAACCGTTCCTGCCGCCGGAATTGATTATTCAGGATGAGCTACATCTTATTACAGGACCGCTTGGTACGGTTTACGGTGCCTATGAGACGATTATCGAGGATATGTGTATCCACGATGGCGTTAAGCCGAAGTATGTAGTCTCGACGGCTACAATCAAGAACGCAGAGGCGCAGACCAGATGCCTTTATGCAAGAAAGAGTACTACGCAGTTCCCACCGAACGGCTTTGAAATCGGAGACAGTTTCTTCATCAGAGAAATTTCAGTAAATGATGATCCGTTTCGGAAGTATGTGGGCGTCTGCGCACCAGGTCAGTCTGTTAAGACAGCTTTGTTGCGTGTTTACGCTATTATTCTGCAGGCTGCTTATACATACTCCCTGCAAGAAGAGTACAAGGACGTGATTGATCCTTACTATTCTTTGGTGGGCTACTTCAACAGTATACGAGAGCTTGGCGGCGCAGTCAGACTTTTGCAAGACGACATTCCGAAGAGAATTTATCGTATCAAGAATAAGTACGGCTTGGATAAGCAGCGGTATTTGAATCATAATGTGGAGATTACTTCCCGTATGTCATCGTACAAGATACCGGAAAAGTTGAATCAGCTTGAAACGACCTGTGCTTCAAAAGACTGTCTGGACACAGCCATAGCTACAAATATGATTGCTGTTGGTATGGACGTTGACCGCCTTGGACTGATGGTGGTGACAGGTCAGCCGAAACAGAACTCGGAATATATCCAAGCAACAAGCCGTATCGGTCGTGCTTTTCCTGGACTTGTGGTCACACTCTACAATGCGTATCGTCCCCGTGACTTGTCGCATTATGAGAATTTTACCGGCTATCATTCGCAACTTTATCGTTTTGTAGAGGGAACAACAGCGACTCCATTCTCTGCCAGAGCAAGAGATCGTGTTATGCATGCGCTGATAATATCTGCAATACGGTTGAACTTCCCGAATATGGCAAACAATCCGGATGCGGCAGCTATCGGTTCATTAACTACGGAGCAGCTTGACTCTGTGAAGAAGCTGATTATTGACAGGCTCAACATCATCAAGCCGTCAGCACGAGCAGATGCAGAGGAAGAAATAGACCGCTTCATTGATTGGTGGAAACTGCAGGCAGCACAGACGAAACCGCTACGGTATTACGTTGTCAGAACTGAACGCTATAACAGGTTGATGAATCCGTATGATCAGCCACACGATGAAAATGAAAAGGCCACGCTTCGGTCTATGCGTGAGGTAGAGAGTTCGGCGAATATGTTCTATTACACGGAGGATTAACATGGCTTTTGATAATAATAAACTTGGAGAATTACGTCCAAACCAAATTATAACCACCTTTGGTCCTGGATCGGTAGTTGATGCAGTAAAGGACTCGGTTACGATTCTTGACATCTCTTACTGGAAACAGAAGGGACAAAAAATAATTGATGGCAGGCTTGCATCATACTTGGGCGTCGATTGCTTCTATATGCCTCGGACAAGTTTTTCGGGCGATGTTCCGGTCGTGACCTTTCCGTACTGGCACGTATGCTCTAATCTGAAGTGCGGAAAGCTATTTGATGCCAGAAAATATTTCGACTTGGATAAGTATCTCAAGTATGGTGTTACATGCCCTGAGTGTCATCGCCAAGCCTATCCATCCCGTTTCATCACAATCTGTGAGGATGGACATATGTCGGATTTTCCTTGGAAGTGGTGGGTACACAGAGGCGAGTCTGATTGTAACGGCACCTTAAAGATGTATTCGACAGGTAATACCTCCACGCTTGCGGATATGTGGGTGGAATGCTCATGTGGTGCGAAGCGAAGCATGAGTGGCGCAACACAGCGCGATAATTTTGACGGCATTGCCTGCCCCGGACATCATCCGTTCAGACTGAATGTGAAAAAACATAAATGCAGCAAGCCCATTATTCCATCACAACGAGGTGCATCTAATGTCTACTTTGCTGTAAGTAGAAGTGCAATCTCTATTCCGCCGTGGATTAATCCGTTGTATAACCTAATCGATGAACATCTGCGTGATATAGAGCTTGCAAAACAGCTTATGGGAAATGATGGAATAACCAAAATATATGAGATGTATTTCTCTGCTTATTCAAGGGATGAATTTGATGATGCACTTGAGCGGCGCATGAGCAACATCAAAGAGTTCACTGAAATCAAGCAGATGGAATACAATGCAATCACGCACCATAATGATCCAGCATATCAATCAAATAAGAAGCACTTCAAAGCTGAGGAGGATGCCTTACCCGGATACTTGCAGAAGTATTTCAGCCGCATCATCAGAGTGACCAGACTAAGAGAGGTTCGTGTTCTTCTTGGATTTACAAGAGTAGATGCACCCGATCCGGATGCGGATGAGCAGCCGAACGTTGTGGCTTTAAGCAAAGGCAAGCAGGAACGCTGGCTGCCTGCGGCTGAGGTAAATGGCGAAGGTATCTTCATAGAGTTTAATAAAGATACGCTTGCGGCATGGCTCAACTCGCCAGCAGTGAAGGGGTTGTCGGAAAAGTACTCTGACTCCTACAGAGAGTTTTGTGAGGCAAAAGGATGGACGATTACGGTGGTGAGGAATGCTTCTTATGTTCTGATGCACACATTTGCTCACCTTATGATTAAACAGATGTCGATGTCATCAGGATACTCATCTTCGGCCATTAGAGAAAGAATCTATTTTGGTGATAAAATGGCCGGCATTTTGCTCTACACAGGAAGCTCTGACAAAGAAGGGTCGCTCGGTGGTTTGGTTGAACTGGGTAATATCGACCAGATGACAAATCTTATGAGGGACGCTTTCCAAGAGGCTCTTGTTTGCACGAATGACCCGGAATGTATGAGTAATTTGCCGGCTAGCAAAAACTCAAACGGCGCTGCCTGCCATTCATGCTGCATGATATCCGAAACAGCATGTGAGAACGGAAACAGGATGCTTGACAGAGGTCTTGTTGTTCCTATTCCGGGACGTGAGGAATGCTCATATTTTAAGGAATTAGTAGGTGACTTATGCCAGGTGGAAATCTAAACAAAGAGATATTCTTAAACATAGTCAAAAGTGATGTGACAAATGGAACTACTAATGCTGCATCAATGCTGAAGCGAAGCTACCCGGAATTATCCAATGCACATTGCGATGACATTATAGGAACGATTATCGATGCTATGAATATGTTAGAGGCTGATAAGGTATCCCTTGTGGTCACAGCACCTCCGTCTTTTTCTATCAATGCGAGAACTACAATGAATGTGGTTCAGTCCATGATAAACGGAGCGGAAAG
>ERZ809224.195-NODE-195-length-63697-cov-35.237013_pt1 | contig 63697 bp, 69 predicted proteins | sample MGYA00520513_ERZ809224 | MGnify/ENA primary metagenome ERZ809224 (study PRJEB31576, sample SAMEA3212658) | Homo sapiens | biome: human-gut; feature: human gut; material: fecal | place: Sweden | collected 2012 ... | reverse complement strand
GAACGGCAAAATTTTTTACACTTCTATTACTTCTTTATCACACATCAGTAAAGTCCCAGGGTATGAAGCAGTTGATGGCGGGTGGCGGCGTTGCCCTCATCGGTATTTCCCTCGTTCCCATGCTGTCTGGCCTGTTCGGCTAAGCAGCACACGCTGGATGGACACAAAAAAAGAAGAGGTGATTTGATTGAATATGAGTATGGACGGCTCTGTGGAAGCCTTCTACCAGCGCGCCATTGCGCAACTGGGCAGAGCTGGTCTGGGTGCGACCCTGATGCATGTTGGCTTCAGCCAGATGCGTGAAGGACTGCTGCGCTCAGATCAGGCGATGTTCACGGAAGGCTGGAACCGTCTGAGATCCGGCGACGATTACCTGTGCCATGCCCTGAAAACGGAGGATACGGAAGAACCCGCAGCCTCAATCCAGGCGGCACTTTGTACCCCCAACCTGACCAGCACCTCCCGCACCACGCGGGAGGTGTCTGATGATGGGGGGATGTCCATTTGAACTTTCTCTGGGAAAGGCTTGTTGAGTGGCTCAAAGACCTGCTGGTAGGCGGCGTCATGAGCAATCTTTCCGGCCTTTTCGACGGTATCAACGGCAAAGTCAGTGAAATTGCTGGCACAGTAGGCGCAACGCCTCAAGGATGGAACAGCGGCGTGTTCAACATGGTGCGCAACCTGTCTGAGAATGTTGTTGTTCCCATTGCGGGCATCATCCTGACCTTTGTCATGACCTACGAGCTGATCCAGATGATCATCGACCGCAACAACATGCACGATTTTGAAACCTTCAACTTCTTCAAGTGGATTTTCAAAACCTTCGTGGCTGTGACCATTGTCACCAACACATGGAACATCGTGATGGCGGTCTTTGATGTCGCACAGCATGTGGTCAATAACGCATCCGGCGTGATCCTCTCCGATACTGCTCTTGACCTGTCCACGGTCATAACCGACCTGGAAGCAAGGTTGTACGAAATGGATGTAGGTACGCTGTTCGGACTGTGGTTCCAAACCATGCTCGTTTCCATCGTAAGCTGGGCGCTGACGATTTGCATATTCGTCGTCGTCACTGGCCGCATGGTGGAGATCTACCTGGTGACCTCGATTGCGCCCATTCCCTTTGCGACGATGGCCAACCGCGAATGGGGACAGATGGGTCAGAACTATCTGCGTTCCCTCTTTGCACTCGGTTTTCAAGCATTTTTGATTATCATCTGTGTGGCAATCTATGCGGTGCTTCTGCAAACCATCGCTACAGACACTGATGTGATCAACGCCATCTGGACATGTGTGGGTTATACTGTCCTGCTGTGCTTCTGTCTGTTCAAGACAAGCTCGCTCAGTAAGGCTGTGTTCTCAGCTCACTAAGATATGAAATCATAAAACTAACAAGGAAGGAGGTTCTCACATGGCATACGTTTCTGTTCCGAAAGACTTGACACAGGTCAAGCCCAAATTCCTTTTCAACCTGACGAAGCGTCAGGTGATCTGCTTCGGCGGCGGCGCTGCACTCGGCCTGCCGCTTTTCTTTCTCACCAAGAATGTGATCGGCAGTACGCCGGCATCTCTCCTGATGATGCTCGTCATGCTGCCGTGCTTCATGTTCGGCGTTTACGAGAAAAACGGCGTTCCCCTTGAAAAACTCCTGGGCTACTACATCCAGTCTCGGTTCGTGCGTCCGAAGCAGCGTCCTTATATGACTGATAACTTCTATTCTGCGATTCAGAAGCAGATAGACATCGATATGGAGGTCAGGCGAAGCCTGACTAGCGAGCGCGATTGCTCGCAATCGCCTCGTGTAGCCAGCGGCTCTGATAAGAGTCGATGGCCGAAAAACAAGGAGGCTCGATTTATTGCCGAGAAACACCCGAACCCGACACCCCCGTAACACCCAACCTCAGCGCCCCCGGTTGACGCGGGCTGAGCGCAAGAAGCTGGCGGAGCTGTCTGCCAGAGTCCAGCGGGATGCTAAGAAGCCGCGCTCCGCGCAGGATACGATCCCGTATCAGCGGATGTGGCCGGATGGCATCTGCCGCGTCACCGATACCTATTTCACCAAGACCATTCAGTTCCAGGACATCAACTACCAGCTGGCCCAGAACGAAGACAAGACGGCGATCTTTGAGGGCTGGTGTGACTGCCTGAACTACTTCGACAGTAGCATCCGCTTCCAGTTTTCTTTCTACAACATGGTTACTGGTGAAGATACCTTTGAGGAAAGCATCCGCATCCCGGAGCAGCCGGATGGCTTCAACAGCATCCGCAGGGAATATTCAGAGATGCTCCAGAATCAGCTTGCCAAGGGCAACAATGGTCTGACCAAGACCAAGTACATTACCTTCGGCATCGACGCAGAGGACATCAAGACCGCAAAGCCCCGGCTGAACCGGATTGAACTGGACATCCTCAACAACTTTAAGAAGCTGGGCGTCGCTGCGGAACCGCTGGATGGCAAAGCCCGCCTGCAGCTGATGCACAGCATCTTCCATATGGATACGCAGGAGAAGTTCGCCTTTGAGTGGCCGTGGCTTCCTGCTTCGGGGCTTTCCACCAAGGATTTTATCGCCCCCAGCAGCTTCTCCTTCAAGCAGAGCCGCACCTTCTCGATGGGTGCGAAGCAAGGCACAGTTTCCTTCCTGCAGATCCTTGCCCCGGAGCTTAACGACCGTATGTTGGCTGACTTCCTGAGCATGGAGAGCAGCGTCATCGTGACGATGCACGTCCGTTCCATTGATCAGACAGAAGCCATCAAGATGGTCAAGCGGAAGATCACAGATCTGGACAAATCGAAGATTGACGAGCAGAAGAAGGCAGTCCGTGCCGGGTATGACATCGACATCATCCCCAGCGATCTGCAGACCTATGGTGCAGAAGCAAAGAAGCTCCTTCAGGACTTGCAGAGCCACAACGAGCGTATGTTCCTGCTGACCTTCCTGGTCATGAACACTGCCGACACCAAACGGCAGCTGGACATCAACCGTATGCAGGCGCAGGGCATTGCCCAGCAGTACAACTGTACGCTGGTTCCGCTGGATTACCGGCAGGAGCAGGCTCTGGTGTCTTCGCTCCCGTTGGGACTGAACCAAATCGAGATTCAGCGAGGTCTTACCACCTCGTCCACCGCGATTTTTGTGCCCTTCACCACCCAGGAGTTGTTCCAGACTTTTGGCGAGCCGCTTTATTACGGCCTGAATGCTCTGTCTCACAACATCATCATGGTGGATCGGAAGCTCCTGAAGAACCCGAATGGTCTGATCCTCGGTACACCCGGCTCCGGCAAATCTTTCACTGCAAAGCGCGAGATTATCAACCTGTTCCTGATTACAAAAGATGATATTATCATAAGCGATCCGGAAGGCGAATACTTCCCACTGGTGCACCAGCTGAAGGGGCAGGTCATCCACATTTCTCCGACCAGCGGGGATTACATCAATCCCATGGACATCAACCTCAACTACTCCGACGATGAAAACCCGCTTTCTCTGAAAAGCGATTTCATTCTGTCGCTGTGTGAGCTGATTATCGGCGGTCGGGACGGTCTGAAACCCATTGAGAAGACCGTGATCGACCGCGCCGTGCGGCAGGTCTATCAACCCTATCTCAACGATCCGCGCCCGGAGAATATGCCGATCCTGGAAGACTTGTACAATGCCCTGATGGCACAGGACGAAAAGGAAGCCCATCACGTTGCAACGGCGCTGGAAATCTACGTTTCCGGCTCGCTCAACGTGTTCAATCACCGTACAAACGTGGACGTGCAGAACCGTCTGGTTTGCTACGACATTAAGGAGCTGGGCAATCAGCTCAAGAAGATCGGTATGCTGATCGTGCAGGATCAAGTATGGGGCCGGGTTACTGCTAATAGAGCCGAAGCCCGCGCTACCCGTTATTATATGGATGAGCTGCACTTGCTTCTGAAAGAAGAACAAACTGCCGCCTATACAGTCGAGATTTGGAAGAGATTCCGTAAGTGGGGTGGTAAACGATCTATGAGCCATACTGCATTTACTCATAGAATGATGCCGTCTCAGCCGGAGCCGATGAAAACGGCTGAGATTATCAGCGGAGAAGAAATCGGGAAAGGTTTTGCAATCCCAATCCGAGTGGAAGGCTGCTGGCAATACAGCAGTCACACGCAACGCATAGAGCCTGAACCTGCCTTGCAGAATATAGTGGCTCCAAGAGTCTCCGCTATCGTATCGGTCAGCGCTTACGCTGGATAAAGAGATATGCTATGCCGGGTGTGAAATGACACACCGCTGAAAATGGGTGAAAACCCCGGAGAGGCAGACAAAAAGCTGCCTGTTAATCACACTTCAGATCCCCACTGGAATCACTCAGAATGTCAAAGATCTGCTGGCCAGTCAGGAAGTACAGAACATCTTTGAGAACTCTGACTTCATTTGCATGTTGTCCCAGGCAGCAGGCGACCGCGCCATCCTTGCCAAGCAGCTCAACATCTCTCCCCATCAGCTGTCCTATGTGACCCACTCTGGACCCGGCGAAGGCTTGCTTTTCTACGGCAATGTCATTTTGCCCTTCCAGGATCATTTCCCGAAGGACAATGAGCTGTACCGCATCATGTCCACTCGCCCTGGTGAAAACCTGGAGGTTGTTTCCCAAACTGCATAATTACCGGGGAACCGCTGCTTTTGCAATGCGGTTCCCCTTTACTATTTCATGAATGGAGGTCAAGAATATGGAAGCCTTTCTGAGTACCATGTCTGCATTTGTGATGCTCCTGTTTGTCCTTTGGATCAGCGGCATCGCAGCCCTTGAACACTCTGACAATCAGCTGCTTCAGGAACAGAAGGATAAGGAGGAATCCACATGATCTGGTTGATCCTACTTCCTTTTGTCGTGGCAGTAATGTTCTTCACATGGGCGCTTTGCCGAGCGTCTTCTCTGGCAGAAGCAGATGATGAACGGGCGTTCCAGGAATGGCTGCAGCGAAAGGATGTGAACAGCCATGAAGGATCCTGATACCCGGCCTGCTTCGCGCCTGAGATTCCCCAAGGATGAGATGCCAGAGGAAACGACGGATACGAAGCCTCGGCGAAAAGTCCGATGGCAGCCTGACTCACCCGTGGACGCGGCACAGAATGCGGTGTCACAACCTTCTGTGTCACAGATGGTTGAAAACTTCACCCAGCGCGTAAACGATGTAAAAGCACCAGATTCAGAGGTTATGTCTGAACCGGATATGCTTGCCGAGTACGGGCATGAACCACTGCCTCGCGGAAATGCTACACCGCATAAGTCTGGTGAAGCATCCACTCGACCGTTGTTCACCCGGACGAAGAAGCGATCAGGCTCTCGATCGGATGAACCGCAACCGAGAAAAGCTACTCTGTCCTTTGAGGAGAATACACCCAAGCAGCCATCCAAGATGAAGCATCAGCCGCAGCATCGCGTATCTGCACTCGTTTCTGACAGCTTGCACCGTGAAACGCAGACCAGCAACGAGGATGGAAACGTAGGTGTGACAGCCGCAGACCAAGGCATCACCGCTGTGGAGGGCATGGCTCATTCTCTGGAGAATGCACACCACTCTCACCAGCTGCGGAAGCATCGGAAGTCTGTCCAGGCTGCATCTGTACCGGGAGATGCTCACAGTACCGGTTCTACCTCCTTGCAGACGGGAACGGGCAGCAAGCTCATGCACAACCCGCCCACCAACACAACTGCTGGCAATATGGCTGCAAGAGGTGTGCATACCGGATCGGGGCATCACGGACATAATGCACCAGCTGCTGGCAGTAATCCCTTGTCCAAAGATCACCAGAAGCGGTCAATCCGGAAAGGATACCTCGCTGCAAGAAGCGGCAAGACAGCAAGCGGAACCTACAAGACGGCGAAGGGCACAAAGACAGCAGCCAAGAAAACGACCTCCGCAGTCGAAACGCTGGGAAAGATGCTCGTCCGCAAGAAAAGCAGCCTTGTTCTGGTGCTGCTGGTTGCCATGCTCGCCATCATGATGAGCCTCATATCCTCCTGCGCTCCCATCGCCCAGAGCGCGATCACTTCTGCAACCCTGGGAACCTATCCTGCAGAAGAAGACGATATTCGAGCAGCGGAGCGTGCTTACACCAACATGGAGCGTGAGCTGCAGCGGGAGCTTGACCGTTATGAGCGTTACCATCCTGGCTACGATGAATACCATGTCGATCAGGATGAAATCTGGCATGATCCCTATGCCCTGATCGCCATCATCAGCGCCCGCTTCGGCGGCGAAGAATGGACGATTGATACCGCCTATCCTGTGTTGGAGCTGTACTTCGACCTCCAGTATGATCTGGAGGAAGAGATCGTCCGAAGAACCCGTTATGATGAAGATGGGAATCCCTATACCTACACCATCTGTAATGTCACCCTCACCAACAAGAACCTGTCACACCAACCTGTGTACAGCATGAGTCGGGAACAGCTGGGGATGTATGCTCTGTACATGTCCACGCTGGGCAATATGCCCGATCTCTTTTCCGGTGCTCATTGCTCGCAGCTGCGAGATCCGGTGATCCATGAGGTTCCGCAGGCGTATCTTGACGCTGATCCAAATTTCGCGCTGCTCATTACGGAAGCCAACAAGTATGTGGGATATCCGTATGTGTGGGGCGGAGACAGCCCGGAAACATCCTTTGACTGTTCCGGTTTCCTGTCATATGTGTTCACCACGACCGGTGTCCGCAATACCGGACGGCTGGGTGCAACCGGTCTTTATGGCGTGTGTGAGCCCGTTGATCCGGAGGACGCCCGCCCAGGCGACATGGTCTTTTTCGAGGGTACAATGGGCGATGATGTAGGCGGAATTACCCATTGTGGACTCTATGTCGGCGATGGATGGTTCATCCATTGCGGCAACCCCATTGGTTATGCAGAACTTGACGACTGGCGCAGCAACTTTTACGGATTTGGCCGCGCCTACTGACAAAAGGGAGCTTTGCAGCAGCAAGGCTCCCTTTACTGATTCAAAAAACGAGGAGGCACTGAATATGAAGAATCTCAATCACAACCAGCAACCCGAAGATAATGAAAACATGACCGGCAAGCAGATGATTGCCGTGATCCTGCTGTTCATCATCCTGTCGGCATTCCTGACCGGTATTGGTAAAGCGAATGCAGAGGAAGCCAACGAGTTCGACTTTGAGAACGAGGACTATGAAGGCGTCATCATCCTGGATGACCCTGCCTACTTCATGGATATGGACAGTGATGAGGGGTATACCACGCCCACTGATATGGAGATGACCGAAGACACATCGGAGGATCAGCCCGCAACGGAAGCCCCGGAGGCAGATATGAATGAGAGCGCGGAAAGCTTGTCCCTCCCTGTGCCCACGGAAGACCCCATTGAATACGATCCGGAAGAAGTGCCGGACACCGATCAGCCTGTAACGGAAGCCCCGGAGGCAAGCGAAGAAACGGCAGCACCTGATCCGGTGTCCACACCTTCTCCGGAGATCACGGATGATCCTGAACCTGACCCGACCAGTACTCCCAAGCCTCAGAAGAAGAAAACCAAGGCTCCGACGCTGTATGATATTCCGCAGGAGCTGCTGGATGCAGACCCTGCCTTTGCGGCACTCATGGAGGAAGCTAACAAATATGTCGGCTATCCCTATGTGTGGGGCGGCAGTAATCCTCGTACATCCTTTGACTGCTCCGGCTTTGTCAGCTGGGTGTTCACGGAAACGGGCGTTTCCAACACGGGGCGCAAAGGTGCAACCGGCCTGTACAAGCTCTGCACCGAAGTCGCTGCTGAGGATGCGCGCCCAGGTGATCTGGTTTTCTTCAAGGGCACGATGGGGCCGGATGTCCCCGGTGTGACCCATGTGGGCATCTATGTCGGCAACGGCTGGATGATCCATTGCGGCGATCCCATTGGTTATGCTGATCTGACCCAGGGCAAATGGCCCAAGAGATTCTTCACGTTCGGTCGCCTCCCACATGAAGGAGTGTACGCTGATGTCCAAGAGGACTAATTATCTGAACACGATGCTCATGCGCGCGACCGCAGAGCATGATAAGCTGGGTCGCAGGATTGCGTCCCTGAAACGCAGTCTTGCGCAGGAACAGGCCCAGCAGCTCACGACAGGAGGTGAACCCAATGGCAAAACGCAGACCTCTGAGAAAGGTTAATCTGTCGCTGCTCCGCAAGCAGCACGCCGATGCCAAGCGACAACTGGAAAAGAGCCAGCGCGAGTATGAGGAAGCAGCCGAGGCGCTGGAGGAAGGTGAAAACATCTCTTTCCTTTCGGCGGTTCGTGACCACGGTATCTCGCCCGAAGAGCTGGCTGATCTCCTCCGTGAGTTCTATGGAGATCGTACTGAAACCACGGGCGGAAGTCAGAAAAACACTGCCGCATCCGTGCTCTCTGATGAAAAGGAGGAAGAATCCCATGAATAAACCGCACATGTCTGAGTGCATTGCTGCACGGCTTGTGCTGGTGCTCTTTATCTGCCTGTGTCTGCTTGTCCCTACGCTGACGATCATTGGCAGGGCATCCGCAGAGGAAGCAGGTACCCCCACGGATACATCTCAGGAAGTGCAGATCGCTCCTGAGTATGCCGTCAAGTTCAGTCATACGGTGGATTGGTCGCGGCAGACCCAGGAGCTGCTGAAGATCACCATCGTGGACAAGTACCAGAGCGGATATGCCAAGGTTGAGATCCGTATTGATAGTGATGCATGGCAGAATGTGACCGGCGATATGTCGAACGATCACACCTACAAGTTCTACCTGTGGAAGAACTGCGATGTATCCGTCCGGATCACCGACAAAACCGGCAAGCAGCACACCCAGAAGAAGACCATTGAGATCTTCGACCACACGAATCCAACATTGGAAGCCGGCATCCGTAGCACCATGCTGCATGTTGAGGCAGCAGACGGCCAGTCCGGCATCGCAGGCGTGAAGGTCAACGATCTGCTGTTCACGACCCTTGTGGACGGCAAGCTGGACATCAAGCTCCAGGAGATGCTGAATGGCTATGAGAAGCTGCGTGTGTACAGCTTCGATAACGCTGGCAATACCTCTGAAACGGTTGTCCTGACGAACCCCTACTATCTTGCACCGACCAAGCAGCCCACGGCTACGCCCGAACCGACTGCAACGCCCAAGCCGACCAAGAAGCCGACTTCCAGCGGCAACAGCTCTGGTAGCAGCTCTACGAAGAAGCCCAAGGAGACGCCCACGGCTGAACCGACTGCAACTGCCGCGCCGGTTGTGACGGCGGCTCCGATGGTCACGCCCTATATCGTTGGCCCCGGTCAGCCCTACATCAATAGCGGCAACATGCAGACGCTGGATATGCTCTATGCGTCCCACACGAACAAGCAGTTCATCACCGTCCAGACGAAGAACGGCGAAACCTACTACATGGTCATCGACTATGATAAGCCCATTGATGAGAACGGCGACATCTATGAAACCTATTTCCTCAACCTGGTCGATGACCGCGACCTTCTCGACGTGATCGACGAGAAGGATGTTCCTACCCCCACTCCCACGATTGTACCGACTCCCACGCCAACCAGCGCCCCCGCTGTAACTGATCCTGTGGTGCCCCCTGAAAAACCCGACAATACGCCCATGATGGGCATGACCGTGATCGCGCTTGTGGCGCTGGGCGGCATTGGTTTCTGGTTTATCAAGAACAAGGGCGGCAAGCCCTCCCGCAACTCCGCAGAACCTGAATACGACGATGAGGAGGACGAAGACGACGAAATCATTGAGTAAAGGAGATCCTGAACCCCAAGAATGATGAACCTTGTGATTACCGAAAAGCCCAGTGTGGCAGCGGCTGTGTCCGCTGCCCTGGGCCTTGAAATGAAGACGAAGTATGGCTACATCTGCAAGGACTATGTTGTCAGCTGGTGCATCGGCCATCTCGTCACCCTCGCACAGCCCGCTGCCTATGCAGAGAAGTACCAGAAGTGGAACAGGAGCGATCTGCCCATTATCCCCGACAAGTGGCAGTATGAAGTCATTGAGCAAACCCGTGCCCAGTATGAAGCCCTGAAGGAAATGATGCTCGATCCCAAGATCGGCACGGTCATCTGTGCAACGGATGCCGGTCGTGAGGGTGAGCTGATCTTTCGGCTGGTGTATGAGCATTGCGGCTGCACCAAGCCCGTCAAGCGTCTTTGGATCTCCTCGCTGGAGCCTGAGACGATCCGCAGAGGCTTTGCCAATCTCTGCGACGGCAGTGAGTATGACAATCTCTACAAGGCCGCGCTTTGTCGCGCAAAGGCAGACTGGCTGGTGGGTATCAACGCCACCCGGCTGTATTCACTGCTGTATGGCCCCAAGCTGAATATCGGCAGGGTCGTTACGCCCACGCTGGCGCTGATCACCAGGCGCGAGCAGGCCATTGCCAACTTCAAGTCCAGCCCCTTCTACCATGTGCAGCTCTCCTGCGGCTTCAACGCCAAAACCCGGCGCATCAATTCGCTGGAGGAAGCCGAGAAAATCCGCGCAGCCTGCGATGGCAAGGCTGCTACTGTCAAGTCCATTCAGCGAACCTCCCACGCGGATAAGCCGCCCTATCTCTATGACCTGACCACCCTGCAGCGCGACGCCAACCGCATCTATGGCTTTACTGCCCAGCAGACGATGGACTACATCCAGCGTCTGTATGAGAAGCGTCTGGCTACCTATCCCCGTACTGACAGCCGTTTCGTGACCAGCGATATGGCTGCGACCCTGCCCAGGCTGGTGCAGCATACCGCCGATTGTCTTCCTTTCGTTGCCGGTCTTGATCTGCCGGTCAATGTGGAACGTGTCGTTGATGACACGAAGGTATCCGACCATCACGCGATCCTGCCCACGAATGCGATCTCCCGCGAGAAGCTGACGAAGCTGTCCAGCGGCGAGCGCAGCATTCTGGAGCTGATCATTGTGCGCCTTGTCACTGCCGTGGGCGATAACCATCTGTACGACAAGGTGGTTGTGACACTGGAATGCGAGGGCTACACCTTCATGGCCAGTGGCAAGAGCATCACCCAGATGGGCTGGCTGATTCCTGTCAAGACTCACCACGGCAGCCTTGGTGATCTGATGGCGAAGGAGAATACCGGCAACAAGGACTATCCCATTCCTGAGTTGACGGAAGGTCAGGTTCTGAACCCTGTCACTGCCTCTATCAAGGAGGGCAAGACGATTGTGCCCACCCACTATACTGAGGACAAGCTGCTGGCGTCCATGGAAATCGCCGGTCAGGAGGATATGCCTGCAGATGCAGAACGCAAGGGTATTGGCACTTCTGCGACCCGTGCTGGTACGATTGAGAAGCTGATCGAAACCGGACTGGTGGAGCGTCACGGCACCGGCAAGACAAAGCATCTGCTGCCTACGGAGGTCGGCTATACGCTGATTTCCCTTCTGCCGGAACGCCTGACCTCGCCCCTCCTGACTGCTGAGTGGGAACATCGCCTGATGGAGATCGAGCGCGGTGAAGCGGATGCAGACACCTTCATGAAGGACATCTGCAGGATGCTGAACGAGCTGGTTGATTCGGCTGAAGTCAATGAGGAAGCGAAGCGGCTGCTGACTCCTGAACGTGAGGTACTGGGAAAGTGCCCTGGCTGCGGCGGCGAGGTGGAAGCCAGGAGTAGCGGTGCTTTCTGCCGCAACAAATGTGGCTTCCAGCTGTGGTGGGATAACCCCTATCTCACTAAATTCCGTGTGAAGGTGACACCTGAGTTGGTGAAGGAGCTGCTGGTGAATAGGTCGGTGTACCGTACGGATCTGTGGTCTGCATCGAAGAATAAACCTTTTGCAGCACGGATCATCATGGAGACGGACAGCAGGCATCGGCCCTGCTTCAGAATGCAGTTCCCGGACTAAACGCGTCGATGCAAAACTCCGCTGGGACAGCAGAATTTCTGTCTCAGCGGAGTGGATGTTCCAATTAAGTCTTTATTCAGCAACCCAACAGCTGCGGATTTCCTTTATATCCATTGCTGACAAGCTTCTCTTTCAGCCAGCTTTGTAGCCTCAACGCAGCCAGCGGCGCGGTTACAGTTCCCTTGATGGCTTTCTTTTGCATATTGTTATAAGTAACAATCAACTGCCAAAAGGAACCGTCCAGCATATCCGTGCAAAAATCTTTTCCTGCGCTCTCCGATAATGCTTCTCCCGCCAGATGAAACACGGCTTCTGCCTCGTCATCGGTTAAAGGGATCTCTGCGATTACGAAAGGATAATCAAGCGCATTATACTGGCCTGTTTTCAGCAGGTTATTCTGGCGATACAGTGAAGTAATTTCCTTTGCAACATCGTACACCTGATGCTTTCTGTCCCTGTTGCGCCACTCTATCGTAACGGAAACGATTTGCAGATCCTTCTTTGCAACGCGGTCTGGGTGCGATGATCTCCGTTCTGGGTGTCTCAGATCACGTTCAATTCGTTGGAAACAACTAATCACAGCGTTTCCTGAAATACCAAGCTCTCTGCCAATCTGTGCGAAGGTCTTTTTTTCAACAGCGCGCGCATGATAGATGTATTCATCTCGTTCAAAGTCACGCTTACGCCATACACGCCACGGCGGTGCCTCTGGCCGCTCAATTTGTCCAAGGGGGTCAAGCTCATTGAGATATAGCTTCGTATGAGACTGACACCGGCGGTAGGTATCTTCAAGAACTCTATCATTTGTTGGATGCCCTTTACGCCCAATCCGCGCAAGAACCAGAACAGCATTTCTCCAATTCTCAATAAGGGTTACTTCCTGCCCGATTTCCTCTAAACTTAACAGGCAATCGGGATCTTTGAACTCATAGCGCCGGCGATCTATTTCATGCAGGAGATCTTCCAGAATCTCAGTCAGAACATCACCCGTTTTCTGATGAAAAGCTGCGTAGCAGACACCAAACATCTTATCAACAGCATCCTCTGGTGTCGAAGCATCGTCAAAAGAAGCGCTTGCCATGATGTCCTCAGAAAAGCCATCTGAAGCATTTTCGATGTTCTCTAAATAGTAAGCATAGATCAGTCGCGCTGCTTCCTCCATATAGGGTTTCATAATGTGAATCTCCCTTCGATATCGGATGTAGTTGTTCCATAGAAGTGAATACTCCTGTTCCTATTGTAATGCTGCATCCTTGGCCTGTCAAACTTGCAGGATACATGGTGCATGATATAATACGAACGAAAGGGTGGTGATCCATTTTGAAAGTGAAATTGGCACATGGCACAGCGCAACTGATAAAGCTAAAAGGCAGCGGATGGTATCTGTACAGTATCATCGTTGATGAGAATTGCCGAAACCGGGGGATTGGGACATGGATCATGGAGAAGATCATTCGTACATGTGATCCCCCTATATACTTGCTGGCAACTAGTGAACTTGGCGGCGATGGCATACGCTTAGTACAGTTCTATGAGCGCTTCGGGTTTACGAAGGTAAAACAGCGTCTTCAAAACAGTGTCGGCTACAATTACAATATGGTTCGCTGCTGAGTGAAGATTGCGACTATACCAACGGTGCACGCCCATCCTCGTTCCAACAGAATGTTCTTTTCGACTTCTGACCGACTTGGTCAGAGGTTTTTTATTCCTATAAAGGAGGAATGTCCATGTCCGAACTCCCCGTCAAAGAATCCCCCAAGGATCGCCTCAAAGAGATTACAGACAGTATCGAGCGAGGTATCCAGGAGCTCTTTGACAGCGACAGGTATAAGCAGTATCTGCAAACCATGTCGCGTTTTCACAACTACTCCCTTAACAATGTGATGCTGATCAGTATGCAGCGTCCCGATGCCACCCATGTTGCCGGTTACGGCAAGTGGCAGACCGCTTTCTCCCGCCATGTGAAGAAGGGCGAAAAGGGTATCAAGATCATTGCCCCGACGCCCTACAAGAAAAAGGTCGAAGAGATGCTGATCGACCCTGACACAAAGCAGCCCATGCGCGGGCCCGATGGCGAGCTTCTGAAGCAGGAAGTCGAAGTCGTTATTCCGCGATTCCGAGCAGTGACTGTCTTTGATGTCAGCCAGACCGATGGCAAGCCGCTGCCCACGCTCGCACAGAACCTGACGGCATCAGTCCAGAACTACGAGGTCATGATGGAAGCTCTGCGGCGCACCTCTCCTGTGCCGATCTCCATCGAACCTATCCATGATGGCAGTGACGGCTTCTATTCCCATGCATCCCGGAGCATCACCATCAGGGAAGGTATGAGCGAATCCCAGACAGTATCTACGACCATCCATGAGATCGCACACGCAAAACTGCATAGTCGCCCGGATGTGCAGCTGGATCACACTGCCCCCCGATACCAGCTGGCAGAGATCATGGGACAAGAGGTGCTTTTCTCCAATGGTCGCATCGACCGTGAAAACCTGCCCGATGGGCTGTATTGCTATGACCTCCGTGAAGGTGAAAGCGGCTATGCAGCAACCCTTGAACCCAGCGTCGCAGTCAACCACTTTGGCTCTATTATCACGACCCAGCCCATTGAGTTCCCGGAGCAGGGGTATATCGAGCTGAACGAAGAAAACGGTCTGAGCTTTGGTGATGGCGAAGAAATGTCTATCTTTGAGTTCGTTCAGCACACTGCCAAGGACCGGCGTACAAAAGAGGTCGAGGCGGAGAGCGTAGCTTATGCGGTATGCCAGTATTACGGCATCGAAACCGCAGATAACTCCTTCGGCTATATTGCCAGCTGGAGTAAAGGCCGCGAGCTTGCCGAGCTCCGTTCTTCTCTGGAAACGATCAACAAGACCTCCGCTGCACTCATTGATACCATTGACCGGCATTTCGCTGAAATCTGTGCCGAACGCGGGATCACGGTCAATACCGAACAGCGCACGGAAGATCTCTACCTCGTTGACAATTCGTTCTATGTCCATTTGCAGGCCAATGATGCCGGTTGGGACTATACCGTCTATGAACGTCATTCTCTGCGGCAGATGGATGGCGGCGTACTGGATAACCCTGTTGTAGGTGATCAGGTCATGGCGCGCAACATCACTGAAGCCCGTGACAATGTTCTGAACCTTCAAGGTATCCCCGGCGATGTCATCGAATCCGTTGACCTTGATATGGTCAGCACACTGCAGGACGCACAGAGCGAAAAGCCCCAGGAGGCCACACTGGCAGCGATGGAGCAGAATTTCCTGGATCTGCGCACAGATTCGTATGCCATCTACCAGCTCCGCGACGATGGTTCGTGCGACGATCTGCATTGGATGGCGATGGCTGATCTTCAGAAGGCCGGTCATTGTGTTGAAAAGCAGCATTATACCCTGGTCTACGCAGATGAACTCAATCAATATCCCGGCAAGAGCGTCCATGAGGTTCTGAACGATCTGTACTACCGCTTCAACCATGAGCATCCTGCCGATTTCCACGGTCATAGTCTCTCTGTTTCCGACCTGGTCGCTCTGCGTCATGAGGGACAGCTGCTATGCTTCTATGTAGACCGCTGGGGCTTTGCTGAAGTTCCTGATTTCTTTTTCCGTGAGAATCCGTTGAAAGCAGCTGAAATGTCTACGGAAGATGACCTGAATATGCTGGACGGCGTGATCAATAACGGGAAGGCAGAGAGTGTGCGGAACGACCGTGAAGAGAAGCGAACGGCAGAGGCAAAGCGTCCGTCCCTGCGGGAGCAGCTGAGGAAGCACCAGCATAAGAATCCCGTGCATACGGGAAAGACCAAGAAACGAAGTGTTCCCGAGCTGTAAGTGGTAAAGACCAGTCATCATGATCATTTCAATTTACGAACAGGAGGTATCATATGCCCACCTTTACCTTTGAAGAAACTGAAATTCTGTGCATCAGCAATGGCGAAACCCGTGAGAAACACATCTTCTTCCTTGAGCGGATGAAGGTACATCTCCCGGATGTGGAAGCTGAACTGAGAACCGTGATTGACTCTGCGATCGGCAAGCTGACTCAGATGACAGATGCACAGTTTGAGGAGCTGAAGCCCAGCCTGATCTCCGATTTCGATGAACAGGAGGAATAAGATTGACCGATAAAGCCCTGGCATATGCGATGTTCGCTGAACAAAAGGCGCAGGAAATTTCCACCTCGCATCGGAATTGGACTTCCTACCTGAAAACCGCGTCGCGTATGTACAAATACTCATACTACGACCAGCTCCTGATCCATGCGCAGCGCCCGGATGCCACGGCTTGTGCTTCCTACGAACTCTGGAACAAAAGGATGCAGCGCTACATCAAACGCGGCAGCACGGGCATAGGCTTGCTGGATATTGATCAGGAGCATACCCGCCTGCACTATGTCTTTGATGTTTCAGACACCGGTGCGCGCCCCGACTCTGTGCCAGTCGAGCTGTGGTCGATGAATGCAGATAATGAAACGGCTGTGGCGATCGCGCTGGCAGACACCTACGGTGTTTCAGATCAGCTGCCCCTGCCGGATCAGCTGACCATTATCGTTGCCGGAATGATTCGTGACTACTGGACGGAACATCGGGAGCACCTGATCGGCAACATTGACGGATCAAAGCTGATGGGGTACGATGAAGGTGCAATCGGCAGTGCCTTCCGGCGTGCCGCCGCTGCAAGTACCATCTATACCATTCTCAATCGCTGCGGATACGAGCCCGACAAGCTGCTTTCCCCGGATGACTTCAAGGATATTCAGCTGTTCAGCACGGCTGACACCATCGCAGGAGTCGGATCGGCAGTCAGCATCAGCAGCGGACTTGTACTCCGGCAGATCGAACGAACCGTGAGGGAATATGAAAGGAGCCACGAACATGACAGAACTGACCTACATCCAGAAGGGCGACTACTTCTATCCGAATCTGACGGTGGGCGAACAGAAGACACCGCCGCTGGGCAAGTACGGACGGATGCGCCGGACATTCCTGAAGGAGCATTCCCCGGTGCTACTGAACCGGCTCGTCCTGAACGGGACGTTGTTTCAGCACCTGACGGAGATCGACAGGATCGCCCAGGAGAGGATCGACCAGATGATGCCCATCCTGATGGCGCAGAACGGCGTGACGGAGGAACTGAAACGCCAGGATCAGATGAAGTGGGTGGGGCTGATGAACAGCTGTCACCAGCAGATCGAGGAGACGATCCTGAACGAACTGGTGTACAGCTGAGTGAGGAGCTGGCAGAGGATGTTCCAGAATCATCTCCTGTTACAGAAGAACCAGAGGAGCTACCTGCCCCGGATGTCCCCACAATGGAGGAAGCCTTGCAGGCAGTGGTACGGATGCAGCCCGACAGTGAGCAGCTGAACCTTTTCGACTTCCCGATGCTGACGGAAGCGGAACAAATTGCATCCATCAATCAGGCGGAGAGCGCACCAGCGCCCTTCGCCTTTCCTGTTGCCCAGAGCGACATTGACCACATCCTGCGGACTGGCGACAACACAAGGCATCACCGCCAGTTGATTGTCAGCGAGTTTTCCAAAGGCAAGCCACCTGAGCAGCTCGTCCCGCTTCTCAAGGAGGTGTACCATGGCGGCAATGGCATCGTGACCGAGCATGGCAGGATTAGTGCCTGGTATGGTGAAGATGGCATCCACCTCTCCAAGGGCAATGCAGCGCGTTATGTGAATACCGCCCATATTGTTCCCTGGAAGGACGTTGCGGCGCGAATCTATGAGTTGCTGGAAGAGGGCAACTTCGCCACGAATCTGGAGATCGCAGAAGCGCCGAGCTTTGAACGGCACAACATTGCTGACTATCTGTGTTATATCGCAAGAGATCTGTCGGACACCGGAAAAGAAGCTGGCTATCTGCCCACTTTGCGCGCCGTGCGTGGCAACGGCTTTCCTGATGAGATTGCCAGAATTGAAGAGCTTCTCGCTGATCCTGACCAGTATGCGGTGATCGCCGATGAAGTCAGCACCTTCTATGCTGCTTTTGAAACCGATCGTAAATTGATGCGCTTCCGCTTGCCCTACATCACTGAATGTGCTGTGGCAGTGGAAGAATACGCTATGCCCCGCAGGGATTACGATTCACAGATGATCGAGGTCCCTGCCGTTGGCCGCTTCATCACAGACGATGAAGTCGATTCTGTCATTGAGGGTGGTCAGGGCGGTTATAGCGGCGCTGCCCTCAGAATCTATCAATTCTTTCAAGAGAAGCATACTGATGCGGAGCGTGCCGACTTTCTCAAACACATATATGGCATTGGTGGCCGTATGCCCGGCGTTTCCGGTGCTTTTCACAGCTCGGAAGACCATGATACCAAAGGCATCAAGCTCAAAAAAGCCGACTGCGAGCCTGTGATGCTCAAATGGAACAAGGTAGCCAAGCGTGTAGAGCACATGATCCAGCATGGCCGCTACCTGACTCCGGAACAGCAAGCAGAGATGGAAGCAATCCGCGACGCTCACGACGAACCCGAAGAAGTCGCGGAAGCCCCCACCCTTGAGGAAGCACCTGTTCCTGCAGAGGAAGCCATTGCAGTACCGGCTGATATTGAATTGGATAATCTCGTACCAGCGGAATCTGCTGATCGAAGTGCAGATTATCGACTGCTGGATCGACTACGCACTGACTGTGAATACTTCCTGGGTGCAGGGCAGCGGCACGAACGTGATCTCTGGGCAGGCAATGTGTACGCCCATATTGAGAAGATGCGAGAAATCTATGCCTCGCTGCCTGATAAGCCAGAGTGGCTGACAGAAACGCAGATCGACAATTATGCTGACCGGATGGCTCCGCCTTACCTGGTGGTGGCATACCACCATTTTGAGAACGGCTTCGATGCAAAGATGGACTATCAGTCCATAGAGGATGCGGAAAAAGCCGCTCAGGGATATATTGACGGTACGATGGAGATAGATGGCTTCCATTACGATGGCGCGGCTGTCTATGACCAGTCTGAAAAGCGCTATCTCCGCGTGTACGGTGATTTCCCCGATGCGAAAGCGATGGAGGAAGCTGCGGCTGCGGTACAGCCTGTTCAGGAGAACGTGCCTGCTTTTGTGGATGTTCCAACGCCTGTGACTGAAACGCCATACCGGGTTGGCGATATTCTCTATCTGGATGACCTGCCCTTTGAGGTGGAAAGCATCGGGAAATTCGATGTGCATCTGAAAGACCCGAACGCAGCTTATCCCATCATGCGCGCTGAAAGCCGTGAGCGACTTGCTTATCTGCTGACGCTGGATAAGCGCAATGCTGCATTCATTCCTGCTGATAAGGGTGAGCCCGATGTAGGAGTCATCGACGGAGAATCCTCCCTGACAGAAGCAGATGCAGACTTAACCGCCGAAGATCATGTACTTCCGGATGACGAATCCATTCAGCAAATTCGCACGGATGAGCCGGAACCTTCCATTACAGTTGAGGCTGTTTCTGAAAAAGAGATCATCCCCGAAAACTACCGCATCAATGATGAGCACCTTGGTGAAGGTGGACCCAAGGCGAAATTCAGAGCCAACGTAGAAGCCATCCGTGTCCTGAAGGGACTGGAAGCATCTGGCCGTCCTGCCAGCACTGCCGAGCAGGAGATCCTTGCCCGGTATGTGGGCTGGGGTGGTCTCGCGGATGCTTTCGACGAATCCAAGCCTGCCTGGGCGTCTGAATGTGCAGAACTAAAGAATCTGCTGACCCGATCTGAATATGAAGCAGCGCGAGCATCCACCCTGAACGCTCACTATACCAGCCCCACCATTATCCGTGCGATCTATGAAACCATTGATCGCATGGGCTTCACCACGGGCAACATTCTGGAGCCCGCAATGGGCGTAGGCAATTTCTTCGGTATGCTGCCGGAGAGTATGTCTGCCAGTCATCTGTATGGCGTGGAGCTGGACAGCATCACCGGCAGGATCGCACAGAAGCTCTATCCCCAGGCAGACATCACCGTGGCTGGTTTTGAGACCACGGACAGACGTGACTTCTTCGACCTCGCCATCGGCAATGTCCCCTTTGGCAACTACCAGGTGCATGACCCAGCTTACAACAAGCTGGGTTTTTCTATTCACGACTATTTCTTCGCAAAGACCTTGGATCAGGTTCGCCCTGGTGGCGTGATTGCCTTTGTCACCTCGCGCTACACGATGGATAAGCAATCACCGGAGGTTCGCCGATACATTGCCCAGCGCGCGGAGTTCCTTGGAGCCGTCCGCCTTCCCAACAATGCCTTCAAGGCTAACGCCGGTACCGATGTTGTCTCGGACATCATCTTCCTGCAGAAGCGTGACCGTGCCATTGAAATCGACCCGGACTGGGTGCATCTGGGCAGCAACCCGGATGGATTTGCGATCAACTCCTACTTCGTCGATCATCCTGAGATGATCCTTGGCCGGCAGAGCAGCGAAAGCACCCAATACGGAAAGCAGGACTTCACTGTTGAACCCATTGAGGGGGCAAACCTCGCCGTTCGGCTGGCATCCGCCATGCAGAACATTACCGGCAGATACGAGGCAGCAGAGCTTCCCGACTTTGAAGAAGGCGAAACCATTTCAGATGCCATTCCTGCAGACCCCAATGTCCGTAACTATTCCTATACAGTCGTAGATGATAAGGTATATTATCGGGAGAACTCCCTGATGGTACGGCCTGAGCTGAACGCCACCGCCCAGGAGCGAGTCAAGGGCATGGTCGCGCTGCGCGACTGTGTGCGCGAGCTGATCGACCTGCAGATGGGCGATGCTACCGACGAAATGATTCATGCCCAGCAGGCTGAACTCAATCGCCTGTACGATACCTTCACGGAGAAGTATGGACTGATCAACTCCCGTGGCAACAGCCTTGCTTTCTCTGCCGATTCCTCCTACTATCTTCTCTGCTCTCTGGAAGAGCTGAACGAGCAGGGCGAACTGGATCACAAAGCAGATATGTTCTATAAGCGCACGATCAGGCAACACAAGGTGGTAGATCATGTGGATACCGTAGAGGAAGCCCTTGCGGTATCCATTGCCGAACGTGCAAGAGTGGATATTCCCTATATGCTTCAGCTCACAGGAATGCCCGAAGATCAACTTCTGACCGACTTGGGCAGAAGCTGCTACCGCCTGCCGGGTACAGCGATGGAGTACGTTACAGCGGACGAATACCTGTCCGGCAACGTGCGAGAAAAACTGCGGGAAGCCCGCGCAGCTGCGGAGACTGATCCTGCTCTTGAGCATAATGTGCGTGCGCTGGAAGCAGCACAGCCTGTTGATCTGGAGGCTTCTGAAATCAGTGTCCGGCTTGGCGCAACGTGGATTGACAAAGAGTATATCCAGCAGTTTATGTACGAGACTTTTAACACGCCAGTTTATCTTCAGAGGCAGATCAAGGTTGAGTATTCGCCCCACACAGCCGAATGGCGTGTTTCCGGCAAGACAGGAATCTCATCCACCAATATCGCAGCCAACGTGACCTACGGTACAAGCCGTGCGAATGCCTACAAGATACTGGAGGATTCTCTGAACCTGCGCGATGTCCGCATCTATGATATTGTAGAAGACCCGGACGGCACGGAACGCCGTGTGCTGAATCAGAAAGAAACGACCCTGGCGCAGCAAAAGCAGCAGTCTATCAAGGATGCCTTTTCCGAATGGATCTGGCGTGATCCGGATCGTCGTCATTATCTGGTGACGCTGTATAATGAACGCTTCAACGCAGTACGTCCCCGTGAATATGATGGCAGACATATTGCTTTCGGCGGCATCAGTCCTGAGATCACATTACGGGATCATCAACGCAACGCTATCGCCCACATTCTTTATGGCGGTAATACGCTGCTCGCCCATCAGGTAGGTGCGGGCAAGACCTTTGAGATGGTGGCTGCTGCGATGGAAGCCAAGCGGCTCGGTCTGTGTACCAAGAGTATGATCGTCGTCCCGAATCATCTGACTGAGCAGTGGGCATCCGAGTTTTTGCGTCTGTATCCTTCTGCCAATATCCTCGTCACGACCAAACGTGACTTTGAAAAATCCCGGCGCAAGAAGTTCTGTGCCAGGATCGCTACTGGTGATTACGATGCTGTCATCATCGGCCATTCCCAGTTTGAGCGCATCCCCATTTCGCAGGAACGCCAGGAGCGGCTGCTGCAAGAGCAGATCGACGAGATCACGGCTGGTATCGAAGAGATCAAGCGTGAATCAGGTGAAAGATATACCGTCAAGCAGATGGAAAAATCCCGCCGGCAGCTGGAAGCCCGTTTGCAGAAGCTGCAAGCCAACGGGAAGAAGGACGATGTGATTACCTTTGAAGAACTGGGCGTGGATCGCCTCTTTGTGGACGAGGCACACCTGTTCAAGAACCTATTCCTGCTGACGAAAATGCGAAATGTTGCGGGCTTGTCAACCAGTGAAGCGCAGAAATCCAGCGATATGTTTGCCAAGTGCAGATATATGGATGAGATCACAGGCGGTCGCGGCGTTATTTTTGCAACGGGTACACCAGTTTCTAATTCCATGACCGAGATGTACACAATGCAGCGCTATCTGCAGTATGAAACCCTTCAGAGGAACAACATGACGCACTTTGACTGCTGGGCATCCACCTTCGGCGAGAGCGTAACCGCCATTGAGCTGGCTCCGGAGGGTACGGGCTATCGCGCCCGCACCCGTTTCTCCAGGTTCTATAACCTGCCTGAACTGATGGTCATGTTCCGCGAGGTTGCAGACATCAAGACCGCCGACCAGCTGCATCTCCCAACTCCCACGGCCCATTATGAGACGATAGCCGTCAAGCCCTCTGAGCTTCAGCAGGAAATGGTGCAGTCCCTCTCCGAACGAGCTGCAAAGATTCACAGCGGTTCTGTTGACCCAAGCATCGACAACATGTTGAAGATCACCAGTGATGGCAGAAAGCTGGGTTTGGATCAGCGACTCATCAATCCCATGCTGCCTGATGATCCAGGCAGCAAGGTCAATGCCTGCGTTGCCAATGTCCATCGCATCTGGGAAAGTGGACAGGGTGAACGTCTGACACAGCTCATCTTCTGCGATATTTCTACGCCCAAGAGTGCTGCCGGTGTTGAATCTGCCGAGTTTTCTGTCTATGATGACATTCGGACGAAGCTGATTGGCATGGGAATCCCCGCAGAACAGATCGCTTTCATTCATGACGCCAACACGGAGGTCAAGAAGAAAGATCTTTTCTCAAAGGTGAACTCCGGTGAGGTGCGAATCCTCATGGGTAGTACCGCGAAAATGGGCGCAGGCACCAACGTGCAGCGTCTGCTTGTAGCAAGCCACGACCTTGATTGTCCGTGGCGACCGGGTGATCTGGAGCAACGTGCTGGTCGAATCGTCCGTCAAGGCAACCAAAATCAGGATGTATTTGTGTACCGTTATGTCACAGAAGGAACCTTCGACGCCTATTTGTGGCAAACAATCGAGAATAAGCAGAAGTTCATATCGCAGATCATGAGCTCAAAGAGCCCCGTCCGCTCCTGCGAAGATGTGGATGAAACAGCTCTGTCCTATGCTGAAATCAAGGCACTGTGTGCTGGCGATGGGCGCATCAAAGAGAAGATGGATCTGGATATTGACGTCGCCCGATTGCGCTTGATGAAAGCCGACCACCAAAGCAAACAGTATCAGCTGGAGGATAGACTGCTCCGCTATTTCCCTGCGGAGATCGCGCTGGTTGAACAGCGGCTAAAAGGATTTCAAGCTGATCTGGATACCCTGGCAGCACATCCTGTCCCTGAAAAGGATTTTGTGGGCATCGAGGTGTTAGGGCATCACTACACGGATCGTCTGGAAGCCGGCAACGCTCTGATTGCTGCCTGCAAGGAAGCTGGTAAGAGTGGTAAACTGATGGCTGGTCACTATCGCGGGCTTGAAATGATGCTGATGTATGATCCATTTGATCAGAATTTTAAGCTGACTCTGCAAGGCGGCATGCACCATGCGGTGGAGCTGGGCAATGATCCGCGCGGCAATCTGCTGCGCATGGAGAATGTCCTGACCACGATTCCTCTGCGAATGGCTACACAGCGCGATCAACTGAACAACATCCATGCTCAGATCAAGGCTGCCGAAGAAGAAAAGGGTCGCCCATTCCCGCAGGAAGAAGAACTGCGGACAAAGAGCGCGCGTTTGGCTCAGCTGGACGCAGAATTGAACATAGATAAACCCCGAACTGCTCCGGAGGAGGAACGAATTGCAAAATCAGCAAGACCTTCTCTGCGGGAACAGCTGAAAGCACACCATCCCCGGAGTGCTTCAAAGAAACCACCTGAAACGGAGGTACGATAATGTCTGAAATCCAACCCGCTATGATCGACATTCCGATCTATAAGCAAACCGGCTCCTATGCCCGCGAGCATAACGAGCTGCCTCAGTTCCGTGAATCCAACCTTGCGAACATTGCCTGTCGTTATGCCATCGACAAGTCCATTTCCGATCACTTCGATGGGATGTATCTGAATCCCAAGGCTGTTGCCAGTGTCATCAAGGAGTTCGGTATTGACCGGACGCTGTTTGTCCTGGCCAACACCGTGCAGCAGCTGAGCTGGGATGGCCGATTCAGCCGTGAAAACAAGCAATGGGCAGCATCTGTCGATGTTCCGGATGATGTGAGCGGCGGCTTTGATCGTCGAACTCAGTACATTGCCAACAGCCATCCGGCGGTACTGGACGGCTTTATCTCGCAGGCTCGCCAGGAAGCTGCTCGACTTCATGAACAGCCGGAGAAGAAATCCATCAGAAAACAACTGAAAAAATTTTCTGAAAAAGCCCCAAAACCGCATCGGCACAGTCGCCCAAAGGCCGAAGAGGTGAGATAATATCAGTGTAAGGAAACGCCCTCATCCGATCAAGTTCTATGTGACCTCCCAGGAGCGCGATCAGATTCAGCAGCGGGCAAAGGAAGCACGGTATGTAAATACCAGCGCATTCCTGCGGGATCTTGCTTTGAAGGAAGTAGTCTTCCGGTTGGAGCTGCCAGAGCTGCAGGAGCTGATCCGACAGATGAGTATGATGGGCAACAACCTCAATCAGGTAGCAAAGCTCGGTAACACGACCGGCCGCATTTACAAAGAGGATCTTGATGATCTCAAGCGGCGTCAGGATCGCATCTGGAAGGGTATCCGAAGCCTGCTCCTGCGACTTGAGTCACTGTAAAGGAGAGATATTGATGAAGCTGCTGAAGATTCTGTTCCGAATGACATTCATGCCCGTGGCCTGGACAATCCGGCTGATGATCGCAGCCATCGCCTTTGTACTCTCTATCTCCACCTCGCTGTTGAGCATCGTTGCCTCCATCTTCACCATGCTGGCTGTTGTGATGTTCATCATCGGCTCCAATGGGAATGCCTTCGCACTTCTGATTCTGGCGGCACTTATCAGCCCGATGGGACTACCGGCGGTCGCAGACAAATTACTGGACTTGATGGATAGTGTGCTGACGAGAATGACTGCGATTATGTACTAAGCAATATGGACAGCGGCCTTTGATGGTCGCTGTCTTTTTTCATATCTGAAGGAGGTGGGATTATCGCCGCAACACGCATTATTTCCATGCACCATAACAAAGGAAAAAGCCTTCACAAAAGTCTGGAAGCCAGGCTGAAATATGTTCTCAATCCATCCAAGACCGATGGCGGCAAATATGTTGCCACATTCCAATGCGCTGCTGAAACTGCCGACGCCGAGTGGGCTCTGGCGCATCGGCAATACAGAGATCGGACACATAAGAAATCCGATCAGGGTGTGATTGCCTATCAGGTTCGGCAATCCTTTGCACCCGGTGAGGTGACACCGGAGGAGGCGAACCAGATTGGCGTGGAGTTTGCTCATCGCTTTCTGAAGGATAAGTATTCCTTCATCGTTGCTACTCATGTTGACTGCGATCACATTCATAATCACATACTCTGGAATGCCATTTCACTTGACGGAGACCGTAAATTCAGAAACTTTTACCTGTCAGGGCAGGCGAGTAGGCAGCTCAGTGATCAGATCTGTGTGGAGCATCAACTATCTGTGATCGCAAATCCGAAGCACCGTGGTCTGAACTATGGCTCATGGCTTGGTATTCTGAAACCGAAGTCTCAACGGGAACTGCTGCGAGAGGCAATCGAATCTGCAATTCAGAATGATCCACGTAGTCTGGATGATTTATTGACAGTGCTTGAACAGGCAGGCTGGGATGTAAAGCGTGGAAAACACATCAGCCTGCGTCATGAAGGCTTTGCCCGTTATGCCCGTTTGGACACGCTTGGGGATGGGTATGACGAAAACAGTCTGCGGGCTGTTATTGCAGGAAAGCAGAAGAATCCCAAAACGAAAAACAAGCCCTGTGTCATCAGGGACCAACGAATCGGTCTTCTGATCGACATCAGGGCTGCGATGGATTCAGGCAAGGGGCCTGGTTTTGAATACTGGGCAAAGAAGGAAAATCTGAAAAGGGCGGCAAAGTCCGTGCGTATGCTGGAAGCAAGAGGCGCACTGAGCAGCGCAGATATAGCCACCGTCATCTCCAGTGCCCAGCAGAATGAGGCTGTGTCACTTGAACAGTGTCATGAGATTAATGATCAGATCCAGAACCTACGGGAGCTTCGACAACATATCTTTAATTACAGTCGCACACGAAAAGTGGCGGAAGACTATCGTACATCTGGCTACTCCAAACAATTTGCCGCAGAACACAAAGAAGAACTTCGTTGCTACCGGGAAGCAAAAAAGGCGTTTGACCGTTTTGGCAAAAACCAGCTTCCGAAGATTTCTGAGTTGCAGGAGCAGGAACACGAACTGATCATTGAAAAACAAAAACGTTATGCAGCATATCGCCGAACGAAAGCAGAAAGCAAGCAGCTGCAGGAAGCTCAGGCCAATGTGGAGCGCATCCTTAATCATCAGATGATGATTACTTCGCAGGAGCGATCTATTGTTAATCAGCAAAATGCAAAGAACCTTTAATACCTGATTCCTATTTCCGAAATCGTATGGGTACAGAGTTTCACTATGGGAGCAAAACTTCCAGATATGGTTTAAGATAGCTTTTGCAATGAAACGCGCTTGCATATTCCAGAAGAAGCGGAACATTGCGGGTGCTGCGCGACATATATCGCTTTAGAGCCTCCTGCAAAAAGCGGGGGTCAAGGTTGCTCCTGCACCGCACAAGATCACAGATCGTCCGCTCCGCATTGTAAGCGTTCACCTCATGACCAAATGGAGTTGTGCATTTTGTCAGGCCAATGTGAAACAATTCATTTTTGATTGTGAAGGTTTTGATTCCTTCAGCCGACAAATGAGATGGATTATAGCCTGTCTTGGCAGTAACAGTCAGATGCATAGGCTCCTGATCACTTAACTCAAGTAGATACAAAGCAGCTTCATGGGAAAATACAATACTGGGACATCGAAGCTGCAATAGAAACATTTCATCTGGCCATGCATCAGGAGATAGGTAGATACCGTGGGAAACCCTAACATATCCATGCTTCTGAAGAAATGCAGCTAATCTGACCTTGGAAATTCCAGCAGACACCGCATCTGATGTCCTAATAATGCCGCCTTGTGAAGCCACAATTGTCAACAAACGTTCTTCCATTGGTTCACCTCTTTTCACGCTAATATTATACGCAAAATTAGCACGAAAGTAAAGTTTGTATTTGTTGGCCATCAGAATCTTTCAAGATACAGAGGTGTCTCTCATAATTCAGATAAACTACTGCCGCGCAGCGGCACAGCCATTTCCAACGGAAATGTCCAAAGGGTTTGGGATGCTTCCCAACAAGCGAAATGCATGTGAGACGCTTTGAGCGCTCATATGCACTGCTTGCTCAGAGTATTCGGAAGTCGGTATAACTACGAGTATCCAGAAGCCAGTATACTACCCGTTATACCGACTTAATAGCCCAACCCGGAGAACTTGCTGATTGTAGGTAAATAAGTCGGTATAACTTTTCTTTCATTTGGGTGTTTGCCACATATTTGCAGGTTTGCTGCTGTGAGTTAACAGTTAACGAAAACCGGATACTCACGCGTATATCCACCGTGTCGGAATCGATTAATTCGCTTACGTACTTATCGTGGGACAAGAGCAACTGATGAGATGATCCTTATGCCTCCTGTCCTCGTTGCTGTTAAGCCAGCGATACCATAATATCCATACGCAATTCTATAGCTGAAATGTTTGCGTTACCAAACAAGAGCCGTTACTGACTCAACATTGCATTCATCATAGTGAATCACACAAAGCGTTCCGTCTTCCATATAGTGCCAGGATACCTGAGTGGGTTGCTTTGAACTCATGTACAAAAATGGGAACACCCCCTGAGGGTCGACATTACAGACATCAAGAACCGGCGTTCCAGGTGCGATGTTCATTATTTCTGATGGGGTAGATGCTGAATAATGCACAGAAAAGGCCGAAAGGAAATGGCCCTGTGCATCAAAACACAACTGATATATCCCGGAATTAGTGTTCACATATCCGATGTAGCACATCTGGATTTCCCGCACAGCGGTCAAAGTGGTACGGAAACCAAATTCATGCAGGCACGCTTTTTCATTGATACATGCTTGCAGGATACTATCTTCTGTTAAGCCTACCATATAGTCGATACTCTTTTCCTCATGGTTAAGCAGATGCAAATGAACCTCTCCTTCGTTAACGTCGTTTCGCAGTGTCAGTATTGAACCAGCAATATGCAATCTGATACAGATATCTTCTTTGCTATCAGGGCAATTGTGCACTGCTGCAAATCCGGTAGACAAGATTATTGAGCACGCAACAATAATTGATAAGATAACAAACTGCTTCATTCTCATACTATTCATCTCCTACATGAAGTTGTTGTCAACTGTCGATTGATGGGTCACTTGCCAATGGCCAAGTATACAATTTCACTATTGTAGAAATTATCGCTGTATCCAGGTAGGGACCAAGGTATTGTGTCAGGATTGCCTTCCGGATGTTGAACACTTGCACCGGCAGGCCCGTGCTTCTCTGCCCATGTTCCATCAGCTGTCTGTACCATAAAGTGATAATCGTTATTCCAAGGATTATAATAACCAACACGCACGGCGATGCGATATTCATCAGCATCTATATCTGCATAATATGAATAAATGCGTCTTGCGGATCGACCTAAATACTCCATATCTGAAATAACAGCGTCAGCAACACTGTCAACATCGGCTATATCATAAGAAACACCTGAAATTTCACCAGGGTCATAGGAACAAGAGTAGATGCCGATTGCGTATGAATAACAGTTAGGATTTTTTCTCCGATCACCATTGCTCTGTGCGATTTCGTGGTATCTCGGTGCCGCGCCAAAATTTTGATCATCATGAGTAGACGATGGCCAAAGGATTCCAACCAAAGTAGTAACTACCCCGGCAATAAGGCAAACAGGGATTTTACCAGATGAATCACTGTTCATGACAGGATTTGAATAACAATATGCATATATGTTATGAGCGAACAGTCCACCACGACCGACATAAGCATCCGCATTTATAAACCTACAGCAGCTCGGGTTGTAGTACCTACTTCTGAGATAATACAGTCCTGTTTCTTCGTCGTAGACATACCACCTTCCACAATCAATGTTATAACCATTATACGATGTTATAATGATGTAGTCAAGAACCTTAGAGTGAATGAATGAGAATTTACAATTCTCCAAACAGCGACAGCGCAAACCGGCGCTTTCGTTTTTGGGGGTCGTTCAGCAATACCTGCAGCTCCTGGCGGCCGTCCTCCTGGCGCTTGCCCACCAGCACTCTATCCACCCGCTGCCGCACCAATGTCTTGGTCAGTTCAGGGGCTTCGTTCGGGTTGGGGCATTCCGCTACAATCTTGTCATACACCAGCCGCAGCATTCTGTCGTAGTCCATGGCGCGGTAGCCAGTGCACTTTTCCGGGTACTTGTAACTGTGGATGCATCGGAAAATCGGGCGTTTGTTTTGCTTGTGCATTTTGATCTGCAGCGTCATGGGCTTCAGACAGTCGGCGCAGTATACCTTGCCTTGCAGCCAGTTATCAAACTCATGCCGGTGTACATGAGCGCGGCTGCCGAGTATTTCCTGCACTCGATCAAATACATCTTTGCCAATGATGGCTTCGTGGGTATTTTCAACGACGATCTGCTCCTCCTTGGGGACACGCCGTCGTTCCTTTGTCTTGTAACTGACCACCTCACACTTGTGGTTGACCATGTGTCCGATGTATACCGGGTCATGGAGCATCTTGGCCAACGTGCGGGTATTCCAAGTGTTTTGCTCGTCGGCGTCCTTGTTCAGGTACGCTGTGTAACGGGTATCTCCCTGCAGTGCCTTGTAGACGGCAGGGTTGATGATTTTTCTGTTTTTGAGTTCCTCCACAATAGCCGAGAGCGTTTTACCAGCAAGCGCCAGATCGAAGAACAGGCGGACGACGTCTACTACGGCTGCATCTATGATCAGGTGGTTGTGATCCTCTGGATCAACCTGGTAACCATAGGGCGTTTGTGCAGCAATGTACATTCCTCGATACGCCCGTTGACGCTTGGCGGACTTGATCTTACGCGAGATGTCCTTTGCGTACATATCGTTCATGATGTTTTTGAAGGGGGCGATGTCATTGTTGCCGCGCTGAGTGTCGATGCTATCATCAATAGCGATGTATCGGACGCCCATCCGGCTGAAGTAGATGTCCGTGAGGTAGCCAGTCATGATGTAATCGCGGCCAAGGCGGCTGAGATCTTTGGTGATGACCAAGTCGATCAGGCCGGCTTCGACGTCATCAATCAGACGAAGAAAATCAGGCCGATCATAGGAAAGACCGGAAAAGCCATCGTCGACATAGTAGTCAACGATGGCCAGTTGGTTTTCCTTACAAAAACGGGTGAGCATAATGCGCTGCGTCTCAATGCTGCTGCTCTCGCCGATTTGCTCGTCGTCTTTACTTAGGCGGCAGTAGAGAGCCGTGCGGGAGTGCGATGAGGATAAAGTAATCTGGGGAGCGCCTCCTTTCTGTCGGGATGAGTATGAAAAGGCCACCCGGCAATTGCCGGATGGCCGATGCAACGTAAGGCTGAAATATCTCAAGATAAGTCAGATGATCAGACGAAAGTACTGCTGTTTAGGCCTTTTCGGCTTACTGTCTCAGTATGTCCCAAATGCTTTGAATAGGCTTGATTACAGGCAACTCACAAAAGGAAGTATGCGAAAAGACTTCAGCAATGGTTTGGTCAAACGCAGCAGTTTCACTATGCGACTCGACATGATTTGTTGTTGTATCAACACATATATATAAATCAGCATTGCGTTTGAGATAAATAGTTCCGTTTTCGTAATAGTAATGCGTTATGTCATATATGCTAATTTGCCCGTCCGAAGAATATAAGGAATATGTCTCCGCTGAACGAACAATATAAAATGCACCATCTGCAAGCACTTTCACAGTATCTCTGCCAAATACGGGCTGGCTGGTACAGTTGTTCGCAATAATGCAACAAATCATGGCTAAAGCAATTAGGACAACAATGCGCATGCATGCCCTTCCTGTCATTCTGGCAATTCCTCCTCAAAATAGATGTCTACATCATAGTTGACAACAACGCCAAAAAACTGATCACTCCATGCCATATTGTTTCCTATTGTGATGAAAAACATCTTAAAACTACTGAAGTAAGTATCCCACTGAAACTGGAAGTTATAACGATCATGAAGGTGTACATCAAATCTCCAACTTCCATTCTCCTGTCGGCCTGTGACGGTAATATCGACATTATGGAGGGCACCGAACAAGTCCATATCAGAAAACGCAAAAGAGTCTTTTACTACGGCCTCTCCGGCAATGATTTCTTGAGCCATCTCAGAAAACTTTTCCTTGTATTGAGTATTATTCTTAATAGCATCAACTAGTGAAGAACCTTCATAAAATGTCAAAGGATCCGGGTGGTTCTGTAGAGAGTGTTCCAGTAGCATTGCTGCATGTGGACAATCCAATTCATTTAGCCCCCAAATGACGGCTTTCCACATTGTACGAGGCAACCAGCACAAGACATTTTGCACATCGTCCCAAGTAGGTAGGAATCCACTCTTGTCAGTAAAAGACACCGGAGCGTTAAAACAGTAGGCGAATGGATTTATGAGTAGTACACCTTTAATGATAATAAGGGAATCGGGGTTTATCATTCTGCTATGATTCGAAGAATAAAAACGACTATATAGATAGTATAGTCCAGTTTCTTCGTCGTAGACATAGCCACGGTAACGGAACGGATTGATCTTACCCAGCGTGCTTGCCATGGTGCCGGAGCAGCTGATGGGACGGCCCCAAGCATCATACACATAGCTTACCACAACATTCTTGTTGCTGTCAAGAATGGCTACAATATCGCCCTGCAGGTTCTTCACATAACTGTAAGGAGTTCCGTTGTAAACAACCACCGCAGGCTTGTTCTGCGCATCATAGAAGAAGTGCAGTTCATTGCTGCCCTGAGTCATGTGCACAATGTTCTTGCCGTGCAGGGTGTACTTGGTTACGCCAGTGGAGGTAGCAGTCTTCTGCACACGCAGACCGTTCTCGTTATAGATAAACTCGACGGTTTCGTCAGACTTCTGCATCTTCTTGAGCTGACGGTCATTCTGCCAGGTATAGGTCCAGGTGCCATCATTCAGCGGGTTGCCACTGGCACAAATCATGACCACCAGTTAAGCTGGTGGTATGGGGAGCCCTAAAAGGGCTCGGTACTTGCCGCGTCTTAAGACGCCTGAAAACCATCAATCGCAGCCAGCGCCCTACCACCACTAAAGTGGTTAGTGTTTCTCGCTGAGCGATTCCTTTGCCAGTAGATATCCGGTTGGGTTCGCTACGTGAATGCTTGAAGCTGAAGCATTCTCATTCCACCGGTTGAACCGGTGGTTCTGTAAGCTAAAGCTGACAAAAAGGCCATCCGGCAATGCCAGATGGCTATATAGAAAAATGCTTTACTTGTAGTTCAAAATCAATAGGTTTTCTTGGGGAAGATACATATAGTACAACTCCTCCTTGCGATCTGCAAAGTAGAAAACATTTTCCAGCGAAACGGTATGCGCAAATGCTTTGTCAATAAGCTGAGCAAGCTTTTCATTATCCTCCGAATCCAAATCAGAGGACACATGTGTCGGGAGGAATTCTGTCTCGAACTGAATGATAACATATAATGAGTATTCGCGAATATTGGTGCTGAATTCTTTTTCGATCACGTGACAAAGTGATTCATCTATATCCTGATCAATCAAGTCTTCCACGTATCCAATTACGACCTCATCGCTTGGCATTCTAGAAAGCTCATATCCAATCAGTAACCAGCCAATAATGAAAACAAGAAATATTACACCCAATATTGAGATAAGCAGCCATTTGAGTACTTTTTCCATCATGGAATATCACCTTCATGCTTTACTTTGTTAAGTCAAACAAACCTTGTCCCATAATTAGATACATCTCACCACTGACAGAAAAACTGAATGGATTCAATGTTCCAGCCTCTTGGGGTTTATAACCAAATTCATCGTTAAACCATTGCACAAACGAGGCTTTGCCATTTGTGGGGGATAGTTTGTTAAAATCAAACCTATCAGTTAATGTGTATGACACATCAAAGACAGTACAATCAACTAAGCTTGCCATATCCGCTAAGTTACCTGTAGAAGGTGAAAGGGTTATGGTAACTTCACATTTTCTAATTGCGAAGAACAGGTCAAGATCATCCATGGTTGCCATTGAGTAAAGGGAAGGATAATCGGATTCTGTTATACCGAAAGAAAAGGTTAGAGGGAATGAAACCTCGCTCGTCGTAAACTGTTCTTTCATGGAAGTCCACAATACCTTGCGAAACACTTCGGAGTTTGCCAAACATTGTGTGAGTTCGTCTCCAATAGTACTATCCGAAAAATCGTAATGAGCATCACGCTCTGCTTCGGTAACCGCAAACATATAAAGACTAGAACATACATAATGTCCAGAAGGATCATTAAACACGATAGGGTTATTAACACAATACGCAAAGACATTGTGGGACGGTATTCGATTCTTATTGCCAAGATAATTATCTGCATTCAAAAACCTGGTGTTCAGAAAATCGAAATACCTACTCCGAAGGTAATACAGCTCCGTCTCTTCGTCGTAGACATATCCACGGTAACGGAACGGATTGATCTTGCCCAGCGTGTTGGCAAGAGTACCCGTCTTGCTGATGGGACGGCCCCAAGCATCATACTTGTAGGAAACAGGCAAAGCTATCCGTCATGAGAGAAACGGGAGGGCTGCGGTTCGCAGATCTTCTGATTATTTTTGACGATTACTTTGATTCAAAAACACGCGAATTCCTTTTGCACAAAACATAGCAATAAGAAGTATGATTTGTATTATTGCATATTTGAACGGTTTGTTATCGCCCAGCCTGTAAAACCGAAACCATACTATGATCTCAATAAATGAAATGGCAAAGTAGCAAAAGAAGTCCACCAATCTCCACGCCTTATTCATAGCAAGACTCCATTTCTTATTCTGTTATCATAACTCCAAGTATTTCTCCATACATGTTTGGTATCGTTTCTTCGGTCCACGGTTTGCTCCACCCAACGCTTCCATCATAGTGTACATAGGTTACAACTCCGATTGTGCCTTCTTTATCAAGAAAATGGCTAATATAGGCATCGTTCGCTGAATTAACAACACCAATAACAAAAGAAGTATGTCCTGCGATACTTACATATGGATTTAACTTAGCAAAGCAAATGTATTTTTTTGCAAGTGCTGGAACCCCCTGTGCTATACCTTCACCAATGATTGGAGCGAGGACTGATGTGATGCTACTTGCATCTTGACGGAATTCTCTATCATATGATTCTGAAGTTTGGAAACGATATATGCCGGTTTTCGTAATGATCTCACCACTACCACACTCGAGTATTCTTAGTGCTTCAGTGAATAGTTCACGATCTACACGTTCTTTAGCGGCTTTCTTTTCTTCTTGTTCCTCAAACCACTGCTGTTCCATAATCCGGAATTCTTTATCCCAACCTTCCGGTCGCGTAGGTTGCGGTAGTGGAACGTCTTCAAAACCATCATTATCCAGGCTAGATACCACGTTGTTTCGGGTGTAAGCGCAAGCATTATGCGAGAGTAAGCGCTGCTTACCCGCGAACATATCAACATTTAGAAACCTACAGAAATTGAATGCGTAATATCTACTTCTAAGATAATACAGCCCCGTCTCTTCGTCGTAGACATAGCCGCGATAGCGGAAGGGATTGAGTTTGCCAAGATCGTCCTTCATGTTGCCGGAGCAGGTGATGGGGCGTCCCCATGCATCATACACATAGTTGACAACGGCGGTGCCAGCACTGTTCAGAATTGCAACGATGTCGCCCTGCAGGTTCTTCACATAGGTGTAGGGCGTGCCATTGTACACCACCACAGCAGGCTTGTTCTGCGCATCGTAGAAGAAGTGCAGCTCATCGCTACCCTGGATCATGTGCACGATATTCTTGCCATGCAGGGTATATTTGGTCACCACTCCGTTGACGGTTTTCTGAACCCGCAGCCCATTTTCATTATACACAAAACTTGCATCGGTGTCAACACTATGCATGCGAGCCAACTGTCGGCCATTGACCCACTCATACTGCCAGGTACCATCGTTCAGCGGATTACCAATGGCATCGTAGGTAATGTCAACGCCGTTAACAGCAGTCAGCTGATCGCGCCAGTTGGTGTTGCCATAGGTAAAGACCTTGCTTTCAGCAGCCGTACCGGAAGTTACACCAAGTGCATACTTCTTCTTGCTCAGGATGTTACCGCCCTGATCATAGGTATACACCCAAGTGGCATTCTCCTGCGCGTCATCCACGCGAGTCAGCTGGCCCAGCGCATCGTAGGTATACGAAGTGGTCTTACCATCCTGCACTACCTTGGTGATGTTGCCATTGTCATCATAGGTGTAGGTGAAGTTGCCGCCAGTCTGGGAAATGGAGGCCACCAGACCAGTGGTGCTGGTCTTGCCGCTTACATCGGCCAGAGCTGCACCCGCCACATAGGTATAGGTCGTGGTATTCGCGGTGCCGCTACCTGCTTTGACGGTAGCCTTCGCCACGCGGCCCAGGCCATCGTACTCCAAGGTGCTCTTGCCGTGAGCGCCGTAATCCAGAGAGGTGGGACGATTCTCGTCGTCGTAACCGAACTTGGTCACAAACTCTTCATGATCGGCGCCAACCTGCTCAGTGAACTTAGACAGGCGACCAAAGATATCGTCGTAGGCCACCTCGCCGGTATAGACATGCTCCTGGCTAGTCACATTGCCCGCAGCATCCTCAGCGAATTTGTGAGTCTTGATGCGGCAGGGACGGTTGGAGAGATCGTACTCGCTCTCGGCAATCTGACCGATCAGATTATTGCGGACATGCGCGACCTGACCATTGGCGTTATAGGCATACTCGTAGCGCGGAGTGGCCTCGGAATCATACTTCACGCCAGTGACGCGATTGAAGTCATCATACTCGTTCTTGACAACAGTGCCATTACCGTACTGCATCTGAGACAGAGTGCCATAGTGCTCCTGCTCGGTATCGTTCTGATACACATTGGTAGACAGTGTAGTACCACCAACCTTAACTTTCGTCTTACGGCCCAGAGCATCATACTCGAAGGTGTAGGAGACATCATTGCCCGTGGTGGCATCGGTGTTATGCTTCACCCCGGTCAGCAGACCGCGCGTCTGATCGTAAGTATACTCGTTTCGGAACTCACGGGAGCCATCTGTCGTCTTGACCTTCACAACACGGCGCAGGGCATCATGTTCATACTCCACAGCCTGACCCTTGGGATCGGTGACACGAGTGGTAATACCCTTGTTAGCATCAACCACGGTGGTCACTGTCTTACCGCGGGCATCTGTCTGCTTGTAGGCATAGTTGCCGTTGTGCTGGTATTCCGTGGTGCTGCGGGTAATGGCAGTAATGCTACCAACCTCACCGGAGGTGTCAGAGCGAGTGGCATTGCCGAAGGCATCATAGGTAAAGTAGCCGTCCGTACCCAGCGGAGAGTGAGATTCCAGCATCAGATGCTTCTTCTGCTCAGCATCGGTATCACCGTAAGAGAAGGTGCTGCTCTTGGTATGGCCAGGAGCAGTATACTGGATCATGTTGTCATGATCATCATACTCCGTCTTCTTCACGCCACCGTACAGCTGGACAGCCTTCTTCCGATTACCTTTGGCGTCATACACATAGTCGGTACCGAAGGATTCGGGGTACAGGTACAGACCAGTGAAGTCAGCATGATTCATCTGACGATTCATGTACAGGGAGAAGCGAACCTTGGTGAAATTGTAGGGAGCAACAATGCTACCGCTTGCGAACTGCCAACCATCCTCACCATAATTAAAGTTGACACGGCCACCCAGGTACCATGTGCTACCACCGGTGAAATAGACAGACAGGGAGCAGTATACAACGCCAGCCTCATCCATCTTCTTAGCAAAGGACTTGCACCAGCCACCTGCCGTAAAGCGGTCGCCTGCATTGCCATTGCAGCGGAAATCCTGATTCAAAGTGATGTTGCGATTGTAACGACCAGCAAGACGAGCAGCCTTAGAGGTGCGCAAGAATTCAGGTGCCAGTTTACCATCGATGTCATCGGCCACAGACAGATCTTTAATGGAAACGTAGCTGCTGTCACCATCACCAATTGCCCAGCCAGTAGGGATGGCATTGCTAGAAGTCGTATGAGTGAAGTTATTGTTTTGCAGCATATTGAAGTGGTTGCAAGTCAGACCCTCCTCAAGCTGCATACAATCGATCCAGAAGTAGCCGTTAGTGGTCATACCAATTGCTTCACAGTAAACGGTTGTAGCAGCAGTCTCAGGCAGCGTAAAGGACACAGATACTCGCTGGAAAGGAGCATCACTTGCATTTTCAGAGACCGGTACTGCATCAGAGTTAAAGTACTTGGTCACTCCGTTGATCGTATAAGCGACTCGAACAAACGCTTTGGGAGCACCAGAACGCATATAGCCAGACAGAGTATAAGGCTTGCCGGGAATCAGTGTCACTGCCTGACGAATGTATGCTTCACCACCTGTGGGAACCAGAATCTTGTAGGAAACAGGGCCCCACTGGGTGTTAGCCTGATCACGGGTAAAGGTACCGGTGCTACTCTTTTCCCATACAGAGCTGCCAGCATCCATCATGTGATCCAGAAGCATATTCTTGACAGCACGTTGCATACGGGAACGAGTCGTGGCATGGTTGATGGGCGCGTTGGCGTTATCATCGCTCTGATCATACTCAGTGTAGACCGCATAGCCCAGGCCGTCATCGATGCTGATCTGATTGCCGTTGTCATTGAAATGGTAACGCAGCGTCTTGTTGGAGATATTGTCGGTGACCAGAGTCATATGGTTGCCATAGTTGTAGTTCACCTTGGCAGCATAGAGGGCACTATTCCGCACCGCCTCATTTGCAGAGAGGATAGCAGTTTCGCCGGCTTCTGCGTAGGTAATGCAATACGGCAGGCCATAAACTGCGCCAGTGTTGCTGTACTCGTAACGGACAGCCAGGCCATCCACTCCCTGCGCCTTTACAAACAGTCGATAGCCATTCCGGACTTCATATTGATAAGTGCTGACACGATTGTCCTCATGAGTGATCGTGGTCAGGCAGCCATCCGCATACGCAAAGCGGGTACAGGCGGAGTCAGTCTGCCAAGGCGTCTTGATGGCAGTACACTTCAGAGAACCATCTGCCTGAGTGGTGTACACAAAGGTGGTCGTACGCTCTGCACCATCTTTCACATTGTCCACATACAGCGGCTTGTCGGTACGGGCAGTCACGACGATCTTGCTGTTGACAGCATCGTGGATGGTTTCGATCAGCACCTTAGCAGTGGCAGGGGTATCAGCAGTAGGAGTAGCGGTGATTGCCGGGAAGACCATGCGGCCGTCACTTTTGCTGGTGATGGTGATCTTGTCATCATCGCCAACGGTCAGGGTCAGATTCAGGCCGGACATATCGACATACTGGGTGCTGTCATCCTCGTCCACCTCAAACCAATGCTCGGTGCCGTCGCCATCAGTGTACACATAAACGACTTCCTCGTTGATGTACTCCTTATGCAGGGTCTGATGTACAGAGGTACGCCAGCCGTAGCCAAGACCGAACTCGTCTTCATCGGAATTACAGGAGTTGTAGTAGTGGGTAATGGACACAGGCATGCGGTTGCCATCCATTGCGGTGTCGCCGTGGGCGAAGATCAGGTTGCCGTTGACCAGACTGACAGAGCCGGAACCGGCAAGACCGGCAGACTGGCTGTCATAGGTCAGATAGCTTTCCAGACCGGCCAGGCTGGCGTAGTTGACAGTGAAGTAGGGCTTCGCGCTGCCGTCGCTGGACTGGATGCGAACAGTGTTGGGGCTGTCAGAACGAGGAGTCAGAATGACGCCCTTGTTATCGCCCAGATACCACTTTCGGGCCAGGGTGGTCACATCCAGCTGCTGCCAGGTATACTTGCTCTTGGGGAATTTGCAATAATCCTGATAGAGAGGATTCACATCGGGCTGAGTGGCAAAGGTCAGCGTTGCGGCATCCCAGTCGCCCAGAACCTCGCTACACATCAGGGGTGTTTCAGCAGTAGGCGCACTGTAGTTCTTGAGGTTCAGGAATGCGCCGGTGATGAAGTGATTGGCTTCGATCTTGGGCAGAGTAGCTACGCGCATATAGCCGTAGCGCTTGCCATAGGTGGAGTTATTGCAAATCCATACCTGGTCGGCGGTGTTGTAGAGCGTCGAAGAACCTTCCTTAACGTAGGTATCCACAATACCGCTTTCGCCGCGCACAGATTCGATGGCAGGATCAAGCACCACAGGGAAAGCTGCATGCTCAATGAACGCTTCGTTGGGAATGTAAGTCATGGCATACATACCATCTTCGCGGGCTTCCAGCTGCACAGTCACTTCGCCGTGCTGCTCATCTGCATCCAGCATGAAGGGAGCCTGGAGACGGAACACGACTTCACCCTGCTCATCCTTGACGATCAGCATGTTCTGCTCATTCAGTTCCATCTGACGGCCTTCACTCTCCAGCAGGAAGGTGATGGGACGGACGCTTTCCTTTTCGGCAAAGATCAGCTCATCCTTGAAGCCGCGATCCAGCTTGCAGCGAAGGTCAACGCCAGCGAAGATGCCATTGTAGGCAACTTCACCATGCAGGTGATCCAGTACCTTTTCGCGCATGCCGCGAACGTTCTGGGCAGGCGCGTCATTGATGTCATCTGCCTCGGGCAGAATGCTCATAGCGCCCTCAATACCCCAGGCCAGCTTGCGGCCATCAGCATCAGTCAGATTGATGAAGGGGACTTCGCCGGACATGGCACATGCTACATCCATGGAACCGGTCTTACATTCCAGCAGGATGTCGCCGTGGGCCACAGCGGGCATGATGCCCTGCTTCCAGGCGGCCTTGGCCTCCTTCATGCGGGGAGTGGCGGAGAAACGGTTGTCCATTTCATCCCACTCGCGGGTCTTTTCGTTGTAATGGTGCACCGGATCGGTGTAGGTCACCGCCTGAAAGCGGTTTGCACCCAGGGCAAACACCTTGCCAAATCGGGTACGCTTGGACTTGATTTCCGTGCCCTGAAGCTGATCAAACTGCTCACGGGACATGTTGGAACGGAACCGGTTGTGTTTCTTGTTCATGTTGATTTCCTTTCTGTTAGTTCGTTCATTTGGATTGTGGGTTACTGGGTGTCGGGACAGGCTTCGGTTTGCGGTACATCTTCGATGGCAGGCAGAGAGGCTTCCAGCTGCGGTGCATCCACAATGCTCCCGCTGCTTGCGGTTTTCTCTGCCTGAGTCCGACCTACAACCGGCGTGATCGTCAGTGCGGTGACTTCGGTCATGGGGCCCGAGCTGGACTGTCGCTGACTGAGGTGACCACGTACAAACACATCCATGCCAACCTGCAGATTGCTGGATGCCCATACTGCCAGATTGCGCCACGCATTCACGGTGTAGTTTTCGAACTTCACCTGCTGCTGGGCAGTCTTGTGGGAGACCCGCAACTGATACACCAGATGCTTGGGCTGGCTGGCAGGTGTAATGGGTTCATACACGGATACCAGCTTGCCGCGAAGATAGACTTCGTTCATGGAATTTCCTCCTTTCTTTGCGTATTTGTGCCTTGGGGTAAACAAAAAGAGCGGCACGGTGGACGTGTCGCTCGCACAAAACAGAAAAGCTGCCCCGCGTTCTGCGGTGCAGCTTCCTGGCCTCCTTTGGCACATATACATCATATCACACAAATCGTTTTGTGTCCATATCAATTTCGTTCACTTTTGTTCGGCTTCGTTCCGATTCGTTCTGTTTTGTTCGGGCGGACTTTAGGCTGAGATATGGTGTCAATAGAGCGAAGGACACAGACAACGAAGTAGCGAATCACACTTGCTGAGCAGCTTGGACTTGTAAGTCCATACGGTTGTTTTCGATAAGCCGAAAACGGGACTGCCAACAGCTTCGGTCATACCGGATAGAGAAAGTCGTTTGGTATAGTAGAAGTCAATAAATTGTTGCTCGGTTTCAGGCAAAATGGATATAAGTGAATCATACGTTTTGATCAAATACCTATATACGGAGAGTTGCTTCTGCAGTTCAGCGGAATGCTTCTTCAACGTGTCACTTGGATGCTCCAGAGCCAGAACTACTCTTTCTGTTGAGTTGCTGCGTCCGCCATGAGCTTTCGGCAAGCCGTCAAACGGCGGACGTGATAGAACCAACGCAGCAATTTCTTCATTACGCTCTTGCTCAGTTATTACAATAGGGGCGACATTAGTGTCAAGCTGTATTTCCAGTAGCCTTGCCATTGATATATGGTCACAATGATTCTTGAATAGCCATTCAGCAGATATCATTGGTTCACCTCCAGCATGCTTTCATATATGACAGTGCGCAAAAGTGGCAAAATGCGACAATTGCTCACTTGGGGGTATCATATACAAGACGGCCATAGCCGACAATCTCTCGGCTATCCAAAGGATAGGATCTAAGCCCAACCTTGCCTCCAGCATTGCCTTCCCATGTAGAGACTGTCGTTTCATTTACAGAAGCGACAATGCCAACATGGCTGACATTCACAGTCTTTGCAGCATTCTTCCATCGGAAGTATACATAGTCACCTGGTTGTGGCACATGGGCAATCTCTTCTGCGGTAAGTTCGCAGGGTAGAATATCCAGAGCTGGATAGGCACGAATCATCCGATCCTTCTGTTCACTGCTCTTGAAGCTGAATCCGCCGCTGTTGCTATTGGTAGTAAACCACACGATACCTTTACCGCAGTTTGATGTGTTAGGCAACAGCTCAGGAGGCATACCAGCATTCATTGCCAGCCAATCAGCAAACCTATGGCACCATTTGCCGCCGTAACCGTTGAAATAGATGGACTTGCTACGTCCGTTCTCGGGTAGTGCCATGAACATCATGCGTTCCACGATGTTTTCCGGTACAGGTTCATCCAGGAGCTTGATGAAGTCAGCCATGACATAAGCAGGCTCGCCGCGATAGAGTGTTTCGTACCAGCCGTCAACTGTGCAGGGCTGAACAAGTACCAGTCTGTTCATTGGCCACACATTGTTCCATCGGCGTGCTTTCCGGCTGGGCTCACGACGAACATTAAGTGCATTACTCTTGACCTGTCCATATTGCCAGGCCATATTTGTTGGATTCATTGGGTTTCTCCTTCCATAGAACGACAAAAAGGGCCACCCGGATGCTGTTCCGGGTGGCCGCAGTTCATCTTTGTAGTCGATTGTCAGGAGGACTGGTTGTCCAGCCGACGTGCCATGCCGTCAAGTTTCTCGTTGATGTCAGCGATCCCTTCGGCGACATTTGTGCTGAGATGATCGATCATCTGCTGATACTGCGTTTCTCGTTCAGCATTTTCTTTGAGCATACGAAAAAACAAATAAATGTAAAGCGCGGCCCAAATACCTTGCTGGAGAGCGATTTCGATGATCGATTGCAGGGTAGTATCCATGAAACCTCCTTTCCGGCGAGATGAAAAAGAACGGGCGAAACCAGTTCACAATGATAACCAATGTATCGACAAAATAGGGTGACTATTCACTTCGGGGGGCTAACTGTGTGTTGTGTTGCGTGATAATTACACGAAGTGCGGAGATCACAGTTGATTTCGCATCATTTGATTGCATTTGGGTCAGCGAGCCTTTTATCAATACCTCAGCACCAGGATGTAAGTTTTGCGCAGCCCATCTTGCAGCGTTATTCCAAGTGTATACAACAAAATTATCAATGGTAATCTGATTTGTGGGTAGCCTATGTGTTACCTGCAAAATGAACTTGAAACGATCTGCTTCAAGAGAAACTGGACAGCGCTGCAGCTTCACAATCTTTCCACTTACATATACTTCGTTCATTATTCCATCTCCCTATTGTTATTGCGGTAGAATGAAACAAAAAAGCGCCACAACAGTGACGCAGATGCTAATATATGGGGATACTGAATATCTCTTCTACCACGCCTATATGATACCACGGCAATCGTTCAGCGTCCATATCAAAATCGTTCGGATTCGTTCTGTTTCGTTCTTATTTGAGAATTCCAAGGCTCATGCACAACGATCAGAGCTTTAATAGAGAAAAACTGAAAGAAATTTTCAAAAGTCAATGTAATTACGTTTACGTCATGATATAGGAAGATTCTAAATGTCATCGTTCATGATTAGAATGTATGCACACCCAATGCCTGCACTGCGATAACGCAGTCAGGGGGACGAGTATGAACTGAAACGGATGTGTAGACATGGCTGAGATCAACTATGAACGAATTGGTGCGCGCCTACGGGAAGCAAGAAAAAACAAAAGGATGACACAGAAATACGTAGCAGAATACCTCGACATCGAAACGAATTCCTACAGTAATCTGGAACGCGGTGCGCAACCTATAAATCTGAAGCGCATCATTGAACTGTGTGTCCTGTATGGGATAAAGCCTGGATCTCTGCTGGATGACTGTTGTCCTGAGCTACTTCATATCGACAACAGGGTGCCAGAGAATGCAAACGATGATCACAGGGCGTTGTGCCGGATTTTGGAGACTTGCTCTGACAAGGTGAAGCATACCTTGCTGATGATTGCTTTGACGCTCCAGAGCGATGATGATCAGCCGCATGGATACTGATTCGGACTGAATACGCGCAGAATGGAAGATACAGGTGTGAACGACCAATTCATCGAAGAACTGTATAGGAATTACTATGAGGAATTGCATCGGTATTGCGCGATGCAATTTCATTTTGCTCCTGCGTATATGCCGACCGTCGATGACATAGTGCAGGAAGTGTTCATCAAGGCTTATCGCAACCGGAAAGATCTGCTGACCCATGATAATAAGATGGGCTGGCTGTGCATAACATGCAGAAATATGTGTCGTTCTATTGTGCGGCGCGATCTTCGGAGGAAGGAACTCACCGGCGTTGCTGTTCCACTTGAAGACTGTAATGATTATGTCCAGCGTCTTGACGACATCATGCGATGGGTTGAGCAACAAGAGGATCGTGAGGTACTTGATGCTCTGAAACAGACACTTTCCGATACAGAAGCACGTGTATATCGTGCTTACTATGAGGAGGGACAGAGCGACCAGGAAACTGCGGACAACCTGAGGATGACTCGCGTGGCTGTCAGAGGCGTCTTGCAGCGTATCCGGAACAAAGCAAAGAAGCATGACTTTTTGACAATTCTTTGTTTTCTCCATCCTATAGTAGAAGTCTTGCGCACTGTCATATATGAAGGGAGGCACTGACGATGGATGGCGAACGCAAATCGTGTACCGAGCGTATTCTAAGCGCCATTGAATATGGGAAACTATCCAATGATGAGACAGAGAGGAGGTTGTGTGAACTCGTTGAGGCAGAGGTCAATAAGACAGATTCTGAAGCAGACATGGAGCTGATCAAAGCATGTCAGTCGTTAATGTGGCAACTTCATACACATGGAGATATTCCATACGATAGCCACTACGGCGAGAATAAGGCCAAGATAGGCCAACGGTTGAAACGCAATACGTTGATCTCCAATACTGCAAAATCTGTAGGCAAGCTGTTGGCTGCTGCTGCCGCAGTTGTACTTGTGGTGCTTGGCTTGAGTGGTGATCTGCATTGGAATTGGTTGGAACACAATGATACTTTTGACCAACAGCAGCACATCATCGCTGGTAATGAGATTGGTGTGGAGTTAATTCAGACCGCGATTGCGGAGCACCTGGATGAAGGGTTTCTTCAAACATCTGACATATCTGTAATTCACACCGAATTTGAATTCGCACCAATTCCCGAACAGCTTCACGAGACATGGCATTTTGATTCTGCAATGGTGTTTACCGGGCCCGATATGATTAGGTTAGATATCAATTACAGAAATGCAGATAGTGAACATACTATGTTGTACACGATTATTATGTTTACAAGCGCAGAGGATGCGTATTTTGCATTTGAACAATCTGAAGCAGGATATGTAACTGACATATTAGGTAATCATGTTTATGTTTCGCAGAATATTGATGAACTGGTGATGTGCTGGACACAGGGCTTAGCTGCTGTTCGGATCACTGGTGTCCTTGAGGAATCTGAGGGAATGGCAATAATCGAGTCTTTGATAGGAGAGTGGACGCAATGAATATTAAGATGTACCGTTTGGTAGCTTTGGTATTGCTGATGATGTTAAGCGTGACCGCGTATGCAGAAGGTATTACAACTTATGCAGATGCAGTATTTCGGGACGCTAGCATAAACATAACATCATCTGGTCAGGTAACATATACAGCCTCCACGAGAAGTGTGCATAACAGCATTTCTGTATCCGATTGTTGTCTGCAACTATATATTAATGGAGAGTGGACAACAGTTGCCACATTGCCTAATCCTGCATCTATAGCCAACACGCAATCTTACTATTCCTCCACCAATTGCGCAGCATACTTTTCTTCAGGAAAATACCGTGTCATTGCTGTGTTTTCAGCTGATGATTATTCTATCACACGCACTTCGACAGAGCGTACGTTTGAATGAGCATGAAGCAAGAAGGATTCACGATTCAGCAGTTTGCCCACAATGTGGTGACTGCGTTCCAGCAAAAGTACCCAGACGAAGTAAGCAATGTGGGCATTGACGAGCAAATGTCCGAGAAGGACAAGATGGAAAAAGTATTGGACTATTGTGTCAAGAAAGGTTATGTTTTACCAGAGCTATTGACACAATTTGAGGAATAAAACACCGCGCACATAGGCAGCAGGCCGATCTGGTCTGCTGCCTTATGTTATGCATTCAAAACGAAAAACTTGTCGTATTCACATTTCCCTGCGTATCAATTAGAATATCTATGTACGAAGGGAGGAAGTGACATGCCCAAGGATCGCGAGAATGAGCTGGTGCAGTTTATCCTGCAATATATGCTGGAGCATCAGTTTGAGAATAAATCGGATATGGCTCGCCAGCTGTCTATGGAGAGCCGTACGGTCCAGAGAACCTTTGAACGGCTGAATGCGGGGACTGCAAAAGGCAGTGCGATTATCCTTAACCGGGTGCTGTTGTTCTGTGCAGAAAGGAGCGTCTCAATGGATAACTTGTTTCAAGAGTTTAACAGCCTGCATGAACCTCCGCCGGTGGATAATGTCGTGAATGAGGATACAGATCATCCGATCTATATAAAGATATGCTTGCATAAGCCGGCCGGACTCACAACAGATGGCGAGCGTATGTATCGCTACATAGGCGAATTTCTTCAAAAGGCATCCAGCTTCCTCTGTTCGCAGTGCAGCCATTGGCGATCACCTGAGCATGACAGTATCTTCTTCTCAAGTGAATGCCCGATCTATCAGATGGCGTGTACGATGATTACATCTCTGAATGAGAATCATACGGAAGGTGGGCGGCTGGAGAATGAATAAAATGTATCAATGTTCCCAATGCAAGGGGAAGGAATTCTATATATCGATCGTCAGCACTGATAAGCTGGCAGTGCGTTGTAGGCGCTGCAAGAAATCCACCGAAGCAAGGGTAACACTATCAGGACAACGATATAAGCGTTGCGTGGAAGTAGGCATGGGCACGAGCGAGAGGCGCGACTCTCTTGCCAGGACTGCTCAGGAAACTGATTCACATGAATAAGTTTACGGGATGCATCCCGGTAAAGTCTCCTTCCTTGAATAAGGCGCATTTTGCAACCACTACCGAGCAACGGATGCCGATGCAGAGGCATGCCAAATCGCCGGAATGACTGCTCTCACCCAGAGTGTCATTCCGGCGAATTTTCTTTTTCTCAATTTTCTAATTCGGACACAGGATGTCCGGTTTAGCTGCTATGATAGATACAGCCCTTAAGTAGACTTGGAAAGGAGGGATGCTAATGAACCAATATGAACGGCGGCAGCAGATCTATAACGCACTGTGCATCAGGCGTTATGACACGATTACAAACCTTGCTGCGGAGTTCAATGTCAATGAAAAGACAATTCGCAGAGATATCGTATGGCTCACACTATCCTTCCCAGTAGAGGCTTCTCCTGGGCGTTACGGAGGTGTGAGAATCGCAGAGTGGTTTCACCCTGCAACGAGTTATCTTTGTCCGCGTCAGCTGTCAGTTCTTCAGAAACTCACACTGACTTGCGGCGGAGATGATCTGATTGCGGTGAATAGCATCATAACGCAATTTTCACCCAAAGTAGGGCAACTATGATGCATGGGGTTACGGTTCCGTGTGTGTAGTTGCTGAGTAATTCTATATGCACCTTGACAAGTGAATAGCGTGTTCAGGACGTTCCCATGTGGAGAAGCGGCTTATGGAGCGGCGCGATGATGGCATAGCTGGAGCGATCAACGTGATCCATAGACCCTGATGTGGCAATCAGGGCGCGATGAGGATACATGGGTATAATGATACTTTCTCACGACCCCGCAAAGACTGACGGGGAGTTCCTGTGGCATACGCCAGTCCGGGGTGGACAGCGGTGCAAATGGGGCTATGATGCGGTGCCTGCCGCAACCTGATACACGCATTGTTTTCATCAATGAATGGAAGGAGTGTTCCACATGGCATTTGCCATTGCTTCTAATATCATAACAAATGAAGGTCTGGTTGACATTCGTGATGTGAAGGTAGATAAGACGCTCCCTAAGAATGAGCGCATAGCATCCTTCATTCGGCAGATCAAGAATCCTTATCATTTCCGCTGTGGTGATTTCGTTATCACAACAAGGTTTACTGAGGGTGGACAAACCCTTGAACAATGCCTGCAAGGTATCCTGCGCTGAATCGGCATAGTCGATTTTGTTTTTGATGAGTGCTATAATGGTCGTGGAAAAGGATGAACCCCTGGCCTGATAACTGCTCATTGATCGCGGGACTTCCCGGGAGAAAGGAGTGGAATCATGCCAAGATTCAGAGCGACCAAGTATATTCGTCTCTCTTACACCGATGATCGGAGCACTGAGAGCGACAGCGTTGGAAATCAGCGGAAGCTCATTGACGATTTTGTGTCCAGGAATCCGGATATCGAGATCGTTTCGGAGCGAATTGATGATGGTTACAGCGGTACGATCTTTGACAGACCTGCGTTTAAGGAGATGATGCAGGATGTTATGGAAGGAACCATCAACTGCATTATTGTCAAGGACTTGTCCCGTTTAGGCCGCGAGTACATTGAAACCGGACGCTATCTTCGCCGGGTTTTCCCCAGCTACGGCGTTCGTTTCATTGCCATTACTGACGGGATTGATACTGCCCATGATGCCTGCGCAGATGATCTTGCTGTATCTGTCAAGAACATCATGAATGAAGCCTACGCAAGAGACATTTCTGTGAAGACCCGTGCAGCTTTGCGAGTCAAGCGCCGTAACGGTGACTTTGTTGGTTCCTTTACGGTATATGGTTACATGAAATCTGAAACAGATAAGAATCAGCTTGTGCCAGATCCGTATGCATCGCGGGTCGTGCAGGACATATTCCGTATGCGGCTGGATGGCCTGAGTGCCAACAAGATTGCTGGCGAACTGAATCGCCTTGGCATTCTGTCGCCAATGGCGTACAAGAAGAACCACGGCATCCCGTATGCCCGAAGGGGCTGGAGTGCCGACAAGGATGATTGTAAGTGGTCAGCGACCACGATTATCCGGATATTGCAGGATGAAGTGTATATCGGAACGCTTGTCCAGGGAAAGCAGGGATCGCCTCATTTCAAGATCAAAGAAATGGAGCAGCTCCCGTCTTCTGAATGGATTCGTGTTCCAGATGCTCATGAGCCGATCATTACCCGTGACTCATTTGAACTTGTGCAGAGGATCAAGGGATTGGATACCCGATCTGCCCCCGATCAGAACGGGGTGTACATGTTCTCCGGTTTGTTGATCTGCGGCTGCTGCGGCGGGAAGATGATCCGGAAGACAAACAAGGTCGGCGAAAGAACCTACCATTACTATTACTGCCCGACCGGAAAAAAGAACGGATGCACACATCCGACCATGCTCAAGGAAGAAACGCTCGCGGCATGTGTTCTGAACTTTCTGAAAGCACACATCGGCAATCTTGCTTCCCTGGAGGCGCTGCTTGCCGGGATTGACCAAGACAGTATCAATCAAGCGCTTGTCAAGGAGTATCGGGAACATATTGCTGAAAATGAGCAGACACTTGCCAAGGCGCTGGAATATAAAGCGCGCCTGTATGAGCATCTTGTTGCAGGGGACATCACCCGTGAAGAGTATGCGACCTTCAAGGAGGATTACACTCGCAAGGCATCATCAGCCCAGGAGAGTATCCGACTTCTGCAGGAGAAGCTGACTGATGTGTTGGAGAACAAAAGCGAGAGGAATCGCTGGATCGCTAACTTTACACAGTTTGCTGAACTGAATGCGCTGGATCGAAAAGCGCTCATTCATATGGTGAAGTACATCAGGGTAATCTCCAAGACGGAGTTTGATGTATCCTTTGCTTTCCAGGATGAGTACAAGAAAGCGATTCAGCTGCTTGCAGAGGCTTCCCGCATGGGAGCAGAATCCAGGAGTCACCTTGCAGGGGCTTCGGATAGCAGAAAGGTAGGATGAACATGGCGAGAAAGAGCAGAAAGAACTTGTCACCTGTGGTCAATGAGGAGTATTCATTTGCTGGCTGGCGCGCTGCTGTTTATGTCCGTTTGTCTGTTGAGGATACCCGAACCCGTACTGATTCCATTGAGACGCAGCAGATGATCATTCGTGAGTTTCTGGAAGATCATCGGGATATTCAGGTGATCGACACCTACATTGATAATGGTACGACCGGGACAAACTTCCAGCGTCCTGCATTTCAGAGGATGCTGGATGACATTGAAAGTGGTAAAGTGAACTGTGTGATCGTGAAGGATCTGTCGCGGCTCGGAAGGAACTCCATTGATACCGGTTATTACATTGAACGCTACTTTCCTGGCAAGAAGGTCAGATTCATTGCTGTCAATGAGGACTACGACACCGAACAGGAACATAGTGAGCAGGATGCTCTGATGATCCCGCTGCGCAACATGATCAATGAAGCCTATTCCATTGATATTGGCAAGAAGATCAAAGCGCAGCAGCGGCAAGCCATGAAGGACGGCAAGTTTGTCGGAGCCCGCGCTCCTTATGGCTATCGGAAGTCACCTGATGATTGTCATCAGCTGATTGTCGATCCGGTGGCCGCCAAGGTGGTTCAGCAGATGTTCCAGTGGGCTGCAGAAGGTGCTGGCATTAACACGATTGTGATGAAGCTGAATGAAGCTGGTTACTTGCCGCCAAGTCTGTATAAAGAATCCATCAATGAGTTCCCAGACAAGGTGCAGCATTATCGCCTGAGTGCCGGTCATTGGTCAAGCTGGTCGGTTCGCAGAATCCTGCTCAATCAGGTTTATGTAGGTGATCTGGTTCAGGGCAAGAGCAAAATTATCGACCATCAGCAGGTTAAGGCTGATGAAGATGAGTACACCATTGTACAGAATACGCATGAGGCAATCATCAGCCGGGAGCTGTTTGAACAGGTACAGCGCCTGATTACACAAGCGGGGCAAAAAGCCGTTGCTGCAAGGAAGAAGTCCTTTTCTCCTAATCCGCTGAAGGGACTGGTGTTCTGCGGACACTGCGGCAGAAGCCTACACCGTGGCGACAATGAGCGTAAGAAGAGTGATAATGTATATGTATGGGCATGTCTGACACGCTATCGATATGACCGCAACGGCTGTCCAGGCGTTCATATCTATGAACATAAGCTTATCGCAGCTTTGACCGAACTGCTCCAGAATGAGCTGGATACCGTGCTGGGGAGCCTCGAGCTGGCTTTGAATCAAACTGATGAGGAGCAGAGAAAGGTCGAAGCTATCCGACGTGAGATCAGTGCCTGCCGAAACGAGATTCAGCGGCTGCACGGTCTCAAACGAGGGCTGTATGAGAATCTTCTGTCCGGGGTGTTAACGCAGGAAGAATACCAGTTCATGCGAACCAGGTACGACGGACAGGTCGAGCAGCAGAACAGTGCTATGAATACTCTTGAAGCGTCGCTGAAGCTGCTGCATCAGCATGACCGGCTTTGTTCCAGGCTGAAGGATGATGCGCAGTTTCTTCGGAACCGTCCGGAACTGGCTGTTGAGATCATCAATCGCCTGATCAAGCGAATCGAGATCACCCATGATCGCCACATCACGGTGTACTACACCTTCACAGATGAAGTGAAGGCGTGGATGGGGGCGCATAGTGAATGAAACGATATGTGATTGCCAAGTACATCCGGCTATCCCTTGAGGATACCAAGTATGATAGCCTGAGCATTGAGAATCAGCGGTTGGTGATCGATACACATATCGCTGGAATGCCGGAATCGGACTGCGCGGAGATTCTTGAGTTTGTCGATAATGGCTACTCCGGCACTAACTTTGAGCGCCCGGAAGTACAGCGCCTGATTGAGTTGGTACGAAGCAATCGTGTTGACTGCATCATTGTGAAGGACTTCTCCCGATTCGGGCGTAACAGCATCGAAACCGGCTACTTCATAGAGAGGGTTTTCCCGTTGTTCCATACTCGCTTCATTGCCATAGGTGATGGCTTCGATACGGACGAACACAGAGGCGATACGGGTGGACTTGAGGTAGCTTTCAAGTATCTGATCAACGAGCAGTACAGTCGGGATATGTCTATCAAGTGTAAGAGTGCGAAGTACGCAAAAATGCGTCGGGGAGAGTATCAGTCAAAGGAGTGTATCTTCGGTTATCGCAAAGGTGCAGACGGCAAATTGGAACCCGATCCAGATCAGGCTCCTGTGGTGCGGTTGATCTTTGAACTGGCGGCATCGGGCATGGGCTTCACTGCAATTGCCGCAGAACTGACCAGACGGAAGATACCAACACCCGGCGAGGTTAAAGCAGCCAAAGGATACGGTACATACGATGTGTCGCGTTGCAATGGCCGCTGGAACGCAAGTACTGTCATCAGGATTCTTGATGATGAAAGATTCCTTGGACACTATGTTCAAGGCGTCCGAACTGTGACGGAGATCGGTGGACACCGAATCAGAAAAAAGGCAAAAGACAAATGGTTCTTTGTGCCAGATCAACATGAGCCCATTGTGGATCAGGAGCTTTTCGACAAAGCGCATGAGGGCCAGATCCGTTTTAACCTGAAGAACAAAGAAGCCCGCAACACGCCGTTGTGCGGGAAGGTCATCTGCGGTTGCTGTCATCATGCTCTATCATATTACCCGAAGAAGGAGCCGGGGTATGTCTGCCGTGTCTCCCGCATGGATGAAACGCTGGCTTGTTATGGATTCCAGATACCTGTGTCGGATGTTCTTGAGGCTGTATTCAATGTCGTCAGACAGCAGCTGATGGCTGCAGCGCCGGTAACGACGGATGAAGATCCGGCATTATCGTTGGCCGACGTTCATCAGCAGCAGTACGAAGATCAGGTCGCCGAGATCATGGAATCCAAGCGGTTGCTGTATGAGCAGCTCATTGCAGGCGAAATAGAGGCAGACGCCTTTCAGCAGGGCAAATCATCCCTTGATGAAATGCTTGCGAAAACAAAAAGCACCTTTGCTGCGATAAGAGCAAAGGCTGAAGAAAAGCAGACGGCTGAAAACAGACAGCAGCAGAGGCGGCGGATACTTGCTGATATGCAGGCTGAAGGCACCTTTTCCAATGAGCTAGCGGAGCGGATCATTGATCGCATTCTGATCTACCCGGATAAGCGGATTGAAATCATTTATAAGGTAACTGATTTGTTTGCGTAAGTAGTCTACTATGGATATTCGGTTGATTCTTTGCGGAATACCGTGTATAATAAGTACAATCTGATAAGGCACGGAGGATAAGATGAGCAATCTGCCCACAACTACAGATCAGTTGAAGCAATATGAGCAGCGCATGATCCGAACTCACTGGGATGATGCAGAGGAGAAGTGGTACTTCTCCATTGTCGATGTTGTCCAGGTATTGACAGACAGTGTTGACGGCCGCAAGTATTGGAATAAGCTGAAGCAGCGTCTCAAAGCCGAAGGAAATCAAACGGTGACAAATTGTCACCAGTTGAAAATGCTTGCTTCAGACGGCAAAATGCGCAAGACCGATGTAGTGGATGTGGAACAACTGCTGCGTCTGGTGCAGTCTATTCCATCACCCAAGGCAGAGCCGTTCAAGCTGTGGCTGGCGCAGGTAGGCAGCGAACGAATTCAGGAGACGATTGATCCCGAAATGAGCATTGATCGTGCGCTGGAGACCTATGCCCGCAAGGGATACTCCCGCGAATGGATCAACCAGCGTTTGCAGGCAATCCAAGTTCGCAAGGAGCTGACAGACGAGTGGCAGAGCCGTGGTGTACAGAAGGGCCTGGAATACGCTATTCTTACCGATGAGATCACCAGGGCTTGGTCGGGCTTGTCCACCCGCGAATATAAGCGGCTCAAGGGCTTGCAGAAGGAAAATCTCCGGGACAATATGAGTACCACCGAGATTGTTCTGAACATGCTGGCAGAGACGTCCACTACTGATATTTCCCGTGAAGAACAGCCGCAGACCTTTGCAGAGAATCGAGCTGTGGCGCAGAAAGGCGGCGAGGTCGCTGGCATTGCACGTCGTGCGTTGGAAGAACGTACTGGTCGGCCTGTTGTAACGAGTAAAAACGCGATGGATTTCCATCAACTGCTGATGGAGATTATTGTAGATTCAGCTGCATTGCCAGAGAATCCTGAGAGAAAATGAAACCTGATTATCCAGAGGACAGTCTAAATAATGGGCTGTCCATTCTTTATGCTGGCGATATATCCATAATGGTCGTTTGGGTGGAATATAGAATATGCTTCGTTGACTTGATGGTGAAAATAGTTTTGTCTTTTGCTTGACATAAGGGTGCCGTAAATCATGCAGACGAAGCGTTGGCATATCAATAGATGCTGCTATTCGCTTGAATGCGCGATAAACGGTATCAGAGTAAAGATGGGTTCCGTTGTCGCTGGCGAAGACAAATCCTTCTTCGTTGCTGTAATCGGGGCTTGCAGATAAATTATCCTGCTTCTCCTTTATAGATAGAAGCAATTCAATAACGCTCTCCGCTACCTTAAAGGTTCTAGTCTTTCCGTTTTTTAACGTCATGAACTGGAGGGGATGACCGGGAAGGTCGGTTCTGCTGATATATTGTCGATAGACTTTGATATATCCCTTCTCAAAATCTATGCAATCCCATGTCAGTCCAACGACCTCCGAACGGCGCAAGCCAGTAAAGACAAGGAAGTACAGCACCTCAAAATAGGGGCTGTCTTTTGCCGCATCGAAAAAAGTGTGCAGAGCATTTTGAGGAATGGTCTGGATGTCTGGGCGTTTGCCTCGCGACGCAGAGCATACATCGGAGGGGTTGGAAAGCAAGAGTTTAACCTCGACGGCCTTTCGGAGAACCTTGTGCAGCGTGCTATGGACGTTATTGATGGTTTTCAACGTAAGACCGCTTTCACGCATCCTCGTGTAGCACTGCTGTATCTGGTCACTTTTCAGCTTCGTGAGGGGAATGTCGCCGATGTACGCAAGGACATGATACTGCAAGTCTTTCTCGTACTTATAGCGGGTAGACGGTTTGACGGCAAAGCAATAAGAAGAAAGCCAACGTTGTACCCAGCCAGCAAGTGTTATCCTTTTGTCCTCGACATACACGCCAAACTCTATTTCGGCTTTGATTTTCGCAAGTTTCTCGGAGACTTCTCTGCGCGTCTTTCCATAAAAAGAACGCCGCTTACCGTCAATGGTAAGCCGCGCCTCCCAAGTCCCGTTATCCCTTTTGCGGATATTGCCTTCGCCATTGACTCGTTTTGTTGCCATGTGTTGTGCCTCCTGTTATTGTGTGTCGCTTATATCAATCTGCTTATCGAGCCATCGCTGAAGTCCGGCGACATTGACAAGAACTCGCTTTCCAATCTTAAAAGAAGGGAAATCCTTACGCTGTGCCAATTCATACGCGACGGGGCGAGAAACAGAAATCATATAAGCCATCTCATCCACGGAGACAGCCAACTTCTGGCATGATTGAGATGTATGATTTTCAAGGTGCATGTCCTCACGGACATCGTTATTATAGCTCGGTGTCTTCTTTTCGTCAACATGATTCTTCATCATTAACCACCTCAATCATACAAAAGAGAATCAATCAAATGGGATAATGTCGTTATACATGAAGCGCACATTATCAATAAGGGGGGTCACACAAAATCAAGTCAACGCTTTCGTCCGGAATATCCTTCATCTATTCCAAGCAGTTTCCGTGCAATAGCTGCATATTCACCATTCCTCCTTCTTGTTGGCGGGCACGATAAGTTGTGCATCAGCTCTTTCTCCTGAGCGGTCGGAGGCCGTTTCCATGCAAACCATGTGATGCCATAGTTACCGGCCACCTCTGTCCAATCGACACCGAGAACAGCAATAAAGTTCTTATCTGGACTCCAATCAAGGATTGCAACGACTGTATCACCGGAGTCAACAAACTGCACCCAAATTGGTGTATCCATTTTTCCGGAAGAAGCAAGTTCATCAAGCTCCGTATATGTAAACATATTCTCCGACATTTCAATCCTCCTTGTTAAAATGAAATATAACATCAAGTCCATCTTCTGTATCAATCACATTATAAGGGTTCTTGAAATTCAAGTCGTACCCCTCAGGAAGACTGTAAGTTATCCGTTTGCCGTAGCCAGCAGAATCGCAGACGACGCTTGCTGGGGATGTTTTGGCAACAGTTGCGACGACACAAACGCCAATGGCAAGTATAAGAAGGACAACGGTCAGACCAATCCAGAACTCCTTATCCATAAAACACCTCAATTATAACGAGCATATTCTTGACAATTGCAAATGGGCGAAGGTTTAGTGTTAAGACTTCGCAATTCTTCATTCTCCTTGGCGAAGATGCAAAGGATAACACAGAAAATAACCGCAAGGCTCAGAAAGAATATGGCGATACGTTCACAAAACTTGGTATATCCTTCCATACTGAAATCTCCTTAATCCCACAAATCATAAAAGACATGTGCCAACTTTGCAAAGGCATCGTCAACTTCTTTCTGCTGTTGCTCTGGCGTGGGTTCGTCGTCATACTTGCCATCGAAGCGATTACGAAGAACATCAAATGAACGCGCCGTATCTAAGAGGTTCTGTATCAGTCGGAAGCGTCTTGCGGAGTTCATCAAGCTGCCGCATTTCGGCTTGCAGCGTTTCCAGCTTCTTTTCAAACCTCACAATCTTCATATTGTAGGCTCGAATCTTGCGGCACTTTTCGTCGTACTCTTTCATCCCTTCACGGCGATACGAAGTGCGAATTTTGGCGATTTCGCCAGCCTTCTTGTAGGAAGCAGCCGTGATACTCTGCGGCTGATAACCAATAATGCTAAGCACGGTTCGATAGGTATACCCAGTCAGCTTCGCAATCTCCGCATTGGAGAAGCCTTTGGCGCGAAGCATCTGCATATGCTGGCGGCGGTCGTCCACATCCTTAAAGTGATGTAGAGAAAGAGTCTTCGTGTTCTTGTAGCCAACCTTTTGGCTGTACTCCTGCACTTTCTTCATCAGCTCCGGGCGCAGTCCGCATTTTGGATTGCCTTTCAGAGACGCACTGACGGTAAAAGTCGAAACACCGAGGTCTTTTGCAATCTGAGCTTGCGTAACACGTTCCATATCTGTTCATTCTCCTTCGTCTTATTTCTTAAATTCGATTTGATGGGTAAATTAAAAGCCGGGCGTTTATGCTCGGCTCAATGGTTGCCTATTCGGTTAATTACCTCACATGGAAATCATGCAAGGTTTCACTTTCGCCGTACCTATATTCGTAATCGGCATGTGCCTGCGCTGTATCTCGCGCATCGTAGGCTTCTCTGTATGTTTTGAACTTTGCGACAACTTCTTCCTCCCAACTGATGCTGTCCGGCAATTGATACTCATCAACGAGGTCAAGTTCCTGCGGAGCATCCGAGCAACCTGTCTCGTCATAAACGAGGTCGCCCTCTGCGTAGGCATAACTATCGTCATCGTCCTGGGCAATATGCACATCGTACTCACCGAGAAACCAGCCGCTTCTATATAGGATTTTCCCGTAACAGCCCGGTGTCACATAGAATCCAGAGTGCTTGCCATGAAAGAGCTTGTCTGCTTGCTCGCGATTCTCTGTGACAAGAAGCACATCAGGATCTTCCTCTATTTTGTCGAAGTATGGTTCCGTTTCCTCCATCTTGATAAATTCATCCGGAGTTTCATGGAAGGGGCTTTTCACTTCCACGTCGTACTGTCCGACAACGTATACTCTGGCACTGGTCTTGTTTGCACTCTCAAGATAATCCTTAATGCCGCCATCAAGTGTGCTCATGGCATTCTCCTCCTTAACAGCCTGTCAATGCGTCGATAATATCACGCGCTTCGCCTGTCCGCAGGATGATGCAGAGGGCTTTCCCGTTTATCACCCACGCACGGGCTGCTTGTTTTTCCGCATACTCCTCGATACTCATGCCTTGCTTGGCTGCGTCCTCCCTGCACTTCTCATCATTCAAAAACCGGACGATTCCAGCAAGGCGTTCGGCGCTTTCTTTTTGGGCCAGCAGCTTGTTCCGCAAGTCGCTTGCGTACTTAATTTGCTTGTCCGATTTGCCCGTGATTTCAGGCAAATTGAAGCGCTCAATGATTTCTGCTGCCTTTGACGCGTCTTCTTCCTGCTGTAACTTCCGCCAGCAATCAGGGCAGATAGTGCAGTTCTCTTCTGCCCATGCTTGCCACTTGTCTGCCTCTGTACGATTGTACTTAAAGGCGATTTTCTCAAATGTTTCGCCGCACTTCTCACACTTACAATTCGCGATTGCTCGTGCCATTTTACATCCTCCATTATCCTTGCCCTTCTGATGCTTCTTTCAGCAACAAATCAATCTCTTTTAGGCAACGTAGCAGGTGTATTTTTTCCACTTCAAGACTTTTGACATACTCATCCAGATACGTCCAGCCTTTTCCAAATTCATCTGCCGCCAGTACCGCCTCTGCGTGAGTCTTTATCAAATAGTTTGGCTCCTTCTCTACGCCAACGATTCGCATACCCTCGTCGAAGACGACAGAGAGTTGCTTAAGTTTATCTTTTGCCGCAAAGTAATCGTCAGCCCAGAAGACAGGACAGGAGTAATGTCTCTTTACACCATGTACATCTTCCGTTTCGGATGATTTCACTTCTATGCGAAAATCCTCATAGAAGTGAAAGTACGGCGTATCAATATGAACATCCAGCTTTTGTGCTGCCTGCCAAGCGACTTCCCAAACCCAATCAGCATCATCAGGGCGCTTTGCAAGCTCCTCATCTATCCCTGCGGCATGGCAAAGTGCTCGCATATCGTCAAGACAGTTTGCGTAATCTTCTGTATTGTTGATTTTGTCGGCGATTTTCTGGTATTCGCTCATTATCATCACCTTATTCTTCTTCGTCGAAGTATTATGCCCTTTTGTCCGAATGTTGTCTATGCAAGGAAAATCTTTCCGTTTATCCTCTTTTCTTCTGCGTCAAGGTCGATAGGACAGACTTTTTGCAGTGTTCCGCCGGGGGTCAGACGCAAACCGTCGAAGCGGATGCGCCCTGAGAACAGCCCTGCGACTGTCTCCTTTTGCGCGTCTGTTGCCGTGTAGGTTTCCGGCGTTTCCGCCGTGTGCAAATAGTTGTTTGCGTAGCCGCTCCAATTCCACGAGCGGAACACAATTTCGCCGGATTTGCAAATAGCAATTTCGAGCGTCAGCGGAATGCCCGCCGTCTCCCACGGTGCAATCCTACAGATAAGCGAGTCTGGCTGGTCGTCCTCTATTTTTCTGTCAAGGTCGATAACATACTCGTCACCGGGAAAATAATAATCCTTGTCAACCAGATAGGTTGCGTCTTTTTTGATACTGATTTTGTGCGCGTTCATTCTTGCATTTCCTCCTTGCTGCCCTCGTCACTGCCGGGACGGGTGACGGTTATCCTTGCTCGTCCTTTACCAGTCCGTAAATTTCCTCGTCGATTTCGTCAGCGCCTTACGCGCCTTCTGGGTATCAATCATGCTTGCTGTCCTCCTTCTTGCACTCCATCCACTGTGCCTGACGCTTGCACTCAACTTCAAGTTCTGGATATACCTCCGCGATTCTTGTAAGCGTTTCGGACTTTAGCCGTTGATATAACTCATCTTTACCGACCAGTCCAAACAGTTCTTCCAAGCTATCGTCATACTCACACAGATTATGACGAATGAAATTCACCATCCAGCGTTCCAATGTTTTAGCGTCAGGCATCGGCATATCATAGTTTCCGTGTTCGAGATTCCACAGTTCCTTATCGTCCAGTGTTTTTCGTTCCAACACGGCCATGCTCCAACGTCTTACTTTGATGTTCTTGATGAGTTCATCCGTGAGAAGTTCTGCTTTCTGCCTCTTCGTTTCTACGGCTTTTGCGGATGCCTGCTTCCGAGCGGCAGATTTTGCAGCCATTACTTTGAACTCATCCGTCTCCATGATTGCCTTTACATCGTCTTCCTTCCACAGTTTCATCGGAGAGGACGATGCGTAACGCGGATTGCGCTTCAGGATTGGTTCGGGCAGAAGTTTGTCAATCATGGACTTCGTAAAGCCCATAGACAGGACGGTGGTTTGAGAAATGAGTTTCTCCTTTTCCATCACATTCACCTTACTTTTCTGCCTTATATCCCGTCTCATACCCCTCCGCCTCCAGACGCTCTGCGACTGCAAGACGGAGGTACTCAGTTCTTGTGATGCCACTTTTTGCGCAAGCAGTATCAAGTGCATCAAGAACAGCGCTGTCTTTGCGGAATTTAACTGAAAATTGCGAATCTTTCCTCTGATAGTTCTTATGATACGCCTTGCCCGCTTCGGACAAGTCCCACTTATTAGCCATGATTTCTTCCTCCTTGACAAATTCCTGCTAATATTTTACCATATCGGCAGGGGAGTGTCAAGGGCTTGGAATCACAAGTCCCCATTGGAAGCCAGTGCAAACAGGCACAGGAGCGCAAGCACTCCGGGAATAATAAATTCCATTATTTGTTCACCTCGCCTTCAACGTCAATCTGCGCCTTTGCCAGTTCGATTGCCAACAGGTACGTCTTCTCGTGCTTCGTCCCCGCGTGGACTGCCTTGACTTTTGCAGCAAAGTCGTCAATCGAGCCGCTGAAGCATCCGCAGGAGACGTATATTTTCCCATCTGCACCACGGTAAAAGGTGGTTGTGTCGTTACGGCTACCGATTGCGCCGATGGTGATGCAATCAGACGACTTCGTCACCAACGCTGTGCCCATCACGCGCGCCGAATCTGTCACGCGCGCCTTTCCCGTCACCCACGCCGAATCCATCACACACGCCGCGCCCATCACGCACGCCGAATCCATCACGCGTGCCTTTCCCGTCACGCGCGCCGAATCCATCACCAACGCCTCGTCCATCACACGCGCCGAACCCGTTACCCACGCAGAACCCATCACCAACGCTGTGTCCGTCACGCGCGCCGAATCCATCACGCGCGCCTTTCCCGTCACGCGCGCCGAACCCGTCACGCGCGCCTTTCCCGTCACACACGCCGTGCCCATCACCAACGCCGAATCTGTCACGCGCGCCGAATCCATCACCAACGCCGAATCTGTCACCCACGCTGCGCCTTTCTGAGACAGATTTCTCTCCACCTCAATCCAGCCGCCCAAATCGCCCACCTTCACGGCGTGAGCCGGAATATCAATCAGCGCACGGATTCGGTGCAGCTTTACACCGCCGATTTCTTTTGTTTCGCCCGTCAGTTCGTACTTTTTCATTTTGTCATGCCTCCTCGCCATACTTATACCACCGGAAGACGTATAAACCGTCCTCTTTTGCGACTGTCAGCTTGTAAATTCCGCCGATATATACTTCAGGATCATATCCGCGAGACTCAATCATACGCTTGCTATCCAAACCACATCTGCGGATGCCGACCTGACATAGCTCTACCTCTTCTCCTTCTTCAACATCCAGATAGGACAGCTTTTTGTACACATCCACCACATCGTACAGGATGTCTTCTTGATACATCTCCTGTACCTTCATAGCCCTCTCGAATACATACTCCCAGATTATGCCGACGTTACGGGCGTAATCAGCGTAAAGGTTTTGGAGCTGGGAAATTTCTCTCGTGGCTGCCATTGTCCACTTCTGTTTCGTTGCCTCTTCCATGTTTGTTCTTTTCCTTTCTGCCCTGTCTCATCAGTGTGCGTGGGGCGGTTCGCACATACGGGAGCACAACCGCTCCCGTTTCGACTTGCCTCCTTTATCGGTGAATTTCCGCATAGATATTCACAACAACCAACAAAATTAAGAAGAAGACTACCTGCCCGATCATCTCAAATGCTTCCATCAGGCTTCCTCCTCCCGAACGAATTGCAGAACATTGCGCTGGATGTTCCACGGCTGCTTTGCGCACCAGTCCATCAGGCGCTTTTTCTGCTTGGTGTTGATAGCGTCGTATCTGCCGTAATACGGCTTGCCTTCGACGTCGTAACGCTTTTCAAACGCCACAACATCCCAGTTCTTTCCGTAGTGGTTGATTGTGCAGAATACCTCTCGTTCCATTGTGGTTATTCCTCCTTATTTTTCTTGCTTTATTTCATCTTTGACTTTTCAGAAACAAGGTTCGTCTTCTTCCGCAAACAACTCCTTATAGGAGTACACAACGCCATCAACCGTGACCGTCATCTCGACCTCGTTATCGCAGACAGTATGCCCTGCGATTCGGAGAACTGCCTCCGCCCCTGTAAGAGAACCCAAATCTGCCGGGCGGCAATGATTGCGCCACCTGTTCATACACCAGAGGATAAACTTTGCGGTTTCCCGCAGCGTCTTTTGATCCATTACCGTTCCTCCTTGAACCAGCGGACGAACATCCGCTTATAAATTTCCGCATCTGTTGTGTCGTTGATGCAGATTTCCCAAATGTCCGAGAGATAAGCACCGCCGACACAGAAGGAATCATAGTATTGCGCCACGAAGTTAATCCAGATGTCCAGCCGCCCCGACCCCTCAAAATAGCGGTCGTTGATTCGGGCGTTCAGCGAAATTTCCGCATTCGCCCGAATGATTTTCGGGTTCATGCCAGAATGCCGCATCCGGGCAACCAGATTTGCGGCACTCAGGGCGTAATCATCTGCCGTGTCTGTGGCCTCATTGTCCATCTTGCGAATCAGCCGCCGGACGTTCGGAGCATCCGCAATGCAGATGTGCCGCTTCATTTCCTCCGTAAATTCAACCTTCATAATAATCTCTCCTTCTGCCCGTTTTGCCGATAGCACAGCTTAATTTACCTGAACCAGTAAGGCGGAACTTCCACCCCATCCCAATAACACCGATATGCCCGCACTTTTCCGTCGTCAAAAACAGCGGAAAGCGTTACCTTCTTGCAGCCTTTGCTACTGTCACGGGCAACCGCAATGGCTTTATCTTTTTCGTTTTTTGCAAAACGAAGTTCTTCTGCTTTCCCTTTTTGAGTGACAATAAATGCGACTACCTTGAACATAGCTCCCTCCTGAAAATTTCCGCATAAGAAAAAGGCTATCTGCAAAAGATAGCCTTTCCATGCCTATGTTCTGTTATTCTTCTTTTGGCGGCAGGAAGCCGTCCTTGGTGAGTTTGCGGGTTAGAGCATTGCGGACGTATTCGCCCTTGCCCTCGCCGCTTTTTGAGACTGCCGACAAAAATGTGTCATTCATGTCGAGAGGCAATAACACCGCAAGTACATCATATGTTTTCTCTGTATATTTCCGCGTCGCACGATTCCTCGCTTCAGTTGCCATTCTCATCCCCCTCCCAGATGATTCTACCATAGGGGAGGGGAGAAGTCAAGGCAAAATTTTCGCATCTATACGCCCTGCAAATTGCGCATAGAACGTCGGACACTCTGCCTTCAGCTTGCGTTTTGCTTCTTCTGCAAAGCGCTTTGCCTCCTCGTATTTGCAAAAGTCCTCCCGGAAACGGGCATACTCTTGCAAATACGCAGACACACGCGTCTCCTGCTTAGGAGACAACTTGACCTTTTCGGCTTCCCGCGTGCACGGGGAGTAGCCAAATTTGCGGACACCACGCTTAAACTCCGTGACGTCCACCCAGATTTCCCGGTTGCACTTGCCGTCCATACACAGGACGTATTGCCGCACAACATCGTCACCGGGGAAGCGAACGCCCTCGATTTTCTTTTCGCCCATTTTCTCCTCCTTGTATGATATAGTCAGGTTTTATAGGAGTAAGAAACACTTCTATAGGA
>ERZ809224.192-NODE-192-length-63973-cov-13.866376_pt1 | contig 63973 bp, 60 predicted proteins | sample MGYA00520513_ERZ809224 | MGnify/ENA primary metagenome ERZ809224 (study PRJEB31576, sample SAMEA3212658) | Homo sapiens | biome: human-gut; feature: human gut; material: fecal | place: Sweden | collected 2012 ... | reverse complement strand
AATAAAAGAAGCAATAGAAACATTAGAAGACATAAGTAGTGATGAAGAAAAAGAAAGAATAGCAGAGCTAAGACAAAAATATATAATGGACAGAAAATCAGAAATAAGAACAGCAAAAGAGATAGGAGTTAAAGAGGGATTAGAAGAAGGCATAAAAGAAGGAATAAATAAGGAAAAGAGAGAAATTGCTAAAAGGATGTTACAAAAAGGTATGCCATTAGAAAGCATAGCAGAAATAACAGGATTATCAAAAGAAATAATAGAACAATTATAAAGATTATATACAAACAAACTGAAAAATAGCAACGACAATGAATAGAAGTTAACCAAGAGAAATATTCTTTTGGTTAATTTTGTATATATAAGTATAAAAAAACAAGGAAAGAATTGTAAGAACAATTGACAAAATATGTAAATTGATATATAATTATGTATACAAGCAAACTGCTTGAATTTTTTTTGGAGGCATTAAAATGCAAAAAGAGAAAGAAGACATCATGAGAGAAAAAAGAATGTATGCGGATCTTTTGGAAATTGGTTATTCACACGAAGAGGCATTAAAAATAATCAAAGGAAAAACCAAGAGGAAAACTCCTTTAAATCAGACAATATTTAATATGCTCATTGAAATTGGTATTCCAACTAATGTGGATGGCTTTCGGTATGCAAGCGAGGCCATAAAATTACTGATGGAAAATGAAAATATGTCTATAACGAAGGAGTTGTATCCAACGGTTGCAAAAAGCTTTAACACTACTCCCATAAGAGTTGAACGCTGTATAAGACATGGGATAGAGGTAGCTTTTTGCAGGGGCGACGTAGAAGTGTTAGAATCATATTTTAAGAACTCGTATTCATTTAAGAAAAAGAAGCCAACAAATGCGGAGTTTCTCACAACAGTTGCATATACGGTAAAATTGAAATTAGAAGAATAGTCTCCAAGGTGGGGCACAGTTATAAAGCTGTGCCCTTTACTAATGTATATAAATTAAAAAAATAGATATAATAAAATTATTGGTATATATTGTATGAAAAAAATGCTTGTGATATAATTTATAAAAATGGGTAAAACCAAATATATAACAAAAGAAAGGAGCATAAGCTTATGTCAGAATATGAAGAGCTAAAAGCAAGACTATTTAACAAAAAGGAATGCGGATGGGAGAACTTAAGAGAAGAAGAAAAAACAAGAATAGATACATTTGGAAATGAATACATTTATTTTTTAAATAAATGCAAAACAGAAAGAGAAGCAGTAGAATTTAGTAAAGAAATATTACAAAAGAATGGCTTTGTAGACTTAAGAGAAAAACCAACATTAATGCCAGGAGATAAGGTATACTATATAAATAGAGCAAAAAGCGTATATGTTGCAGTAATAGGAACAGATACATTAGAAACTGGATTAAATATAGTAGGAGCACATATAGATTCTCCAAGATTAGATTTAAAACCAAATCCATTATATGAAGATTCAGGATTTGCATATTTTAAAACACATTACTATGGAGGAATAAAGAAATATCAATGGACAACAATTCCACTTAGTATACATGGAGTGATAGTAAAAACAACAGGAGAAAAAATAAGAATAAATATAGGAGAAGATGAAGCGGATCCAATATTTACAATAACAGACTTACTTCCACACTTAGCACAAGATCAAATGGAGAAAAAACTAAAAGAAGGAATTGCAGGGGAAGACCTAAATCTACTTATAGGAAGTATTCCATATGGAGATGAAAAAGTAACAGAAAGAGTAAAGTTAAATATTTTAAAAATACTAAATGAAAAATATGGAATAACAGAAAAAGACCTATTAAGTTCAGAATTAGAATTAGTACCAGCATTTAAAGCAAAAAGCTTAGGATTTGATAGAAGCATGGTAGCAGGATATGGACAAGATGATAGAGTATGTGCATTTACAGCATTAAGAGCAATATTAAATATAAATAATCCTAAAAAAACAGCAGTATGTATATTAGCCGACAAAGAAGAAATAGGAAGCATGGGAAATACAGGAATGGAATCAAATGTATTTGATACATTTGTAGCAGAGTTACTAAATAAAAAAGCAGAAAACAGACCAAATCAATTAGATAAAGTATTCTGTAATTCTAAGATGTTATCAGCAGATGTTGATGCAGGATTAGACCCAATATATGCAAGTGTATCAGAAAGAAACAATGCATCATTCCTAGGACACGGAATAGGACTAAACAAATATACAGGTGCAAGAGGAAAATCTGGAGCATCAGATGCAAACGCAGAATACGTAGCACAAATAAGAGCAATGCTAGAAAAAAATGAAATACCATACCAAATAGGAGAATTAGGAAAAGTAGACGTAGGAGGAGGCGGAACAATAGCCTATATTCTAGCAAACAAGGGAATAGACGTAATAGACTGTGGTGTACCAGTATTATCAATGCATTCACCATATGAAGTAACAAGCAAATATGATATATACCAAGCATACAGAACATATGAAACATTCATGAAATAAACAAATGGGGGAAAAAGGGGTCAGACCCCTTTTTCCCCCATTTTATTTTTTAGTAGGGGGATAAAAAACATAGGGGCATTATTATAGAAAGAAAGGAATGGTTGTAATGCCTCGTTGTAAAAGAAACATTGTAAAATCAGGAACATATCATATTATGGTGAGAGGAGTAAATAAACAAGAAATATTTTATGATGACAAAGACAAGAAGATGTTTATAAGAATGCTACTCTATTACAAAAAAAGATTAGATTGTAAAATTTATGCATATTGTCTAATGAACAATCATGTACATATTTTATTTAAAGATAAAGAAGAGTCAATAAGTGATTTTATGAGGAATATAACATCTAAATATGCGTATGAATTTAATCAAAAGCATAAAAGAGTTGGGCACTTGTTTCAAGATAGGTTTAAAAGCATATATGTTTATAATGATGAATATTTGCTAAGGCTAATAAGATATATACATAGAAATCCAGAAAAGGCAGGGATATGTAAAACTGAGGATTATAGATGGAGTAGCTATAAAGAATATATATTCAATAATAAAATTATAGAGAAAGATGAAATATTAAAGAAGTTCGGAGAAAATAAGTTTACAGCTTTAAAAAGATTTATTAAGTTTGTTAATGATAAAAATGAAGAAGAAATGGATAGCATATACTTAAAAGATAAATTAACAGATGAAGAAGCAAAGAAATTAATAAAGAGGATAACAAATTTAGAAAATCTATCTGAAATAAAGAGTTATAACAAAATAGAAAAAGAGAAAATACTACGAAAGATATTAGAAACAAATAATATAAAAGCAAGCCAAATAGCCAAGATTTTAGAAATAAGCAAGAACTTTAAAAGCAGAATTGGGGAAAAAGGGGTCTGACCCCTTTTTCCCCAAATTAATTTAAAAAATCTCTTGCAAAATAAAACAAAAAATGATAATATATTTACATATTAATAATTAAAATAATAGATTTAAAAAAAACCCCAATTTTAGGGCAAGTTTTTTAAATCTATTTTTGTTTTATATTTTAGGAGGAAAATGTAAATGAACACAAAGTATATTTTTGTAACAGGTGGAGTAGTATCAGGACTAGGAAAAGGAATAACAGCAGCATCTTTAGGAAGACTTTTAAAAAATAGAGGATATAAAGTAACAATACAAAAAATGGATCCTTATATAAATGTAGATCCAGGAACAATGAGCCCAATTGAGCATGGAGAGGTTTTTGTAACAGATGATGGAGCAGAAACTGATTTAGACTTAGGTCATTATGAGAGATTTATAGATGAAAATTTAACTAAAAATTCGAGTGTTACAACAGGTAAAATCTATTCTAGTGTAATAGAAAAAGAAAGAAGAGGAGAGTATTTAGGAAAAACTGTTCAAGTAATTCCACATATTACAAACGAAATAAAAGAAAAAATTTATAGTTTTGAAAACACAGATGTAGACATAGTTATAACAGAAATAGGTGGAACAATAGGAGATATAGAAGGATTATCTTTTATAGAAGCTATACGTCAAGTTGGAATAGAAAAACCAAAGGAAGATGTGATTTATGTACATGTAACTTTACTTCCATATATAGCAGGTTCAAATGAATTAAAATCAAAACCAACTCAACACTCTGTAAAAGAATTACAATCTTTAGGAATTAAACCAGATATATTAGTTTGCAGATCAGAATTACCAATACTAGATAATATGAAGCAAAAAATAGCTTTATATTGCAATGTAAGACCAGAGAGTGTAATTCAAAATAGCACAGTAGACAATTTGTATGCAGTACCACTAATGCTAGAAGAAGAGGGACTTACAAGAGAAGTATGTAGATGCTTAAATTTGGACAAAGTTGAACCAAGAAATGAAGAATGGCAAGCAATGATTGACCATATAAGACAAATAGAAGCAGGTCCAGTAAAAGTTGCAATTGTGGGAAAATATGTAGCATTAGAAGATTCATATCTTTCAGTTGCAGAAAGCTTAAGACACGCAGGATTTGCAAATAATGTAAAAGTTGATATTGATTTTGTTGATTCAGAAGAGATAAATGATAACAATGCAAAAGAAAAACTAGGCAAATATGATGCACTTTTAGTTCCAGGAGGATTTGGAAATAGAGGAATAGAAGGTAAAATAGCAACAATAAAATATGCAAGAGAAAATAAAATACCATTTTTAGGAATATGTTTAGGAATGCAAATGGCAGTTGTTGAATTTGCAAGAGATGTATTGGGCTTAGAAGATGCAAATTCAGAAGAATTTGATGAAAACACTAAAAATCCTGTAATTCATATTATGGATGACCAAAAGAATATAGAAAACAAAGGCGGAACAATGAGACTTGGAAGTTATCCATGCATATTAAAAGAGGGAACAAAGGCTTTTGAATTATATGGTAAAAAAGAAATAGCAGAAAGACACAGACATAGATTTGAATATAACAATGATTACAAACAAAAAATGGAAGAAGCAGGACTTATATGCAGTGGAACATCACCAGATGGAAGATTAGTTGAAATAGTTGAATTAAAAGAGCATCCGTTCTTTGTAGCAGGACAATTCCATCCTGAATTTAAATCAAGACCAAATAGACCAGCACCACTATTTAAAGGTTTAATTGCAGCTGCGAAAAAATAAAATAATATACAATAAAAAATCACAAAATTGTAATTTGCACAGTTAAATTTTATGTCGTTTTTTGTATTTGTAAGAATGGGGGAAAAAGGGGACAGACCCCTTTTTCCCCCGTTTATCCGAATTGCATGATTTTTATATAAAATATTGAAAATGAATATTAATATATGGTATACTCCTAACGAAAGAGGGAATGATTATAAAATGAAATTTAATCTAACTAATAAAATAGAATATATAGGAGTTAATGATAAAACATTGGATTTGTTTGAAAGTCAATACATTATTCCAAATGGTGTATCATATAATTCATATATAATAAAAGATGAAAAAAATGTAGTAATGGATACAGTTGATAAAAGAGCAACTAATGAATGGCTTGAAAATATAGAAACATCTTTAAATGAGGAAAATATAGATTATTTAGTAATTTCTCATTTGGAGCCAGATCATTCTGCTAATATTCAATTGATAGCAGAAAAATATCCTAACATGAAAATTATACTAAATCAAAGAACTGAAAGCATGATGAAGCAATTTTTTGATATGGATTTATCTAGTAGATACATTATTGTAAAAGAAGGGGATATTATAGACATAGGTGAACATAAATTGCAATTTTTTATGGCTCCTATGGTACATTGGCCAGAAGTAATGATGACTTATGAACAAACAGAAAAAATTTTATTTAGTGCAGATGGATTTGGAAAGTTTGGAACACTAGATACAGAAGAAGATTGGACATGTGAAGCAAGAAGATATTATTTTAATATTGTAGGAAAGTATGGCGCGCAAGTTCAACAATTACTAAAAAAAGTGTCAAAATTAGACATAAAAATGATATGCCCATTACATGGATCTATTTTAAAAGAAAATTTGAATTACTATATAAACAAATATGATACATGGAGTAGCTATAAACCAGAAGATGATGGTGTATTAGTGGCATATAATTCTATACATGGAAACACAAGAAAAGCTGTAGAAAACTTAGAAGAAATGCTAAAAGAAAATGGCGCAAAAAAAGTGGTTGTAAGTGATCTATCAAGAGAAGATATGGCAGATGTAATAGAAAATGCATTTAGATATGATAAATTAATTATAGCTTCTCCAACATATGATGCAGGATTATTTCCAACTACAGAAAAATTTTTAAGACATTTAAAACATAAGAATTATCAAAGTAGAAAAATAGGAATAATAGAAAATGGATCATGGGCACCTATGGCAGCAAAACTTATGAAAGATATAATAAGTGATATGAAAGATATAAAAGTATGCGATACAGTAGTTACAATAAAAACAAGACTAAATGATGAAACAAAACAAAAAATGGAAGATTTAGTAAAAGAGATTTTAAATAATTAAAGGAGGTGAAAAACTATGAAATATGAATGTACGGTTTGTGGATATATATATGATGAAGAAGTAGAAGGAGTAAAATTCGAAGATTTACCAGAAGATTGGGTATGCCCATTATGTGGCGTTGGAAAAGAAATGTTTAAAAAAGTAGAAGAATAATAGAATAAAAAGACTTCACATTGAAGTCTTTTTTATATTTTTTTGAATAACTATTTAAAAGAGGTATAAAACATGGAAAGTGTTGTGGCAGAAGGAACAGGTAAAATGCGCAAGTTGTAGGATACAGAGTTGGTGGTAAAACCGGTACATCAGAAGATGGTGTTAACACAAATAAATATGTTGCATCATTTTGTGGAGTTGCACCAATATCAGATCCACAGGTAGTTGTACTAGTTACTTTATACAATCCGACAGGCGAAGGAGGTCACCATCTAAGTGAAAGTTTATTGCAGTTTTCTATAATATTAAGTAGTTGAGTTTTTAACATTAACAGTTGCAGGAGGAATTTCATATTTTATATCAAAAAAATGAAATTCATCTAAAGTATTATCTTCTAAGCAAGCAAGATAAATATCTAATTCGTATAAAGAGTTACAAGCTGTTATAATGGCTGGATGTAAATTATAATTTAAAAATAATTCTGAAGCCAAATTAAAAGCTTTTATTTTTGAAGCTTTTTCTTTTTTTCTCATTAATTTATAAGCTTCTTTAAATCTTGCAACAGCAGAAAGCCTATAATTACTTATAGGTATTGTGAAGAAATTTTCTATAATTTCTTCAATAGTCTTATATTTATCATTATTGTCAAATAAAATTTTTTTTAATAGATCAAGTGTGTATGGTAAAATTACTATACCTTGAAATTCGGAAATAATTAATGTATTTTCTATAAATGCAAAATTTAATTCATCACTAGAAATGGTTATAGATTTATTATCTGTTTGGCTAGAGGCAATTTTTTCTTCTTTGATATTATCTAATTCTTTAAATGATTCTGCTAAATTAATCTTGGAAAATTCGTGTATGAAACTTTCTATATAGGTAGTATTATCATAAATAATATCAATTTGCTCGGTAAATAGGGAATTAAGTGTTTTAATTTCAGCATTTATTTTTTTAGGTGAAGTCTTAGTTAATAAGTCTTTTTTACTATTTTCAAATTCGTCTAATTTTGTTAGTAATTTTTGAACAGCTTGAATATTTTCATTTGATTTATTTAAAGCAGAAGTTGAATCAATTAGATATTTAAAAAACTTATTTTCAGGGTCAAAATCAAGAGTAATTTCTAGATTCCCTATAAAATTTTTCATATACATTAGAATTTGTTTATTTAAACTTTTTTGCATTTCTAAAGTTGCTTTCAAAGAGTTTTTCTCAATTTTCAATAATGCAGATAGTGAACATTCATCTGAAAAGTTAATCATTTGTATCCTCCAAAATAAAATTTAATTTTATTATAGCATTGAGGTAAAAAAAAGTAAATGGAAAATTAAAAAATAGGAAAAAACGTTGAAAAAATAAAAACGTTATGGTATAGTGAGATAAGAAATATATATTTAACAAAAAAGTTGAATACTGGACATTAAGGAGGAAAAAATGAAAAAAGTAGTTTTAAATATTTTATTTATAGTTTATGTGATAATAGCCATATTCGTAACAATTTGTTTATTATCTTACAATGACTTTAAAGTTACAGAGCTTGGCGATTATTCATTGGTAATTATAGATGATAAAGAATTATCCCCAGAATATGAAAAAGGAGACTTAGTAATTGTAAATAAAGATAAAGAAATTAAAGTAGGAGATAAAGCATTTTTTTATAACACATATAATCGAGAGATAGAAATAAAACTAGGAGAAGTTATCAGTTTAGAAAAAATTACGGATAAAGAAACAACTTATACTTTTGAAGGAAATCGAAAAATATCTAGTCAATATGTATTAGGAACATCAAAAGATGTAACAGTTATAAATAAAGTAGGAACAATTTTAAGTATATTAGAATCTAAATGGGGATTTCTATTTATAATTGTTTTACCAACTTTACTAGCATTTGTACATCAAATTTCCGTTGTATTTTCTGAATTAAGAAATTCAAAAAAAGAAGTTCAGAATAAGGAAAAGTAAGAAATGAAGAATAGTAAAAAAATAATAATACTAATAAGCATTATTATTCTATTAATATTAATTTATGAAATAGTACATATATATGCAGTTTTCCATAGTGAAATAGGACTAGATGTACGATTTACAAATGGAACATGGAATATAGTTGTTAATGGAACACAAATATCAAATGGAGTGGAAACAGAATTTGTAATTGATAAAATTTCAACTACTCAAAATGAGCATGTAAAGAATGATAAATTGGCTCCTGGGTTATCAGGTAGTTTTAGCATTACTATAGATCCTGATAATACAGATGTATCTATAATATATAATATAGCATTAAATACAGAAAAACTAACCAACAATAAATTAAGTATAGAAACTATAAAAGAAACTCAGGTTGGAAATACATTAATAAGAACAGGTGAAAATACTTATACAGGAATTATCCCTTTAGAAGATATAAAAAATGGAGTGACAAATAAAATTGAAATAACGGTACAATGGGTAGATGATGAAAGTAACAATGAAAATGATACGGAATTAGGAACTGTCTACGATTCGAAATTGGAAATTCCTGTGACGGTACATGTGAGTCAATATACAGGCGAAATAGTTACTCCATGGACAAAAGATTAAACAGGAGAATAAATGTCAAGAAATAGCAAAAAAATTGAAAAAATAATAGGATATATATTAGATTTTTTACTAGTTATTGTTTGTATACTTATTCTTGTAGGAGGATATTATATTATTCAAATAAAAGTTTTAAACTATGAGTATGCGAATATTCTAGGCTATACTTTTTTTGAAGTTGCAACTGGAAGCATGTCTCCTACATTTGAAATAGGAGATGTTGTTATAGTAAAACTAACAAAACATGTAAATGTAAATGATATTATAGTATATCAAGATGGTAAAGACTTTATTACACATAGATTAGTAGAAAAAAATGGTGATGAGTTAATAGCTAAAGGAGATGCCAATAATAGTGAAGATAAACCAATACAATTAGACATGGTGCTAGGACAAGTAGTGCAGATAATACCTAAAATAGGAATTTGGAGGAAGGTATTATTGACACCACAAATAATGGGATTAATTCTGATCTTAGTTTTCATATTTGGAATTATATTTGTGTACACACCAAAATCGGGGGAAGAAAATGATAAATAAGAAGAGGATAGTATATACTAAATTAGTTATTTTAATTTTATGTTTTTTTATCTCCTTAAGAATATTTGTGCTTGTATTGTCAAAATATGAAAGTATATCAAATTCAAACGCTAATCTTGATATAGCTTTTTATTTATTGAAAGAAGATTATCAAACGATGACAACTAATTTGGCGTCTATAGAACCAAGAGATAATGCTTATGTTTTTAATTTTTCAATAGGAAATCAAGATGGTGAAAAAAAAGCAGAAGTTGATTTAATATATGATTTAACAATAAGAACAACGACAAATTTACCATTAACTTATGATTTATATATGAATCAGCAATTTGATGACAATGATGCAGTGAGTATAATAAAAGAAAATGTAATTTCACAAGATGAAAATATGACATATTTTAGGACAATTACAACAGAGCCAATTACATTAAGATATACAATAGGAACTACAAATGTGTATCAGCTAGTTGTGTATTTCCCAAAAGATTATAATAAAGAAAATTATCAAGACATTATAGAGGCATTAGAAATAACAGTTGAAGCAAAACAAGTTACTACATAAAGGAGAGAAATTAGTATGCAAAGGAAAAGTAAAAAAAAAACAAAAACAAAAACATATAAGAAGAAGCAAGTATTATTATTAGGATTAATATTGGCTTGTATGGTTTCCTTTGTTGTTATTTTCGCTCGATACGTTACAAATGATAAAAAAGACTTTTTTGTAAGAAGTAAAGAATTCTATTTTTATAGTGATAAGCTAACAGAAAATTTATCAGTATTTCAAATAGATAATTGGACAGGTGTAGACGATTATGTAATTACAGTAAATATGAATAGTAGAAAAAATAATATTGAAGTAGCATCGTATGATATTGAATATGACATAAAATACACAAGTACAGATAATGTGAACTGTCAAATAAGCAAAACACATGGAATTATTTCAGGAACAACAAATGCAGACTTTTTTAATCTAACAATTACACCAAATAAACAATTAGAAGAAGGGGACAGGGTAGTTGTTGAAATTGAGGCAACTTCAACGACAAACTATGTAAAAACTTTGAAGGGAAAATTTACATTAGTAGTAGGAAAAGAAAAAATATCTTATGAAATTACAGATAAGCCACAAAGTCCATATATGGAATTGAGTATTACAAATACTTTGTCTTATTATATTGTAAATGAAGCCTTTGATGAATATACAGTAGGACAAAAGATTGATAGTGAAACTTATTTAGGACTAACAGAAGAACAAAAATTAAAATGTTATTCAAGTATTGTTGCAATAAGTTTTGACCCAAGGGAGATATTATTGGACATCACAAATGAAAATTATCAAAATGCTATTAATATAATGACAACTACAATAGATGGAAAAACGTATATAAATAGTTTTACTTTAGCTATTGACGCAATATCTAGTGTTGACTTAAGATTTTATAAAGTAGATTATTCAAAAGACTACACATACCCTAATTCTAATAATACATCTGTTGTAACAATTACAAGTAGATAAGGAGTATAACTAATGACAATTAATATGATAAGCCAATATATAGAAATAACCAAAAAGCAAATAAAAACATATCTAAAATTAATTTTTGATAGAAATTTTAATAAGCAGTATTGTGATATATTTACACAAACATATATTAACATCAGATATTATAATTTTTATGATAATGATATTAATAGAACTGTTAGAAAGAAGATAATAGAGAAGTTAAAACAAACAGAAGAAGATATTATAGTTAATAATATTGCAGATAGAGAACTAATAGAAAAAATGTGCATATTTTTCTATTATGTTTTATATTTCGACAATGTAATATATTACAAAGATTTGAGGCAAAAAGTTGAACAGATAGCAAAATTGAGAGCTAAAATATTAAATTCTAAAGCCAAAGATATTACAGATGATTTATATAATAAAATGAAAGAATACACAGAACAAAAAGAAAAATTAATTAACAAATTTGATTCGGAAGAATTCAGTTTAAAAATAGCTAATTATCCAGATAAGTCAAATGTTTACAGAGTAAATTTAAAATATAATATTAAATTTCCACCAGAATATAGTGAATATGCTTTGAATAAGGCATTTAATATAGGAATTATAAATGAAGAAAAACTAATGGTAGAATATTATTTAATTACAGCACATATTTTAAAAGATATTTTAAAATTAAATTTTAAAAAGATGTATATTGTAGAGTTTACAACTAGTATTTTAAAAAAGCCTAAAAAATTAAAATCATTATTGAACATTATAGATAATGGAGCTATCCAAGACAAGTTATGTTTAAAAATTAGGTATGAGCAATTTATGGAAAATAAAGAAAAAGTTTATGAATTGATGAGAAATGGATATAAATTTGCTATTATTCTAGATAATTCATTTGAGAATAATTTTAAAAACATAGAATCATTACAATTGTTTAGTTTCATAATTATAAACAAAAATTTAAAGTACTATTATGAAATTATAAAAAACAAAGAAAATATACATAATATAATAGAAATATGAGGTAAAAGATGGAAACGTTTACAAGATTTTTATACGAATTTTTATCCCAATTCTTTTCTGGTATTATAACAATATTAAAAGGATTTGCTTCAGGAATAGGACAAATTTTTGAAATGAAATCATATCAAAATATTTTGGATATGTATAAGGAAGATTTATCTATGCCGGAATGGGTATTGGTAGTTATAGCAATATTGTGTGTGGTAATGATAGTTGTATTAGTAATTGTATTAATTTACTTGCTAATAAGGAAATATCTAAAATTCAGAAAACAAGCTATTAATCAAGACGAGCTATTGGATGAAATAGCTTCTTTAAATACACAAGTAGCATCTTTGGTAAAAGAAAAAGAAGACATTTTAGCTATGAAGGTGTCACAATTGGGATTGAAGCCAGGGGAACCATCAGAAGAAGTTACTCAGGGACAAGAAGATGATGGTGCAGCTAATAACCCAGACATTAGATTTTCAAAACTAGACCAAATAGACCAAGAATATGCAAACTATAAAACAAAAGATTATGGAAACTCATTTACGTTACCAGAGTTATGTGAGAATTTCAGGAATTTTGCAGCTTCAAAATTAGGATTGTATTATAAAACTGAAATGATGAGAATATTTGTATCAGCATTAGCATCAACAAAGCTAGTTATATTACAAGGTATCTCGGGTACTGGTAAAACATCACTTGCCTATGCTTGGGGAAAATTTATGAAGCACGACTCATGTGTGGCTTCTGTTCAGCCATCATGGAGAGATAGAACAGATATGTTTGGATATTTTAATGAGTTTACAAAAAAATTCAATGAAACAGAAATGCTAAAAGAAATGTATACAGCAGGTTATTGTGATGAGGTATATACTGTAATACTAGATGAGATGAATTTATCACGTGTTGAGTACTATTTTGCTGAAATGTTGTCAATTCTAGAAATGCCAAATAGAGACGAATGGATTATAGAACTTGTTCCAAATAGTTGGAAAACAGACCCTAAAAAAATTATTGGCGGTAAATTAAAAGTCCCACCAAATATGTGGTATATAGGGACAATTAACAACGATGATTCAACATTTGCAGTAACAGATAAAGTATATGATAGAGCAATGCCAATAGATATAAATGATAAAGGTGTACCATTTGAACCAATATATACAGAAGCGCAGGATATAAATTTTTCTTATCTAGACAATTTATTCAAAACAGCAATGCAAGAAAATCCAATTTCACAATCAACATTGGACAAAATAGAACTAATGGATAATTATGTAATACAACATTTCCGTATTGCCTTTGGTAACCGTATTGTAGCACATATGAAAAAATTTGTACCAGTATTTGTTGCTTGTGGCGGAACGGAAATTGATGGAGTAGATTACTTTATTGCAAAAAAGATTCTAAGGAAATTTGAACAATTAAATATTGCTTATATTAGAGATGAAATAGACCCATATATTGATTTCTTAGATAAAACATTTGGAAAAAATAAAATGAAGGAATGTACAGAATACCTATTAAGACTTAAAAAATTAGCATAACAAAAGAAGGAGAGATGATTGGGTGGATAATTTAGGAATAATTGACTTATATGAGAAAAGTAATCAAGAAAGATCTAAAAAATTCATAAAGAAAACATCTTCAACATTAAGAGTAGAAACTGATAAGAAAAAAATAACAAGAGACATAGAGTGGATAGAGATTATGGAAGAAACTATTCCCTATATAGACAATATATTTAGATCTCCCAACAGATTTATTGTAAATGAAGAAGAAGTTGTAAAAATTGAGCAAGCAAAAAAAGTAACAGTAGAAACAATAAAACATTTATCAAAAAACACAAATTTCATACAAACTATTGATAAAAAAACAGGAGATGTTACACCTTCAAAGTTATTAAATGTAAGAAAAGAGGAAAGCTATGATACCTATGAAAATCGCTTAATATATACATTAATACAAAATATGAAACTTTTCATAAAAAGAAGAAAAGAATCATTAGAAAAAGAAGTAGATGTAAAAAATGAGCAAGAAGAAAATAAGGACAGCAAGAAATTAGAATATAATGCAACATCTAATGTGCAAGATGAAAAAATAAGTATTAATATATTATTAAACTCGGTACTAGATTCTCAAGGAGAAAATTCTACTAATAGCGCTCAGAACATATTACAACGAATAGAAGAATTAGAAAATAAAATTTCTAGCTTGACAGTTTCAGAAGTATATAAGGTAATAGAGAAATTAAATATTTCATTAGTACGAGAGCCAATAAAAAAGACAAATGTAGTTTTAAAAAATGTCAATTTTCAATATGCAATGAAATTATGGAATTATTTAAGAGACAATTTTGACGATAAAACAACAAATGTTGAAGAAAAACAAGATTACATGGATAATGGAGGACTAAAACAGCTAATAGATGAAACATTTTTATTACAATATTTATCTATGAAAACATTAGATGATGATAAAATTGAAAATCAAGAGACGCATGAAGAAATTAAAGATTTAATGGTTGAACAAATGATAGATAAAATGCTAGATATGGATGTAGAATTAACACAGAAACAATTAAAAGATATGATTTTAAATAGATATGAAGTAATAAAGTATAAAAAGTTGGAGATTATACAAGAACTGCAAAAAATATTTAAAGAACATATTGATAAATACATAAAAAAAGTAGAAAAAGGAGATAAAATATAAAGTAAATGATAAAGAAGTTGAAAAAAATAAAAGAAAATAAAGCATTAAAAATAATAGGAAACATTTTATATACAATATTTTTTATAATAGTAATATTAATGCTAATTGTTGTTATAATGCAAAGAGCAACAGATAATAGTATAGCATTTGGTGGTTTTAGAATGTTTACAGTTGCAACAGGAAGCATGGTACCTCAATATGAAGTTGGAGATGTATTAATATCAAGAGAAATTGCACCAGAGCAAATACAAGTAGAAGATGATATTGTATATAAAGGCAAAGAAGGAAGCTTCAAAGATAGAGTGGTAACACACCGTGTAATTTTTATCGAAAAACAAGAAGAGGGAAATTATAAAATAATTACAAAAGGAATTGCAAATACAGAGCAAGACCCAGAGATAGACCAAACACAGGTATACGGTAAAATTATATATAAAGTAATAAGTTTAAGTTTTATAGGAAAACTAATAAACAATATATATTTATTTTACTTCTTAATATTTATTCCAATTGCAATTATTATTTTTAAACAAATAAAAAATATTGCTGCAAAAGATGATGATGAAGATGATGGCAGAGAGGAAAAAGAAGATAAAGAAAATAAAAAGGAAGAATAATGAACAATGTTATAAAGATATTAAAAAAAATAAAACTACGAAATATTATAATTTTAATAATTTTACTAATGTTCAATACTTATGCATGGTTCATCTATGCAACAAAAGTTGATACAAGCTTAAGTGTACATGTTAGTTCATGGAATGTAGAGTTTGTTTCATTAGGAGGGGAAAGCATAAAAGATTTAGTGATTGAGGTAGAAAGAATTTATCCAGGTATGGAAACATTTGAAAAAACAATAGAAGTAAGAAATACAGGGGAGACAAAAGCTAGTCTTAGATATGAAATGCAATCTCTAAAGATTATGGGGGAAACATTTCAAGTTTCAGATACATTAACATCAGAAGAATTAGAAAATCAAATAAAGGAAACATATCCATTTAAAATAACAGTACAAAAAGATGATACGGGATTTGTAGAGGGCACAGGGAATGGTAGTTTTAAGATAAAAATAGAATGGCCATTTGAATCTGGAAAAGATGACGTAGATACTTATTGGGGAAATAAGGCGTATGAATATTATTCTCTAAATCCAGGAGAGAAAAGTATTGAATTAAAACTTAAGTTAATAGCTACGCAACAATCAATTGATGAATAAAAAAAGGGACATGGATTCATGTCCCATATTATTCTGTTATCTGAGTAAAAGATATATTAACGTGAAATATTGCAGGAATATTTGATATTGCTGAAGCTGTGTCATCAGCATTGGTCATGGTTTGAGTCGCTTCATCGTCATTCCATAAAATATATATTCTAATCTTTCTGGTTTTAATACCGCTATTTAATAAAATTGTATCTGTTATAGGTTCATTAAAATTAGCAAATTCTATTTTTTCACCATCATCAATAGAGTATCCAGTTGCTACTAAATCTTTTACAGAGCTTTGCTCATCAACAGATGTTAAGATTTCATATTTAAATGAAACATCGGCATCAGAAAAATCAAAGTCTAAATCAAAGTAACCCTCAGATGTAGGTGCAATAATATCAGGTGAGATATTGCTATTTTCATAAAATTCGGGAACAATTTTTGAAGAGATATCAGGATTATCCTTTATTGATAAATCACTTACCAAAATGTTCCATCTAGCAATTAATAAAGATGTGTTACCAGATGCAGCAGTTAAATATTTAGAATAAATTTGAACCACAATAAACATTACAAAGAAAACAAAGATACATAAGATTAACAATAACATTTTTTTATAATTTTTCATAATAAAACCTCTTTTACAGTAATTTATTTTAGTTTAGCATACATAAAACTAGAAATCAACATGAAAAAGAAGAAAGGAAGAAAAAATTGAGAAACAAAAAAGAAGAAAAATATAATGAAATACAAAGTAAAAAAGAAAAAATCAAATTAAATTCTGAAAAGATAAAAGAAAGAGAAATAAAAATAAAGGTAGTAAAAATTGGGCTATTAGTTATGCTAATGTTTCTAACTATTATTTACTTTATTTTAAGAATTGTATATGAGACAGGAGATTTTACTATTTCATTAGATCCTAATTTGGCACAAAAAAGTGGATTGATAATGTATGAAAGAAAATCAGAAAAAGAGGAAAAGAAAATACTAAAAGCTTCAAAGGTAGAGTTTATGGATAATATATCGGTAAAATGGTTACCAGAAAACTTAAATAATATGGGAGAGGGAGCTCATAATGGTGATAATTATTTAGCATATACTTTTTATGTAGAGAACAAGGGAAGTGACACGATTAATTATTGGTACGAAATTATTGTGGATGATGTAATAAGGAATGTAGACAAAGCAATTAGAGTTATGGTATATAGAAATGACGAAAAAACAATTTATGCCAAACCGAATGAGATAACAGGAGAGGCAGAACAAGGGACTGTAAAATTTTATTCTGATATAGAGGTGATGGTACAAGGAAGAATGAATTTTAAACCAGGTGACATAGATAAATTTACAATTGTAATTTTTATAGAAGGAGATGACCCAGACTGCATAGATGTTTTGATCGGTGGAGAAATGAAAATGCATATGGAAATAACAGAAGAACATGTAAAACAAAAAAAATAATCGACAGAACATTACAAAAATATTACTATTTTACATTTATATTACAGAATATTTGCAGATATTGACATTGCTTTTGCGCTATGGTATTGTATGAAGTATAAATACAAAATGTATGTTATAGTTTGAAATAAAAACTATGATGGAAGGAGAACAATAAATATGAGAAAAAAAGACAAAAGAAGAGCAGATGTTAAATCATCAATTTTAGTATTATTATTAATAGCAATTTTGTTAATGGCATCAACATATGCATGGTTTACAGCGAACACAAGAGTAACAGTTAGCACACTTGATGTAAAGGTTGAGGCTAAAAATGGTTTACAAATTTCAACAAATGCAGTTGATTGGAAATCTGTTATATCAAATGAAGATATAACAACAAATGCTTATGAAGGAAATGTAAATGCTATTCCAGAGATTATGGAACCAGTATCTACAATAGGAGAAGTTGATACAACTACTGGATACTTAAAAATGTATTATGGAGAAGTTACTTCAAACGAGACAACTGGTGAATTTGAAATAAAGGCAACTCAGGTTACAGAAACAGCAGGAGGAGCAGAAAATAAAAATAACAAATTTATAGCATTTGATTTGTTCTTTAAAGTGGATGCTGACACACAATTAAAAATGACAACAGGTTCAAATGTAATACCAAAGGTAAAGGCTGACGGTTTAGCAGGAGATGATACAGGACTTAAAAATGCAGCACGTGTAGCTTTCTTAAAAGAAGGTAATGCACCAGCAGGTTCTGGAGTAAAAACATATACAGATCTTAAAGGTGCTCAAAGTTTAGGAGTAGGTGAAACATATTTCTGGGAGCCAAATGCAGATGCACATACAAAACCAGCAGAAGAAAGCGGAGCATCATTTGGAATAGATACAAGTGCAACACCAGTACCATATTATGGAATAAAAAATGCATTTACTACTGCAATAGATGGAACAAAAATAACACTTAAAGATGCAATGAAAGGAACAAATACAGATAATTTTGCAGCAGTAACATCAAGTTATGTAACAAATGAAACAATGACAGAAACAAACATATTTAGATTAACAGCAGGTGTTACAAAAATAAGAATATATATGTGGATTGAAGGACAAGATATAGATTGCGAAAACCAAGCTTCTGGTTCAGATATATCATATAATTTACAATTTGAAGTGGCTCAATAAATTAACAAAATAATAATTCAAAAAGAGGAACAGGAGTTAAAATATTCCTGTTCTTTTTTTACAAAACAAATAGACTTTTTATAGTGAGTATGATAAGATATAAGCAAGAAAAATGGAGGAAAAAGTAGAATGGATTTTAATAAAACTAAAACTGATGACTTGATAGAAATTTATGAACAGATAAAGGCATTTCTTGATTTTTTACAAAAAGAAAAAGAAGAGATAAAAAAATAAATTAGAAAGCAGGGAGTATCTATATGCCTAATTCAAAAAAAATAAAAGAGATTCAAGAAAAAATAGAAGTGGAAAAAGAAATATTATCTACTATGCCTAAAAATAATGAAAAGAATTTAAAAAAATATAAAGAAAAACTAGAAGAATTACAAAAAGAATATGAAAAATATAAAAATGAAATTGTAAAAATTTTAAAAGAAATATATGAAAAAGAGACAAGCATAGAAGAAACAAGTAAAATTGAAAATTTAGATAGTAGATTAAATACAATAATGAGCAAATTATATTTGTTTAATGAGTATAAAACATCTTACGAAAAAATGGAATTGGATAAAATTATATATAAAATAGGCAAATACTATAAAGAAAATTTAGAAAATATAAACAATCAAATAGCCGAATGTATAAAGAAATTTAATAGGATAGGAATAAAACTAGAATTATCAGATTTTGATTATAGTATATATGTAAAACAATACATGGAGATATTTTTAGAGGAGATGGAAAAAGATACTCTTCTATCTGAAAGAGTGAAAGCAAAATTTGATGATATTTATTGGAAATGCCCGGAGATTATTCTACACATAGAATTAAATATAAGAAATATTTACTTAAAAAAAGAAACACAAATTGATAAATATTTTGAAAAAGAAAAAAAAGAATTGTTAAAAAAATGGGACAAAGAACCAAAAGAAATTTTTGAAACTTATTTAAGAATAAAAAGGGAGCAATTAAAAGAAAAATCGGAAGATAAAAAAACGATATTGGATGAGTTCCTTTTAGGCAAACTTAATATTAAAAACTACACACAAGATAAAATAAAAAATGAATTGGACAAAATATTGCCACAAGATGTTACAAAAAATCTAGAAGATAACGAAGAGGAAATTGAAAAAAACATTATAAAATTTTCAAATAGCTTATATGAGTACAAGAACTATATGAAATTTAAATTTATTGTAGAAGACATAAAAAATCATTACAAAGAAAAAGAAAATTATAAAAAAGGATATATAGAAACTAAAAAGAAGATTGATGTAGCTGAAAAAAAATTAAGAAAGCTAAATAAAAAAGCTGAAAGTAAAAGTTTTTTTGGAACTAAAAAGCAAGTCGAAAAGCAATCTAATGAGCAAAAACAGTTGATTTTACAATTAAAAACTTTATATAAAGAATTAGATTTAAATAAATTTTACAACAAGATATATACTTGTATAGTAGATGAGACCAAAGTTTATGAAGTATTAAAACTTGCAAGCTCATATTATGGCTATTTAGTAAATTGTATAATTAGAAATAACGAAACAATAACGCAAGAAGAAATAGATGTGATGATTAGTAATCTTGATGATTTTTTGAAAAATCCATATAACACAATTATTAATAATTTGACAATCTTAGAAGAAAAAGATGTAGCTATAATTATAAAAGATAGATATAAATTACTAAACTTTATGATAGAAAAGGAAGACATAAGTTTAAACAATGTTGATAATTTAGTTTCTACATTAGATATTATTGAAAAAAGTTTTTGCATGAAAAGAGTGGGACTAACACCAGAGCTTATAGAAGAAATACTAAGGTTAAGAAAAATCTTAATAACGGAGATGTAAAATGAAAAAAATAAGTAAGATAAAAGTTGCAATAGCAATTATATTAATTGTTATATTAATTTTAGTAATAAGAGCTTTTACAGATTCAAGAGCTAATAAATTTACAGAAATAACTGCAAATGTTGTAGATGTAAAAGGTTTGTTAGGTGACGAAACTTTTATTTTGCGAGCAATAAACGAAGAAGATTTAGGAACTGCAATAACACTTCCAGAAATTATTAATGAAAAAAAGATAAAGAACTATATAGTAGAGAAAAAACAAATTGAAGAAAATGATGAAACAAGCATTTCAAGCAATGTAATAACACAAGAAAGCTCTAACACTGAAACATTATTTCCAGGAGAAAAAGTATATTTAACAGAGCAAGAATTAAATAATAAACAAATTGTATTAAATGTAGAATACGACATTAAAGAAAAAGAAGGAAAGGTTTTATATAATAAAACTATTGAAAATGAAATAGATAATAATAAGTTGATAATATCTGGATATATGCCAGAAAATGCGCAAATTAAAGTAGATAGTGTAGATTTAGAAAAAGTAAAAGATTTGGCAAAGGACCACATAAATGAGAATACTACTTTAGAAATTGCTTATGATATAAAAATTGTTACTGGAGAAAAAGAGTATGAACCTACAGAGTTTGATGAAAATGTGCAAGTAACCATTGAAGGACTTGACACTAATGCAAAAGAAAAATACAAAGTAGTTCATATAGATGATGAAAATAAAACAGATGAAATTAAAAATGTAGAAATAAAAGATAATAATATTACCTTTAAAGCAAATGAATTTTCAACTTATGCAATATTAAGTGAAACAGCAGACGATACAGATGCGGTAGCAGATGATGAAAATCTAGAAAATGGAGTTTCTACTTATGCAAATGGTGCACAAGTAGAAAGTTCATCATATGCAAGTATTAATGTAGAAAATGTTTGGGATGGTTCAACAGTAGCAAATGGATTTTCTTATGGAGATGGAACAGAACAAGAGCCATATCTAATTGCTGATGGAGATGAACTAGCCTATTTAGCCAGTCAAGTCAATAGTGGAACAACTTATGAAGGAATATATTTTCAAGTGGCGAACAACATTGATTTGGGGGGAAGCGAATGGACTCCAATAGGAAATACATCAAATTCATTTAGAGGTATTTTAGATGGTGCAGGACACACCATAACCAATGCCAAAATAACTGTTTCAAGCATACCAAATCAAACTTATGAGTCTTATGGATTATTTGGAAGCATTGGTGGAGGAGAGACAAAAAGTATTATTAGAAATTTAGAATTAACCTCAATAAATGTAGTTATAACAGCAAGTGGAGCAACTGGTACAAGTTATAGTCAACCTTCAGAAGGTATAAGAATAGGTTGCTTAGTAGGTTCACTATATAAAAACTCAAATATAGAAAATGTTATAGTTTCTAATAGTACAATATCTGATACAAATGCGATTCAGGTATATAATTATAAATTTCAATTTGCAGTAGGTGGAGTTGTAGGATATATAACCAATACTTCAACAAGTAATACAGATCCTGGTGCAAATAGTAGGTATGTAATAAATAATTGTTATTCAAATGTAGAAATTGAATTAGATGCAACTACAAATGTAAGCAACGGACTTTTTTCACGTGATGGTAGAGGACAATATCATACTGGTGGTATAGTTGGAACGATACGTTCGCAACCAGTTTGGCCAACAAATTGTTTATATGATGGAAATATTCGAGCAAATGGATATATAGGACCAATTTTTGCAGCGTTAATAAATAATTCATCTTATTCAACTATGAACCAAACAATATGGAATGGTAACGATGCAGGAAATTTAACTACAAATAATGCATATTATACAAACTATTCAGCAGCTGGAACAACATTTACACAATCAGTAACATCAGGAACTTCAACAGCAAGAAAAAGTAATAATAGCAATAATGTGGGATATGTACAAGGTGTTAACAAAGGAAGTTATACTTCTAATATGACAATAATGTTGAACTTATTTAATGGAAATGTAACAACCAATAATAAATATGTAACATGGTTATATGAAAATAATGTATTTACATTTAAAGAAAGACTAACAACAAGTAAAACAGAACCGGAGACGTTTACTTATAAAATAAATATAAATGATTCATATCAAGTTGGAAATTACACAATGATATGGTATAGAAATGGAGAAGAAGATACAAGTATACAAGGGGATACATATATATGGACACCTACTTATGAACAAGATGAGGATATAGTAGTGGTAACATATGATGGAAGCTATTATACAGTAACAAAATTCATAATAAAAAAAATACGTGTTGATATTGTATTTGATATAAATACTCAAAACGATAGTGTAGAGGCATCTTTAGAAGGAGAGGGTATGTCATATACATCTATAGATGATTATACATTTCAATGGTATAAATATGATATTTCTGGAGAAGGTGGAATTATTGAAGGAGAAACATCAATAGAATTAAATAATCTTGAAGATGGTATGGATTATAAACTTGTTGCAACAAATAATGTAATACCACAACTATCAGCAGAAAATACGTTTACATATGGAGACAGAACTGTAATATTTGTAGATTACAATAATGGAAACAATAATAGAGACGGTTTTACACCTCAAACCGCAGTAAAAACATTACCAACTGCATATTCAAAAATAGATTCAGGTGGAAGTATAAGCACAAATATTATTGTAATAATTGGAAACTATACAACAATAGATGTATTTTATGGTACAAAAGATTCAATTATTACAAATTATCAAAAAAGTGCTACAATAACAGGAAAATATGAAGGAATAGACTACAATGGCAGATTATATATGCATTATACTCCTGGAGTATATAATTTTATAAATGGAAACACTCACTTTCAGTATTTGACATTTGATGGAAATGGTAGCCAAGCTTATTTATACGCACAAGGTCATAATTTAACAATGGGAAAAGGGTTATACATGGAAAATTATGCAGATGCAAGTACAAACCAAGGTTTAATCACTGGTTCTGCACCGGCATTCCATGTTTTAGGCGGATATTTACAATACAACAGAAGTAGATTACCAAGAAATAATGGAAAAATTGTTATAAAAAGTGGAGCATATGGTAGAGTATTAGGAGGAGGAGGTTCTGGAACTTCAGCTGGAGTAGGACAAACAACGTCAAAGGATTTTACAGGATCGAATTTAACAGATGATACATATACCACATCAATTTATGTTAACATAGAAAACAGTACAAAAGGAAGCTATGCTTATGATATTAACTTACTTGTAGGTGGAGCAACAGCTGGCAACATGTACGCGAATATTTCAATAAATATAGAAAATGGCTCAATAGGTAGACTTTTAGGAGGAAGTATTGGTGACGCAACAGAAATAAGAAATTGGAATTATCCTGAAAATACGTTTATAGGGTATACAACAATTAACCTTAAGGGTGGAACTATTGAAGAACTATATGGCGGTAGCTTAGGAAGAAACATGGATGCTTTAGGATTTTATGGAAGTAGTTATATTTGTGATATATACCATTATGGAATAATAAACATAAATATTTCAGACTCAACTGTTGTTAATAGTAATATTTACGGAGCAGGAGCTGGTGGTGTTACAGGATATAGCGAAAATTCTTCAGATAAATATAAAAGCTATGGAGAAGATGTGCATTCAGTTGTTAATATGAACATTTCGGGAGGAACTATAAATGGAAATATTTATGGTGGAGGATATGGATATACTGAATACTTAACTGAAGATGTAACTGCTGATGATGCTGGAGCTTTATATGGGGATAGTAATATTATAATTTCAGGTTCGCCAACTATAAATGGAAATATTTATGGTGCAGGGTGTGGCTATGATTATTCAGATAAAACCTTAATTGCACAAGTAGAAGGAAATTCAAATATTGAGATTTCTGGTGCTCCTAAAATAAATGGTCAAATATTTGGAGCAGGACAAGGGATATCAAACCGTGAAGACATGGCAAAACTAACTGGAAGTTCAACAGTTAAAATAAATAGTGATTTATCGACAGATGTATATGGCGGAGGAAACATTTCAAAAGTAGAAGGGATAACAAATATTAATGTAGAAGGCGGAACACATACAGGAAGCATTTATGGTGGTGGAAACTTAGGAATTATAAATGGAACTGCAAATGTTACAATAAATGGAGGACAATCAACAACCGTATATGGCGGAGGAAATCAAGCAGAAGTTACAGAAACAAAAGTCATTGCAAATGCTGGATACGCAACAGACGTATACGGAGGAGGAAATCAAGCAAAAGTTACAAAAACATATGTCATTATAAATGGAGGCAACATACAAAATATATTTGGCGGAGGAAATCAAGGAGAGGTTACAACGTCAAATGTAAATACTACTGGTGGGACAATAACAAATATATATGGTGGAGGAAACCAAGCAGGGGTTACAACTTCAAATATAACAACAAATGGTGGAAATATACAAAATATATTTGGAGGCGCTAATCAAAGTGGAGATGTAAATGAAAGTTATGTTAGAACAAATGAACCAACTGAGAATATAGGCTCATCTATTCAAAATGTATATGGTGGAAACAATTTAGGAGGAACCACCAGAACATCTAATGTTATAATAAATGGTGGAGGAGTTATAGATGTATATGGCGGAGGAAATCAAGCTATAACAAATTTAACAAATGTGCAAATAAATGGAAAAGTAAAAGGTTCTGTTTATGGTGGAGGAAACCAGGCAGGTGTAGAAACTAATACTAATGTAAATCTTTTAAATGCCACTGTGATAAATAACGTTTATGGTGGAGGCAATGAAGGAACAATTACAGGAAATACTAATGTTCATGTAAAAGACTCTATTTTAAAAAATAGTTTATATGCAGGAGGAAATGGTTTATCTGCAATTGTATATGGAAATACCAATTTAGTAATGGATGGAACAAAAAACCAGGTAACAAATAATGTGTTTGGCGGAGGAAATCAAGCAGCAACAGGACAAGATAGCACAAACAATTCAGTAAGTACTGTAAATATAGTTGGAGGAACTATTGGAAAAAATGTATATGGTGGTGCAAATACATCAGTAGTATATGGTAGAACGCAAACTAATATTGGATATGATACAGTAAATGATACATCACTTGAAATTGGAAATATTGAAATTAATGGAACTATATTTGGAGGAGGAGAAGCTAATGCCTCAGGAAGTGAAATATATGACTTTAGCTTTATAAGTGTAACACAAGGTATAGATATACAAATTGATGGAAACAGGCATAATAAATTTGAGATAAAAGGAAGCATATTTGGCTCAGGAAACGCCTCAAGTACAAGTGGTGAAAGTTATATTACAATTCAAAACTATGGAACTGCGGATAATCCACAAAGTAATGTATCTATACAAAGAGCAAATTGTACAACTATAAGTAACTCAGCAATAACATTGTCAGGAGCAACAGATAGAACAAATGAATATTCAACAGTATTTTTCTCAATAAGTAGGGTAGATAGAGTAAAATTAAAAAACAATTCTATTTTATACTTATGCAATGGAGCAAACTTACTTAAAAACCTTGATAGTTTAGTAGATGTAAATGGTACAGAAGAAAAAGCTACAGTCACAATAGATGCAGATACTGGTGATACTACCAAAAATGTAGATAATAGAATTTATATGCTAGAAGGAAAGAACTTAAATATAGCTACAAATGAGCAAGTAACAGCTTACGGTCAAGTATCAGGCATGATGTTTTTAGGATTATTTACAAATATAAATAACCCAAGTACAAGTACAGGATTTTATCATACAGGATATAAGAATGGTGATACAATTACAAATGAAGGAACTTTTGCTTCAAACTCATATGTTATGGCACAACATATGGCAAACCATAACATAGAAGTAGATGGTTTTTATACTAATTACAAGCAAGACGGAAAAATTAAAGTGGATTACATAGAAACAACTCCAGAAGATGATGTTTATTACATTTGGTTAGTTGGAGAAAAGATGGACGTTACAGTATTCGAACTATCACTAACAGCCTCAAAATATGCAACGCTTGGAACTTATGAACTTTCATTACAAGGTTTTTCAGACCCTAACATAAAATTTGTAATTTCTGGATTTTCATCAGGTTTAGCAAATGGAATTTCTTTAGTAGATCCAAGTGAAATTGCAACAATAGAGCCAGACGATGAAAAAGCCAATTCAATTTATGGTTTGACAATGAAAACAGGAAACTCTGGATGGCAAAGCAAAAGTACAACAACATTTTTAACAGAGGATGGTGGAAGATATACAGGTCAAAATAAATATGAAGCCGATAACTCAAGATATACTCCAACTTTAAATTTCTGTTTATATCACTCACAGAATATTAGTAAAAAGCAGGCTCTTGGGGATGTAAGGATTAGATTTCAGGTATTAATACCAATAGATGATTTGAATTATGATTTATCTTCATATATAGATATTAATATTACACTATCTAGTGCGTTATACCAAAATGATTTCTATGAAGCAGCGATTACTCCGGGACAACAATTCGAATTATTTACAACAACAGAAACAACTATTACAAATAAAAGTACATTTTCAACATATTATTCATTATTTATAGATAATTTTTCTCAAAGTGATTATTATGATGACTATAGAATATATAAAAGAGTGCTAGTTTCAAGAGATTCAAACAATCTACCTTATGTACTTCCAGAAGATACAAAGATAACAATGTTGGATATGGTTACCAATCAGTATTATTACTATATAGTGAAAACACAAGATGTAACAGATGGAAAGTATATATACAACCTGTCAGACTTTATCGCAATGGGAAGTAATGATAAAGCATTTGATGAACAAGCAGCATCTGATACTTATTATAATACTAGTGAAAATTTGATTTATGAAAATTTTATTTTTCATGTTAATTTTGGAGATGCTGATATCGAAAACAATATTTATAATAACTCATTACTTATGGAATTAAGAAACACAGAAAATCAAACATTAATAGGAGTTTTAGGAATTCAAAGAGACTCGACAGTATACACTGTCTATAATAATAAAGATGCAACAATAAAATTAGAGGGAAGTGTAAGCCCAGAAAACCTATATTTGGGTGGCACAGCAAGCTTGAATGTGACAACTATTTTTACACAGTCGATAGAAAATACTAAAAGGATATATGATACTCAGTTTTTCGATAAGAAATTAGGAATAAAAATAAGTATTTATGACAATAATGGAAACCGTTTAAACAGTGATAGTTTATTAGGGGTAAACTTTGAACTTAATGGAAGGTTATATTATCCACGTATTGATGGAACTACTAGAATTAATATAGCAGATAAGGTAACAGATGTATTGGCAAAAATAAAATTAAACACACAAAACAATAAAACGTTAGCTACTGGAGACTACAAAATAAAATTAGAATCTTTTGGTTCATCAGATGGAATTTATTATGGATTAGTTGCATCTGACATGATAGAACTAGATATTAGAATAATAAATTCTGCTTATGGATTAAAAGCAAAATCTATAGATAATTTAAAAATTATAGATAAAGATACTGGATATACTTTAGATGGAAATAATAGTTTACAAGTTCATATAGAATATTCATCAGCATTATCAAATCCTAATATAGCAATTTCATTATATAGAAGAGATTATTCAGAAACGTATTCACAAAATTATACATTAGTGGATTTAAAAGATTATGTAAGTGATTTATTAACATCAACAGGAAGGGAAAAGGAATACGTAGTATCTAAAAATCCATTAAGCTCTTTTACAAAATATTTATTATTAAAACCAAATTTAACAACAGGAACATATAAATTAGTATATAAGCTATATGATGGAGACGTTTATGTAGGGGAAGCTTATGAATATATGGTAATAAAATAAAGAAGGGAAATGGCAAAAGATGAAATATGATGAAAAAACAATATATATAAGAAAAAGGAATAACAAAATAATAAAAACAATTAGTTGGATTATTCTAATTATTCTAGTGTATAACATTATCTTAGTTGCCATTTCCAATATAAATAAACCAGATACGATATGCTTGTTTGGATATAAAGCATATATAATAAAAAGCGATAGCATGGAACCTTCAATAAAAAGTGGAGATGTAGTGATAGTAGAAAAAATTCCAGAAGAAAATATACAAGTGGGAGATATTATAACATTTAAAAAAAATACGGAAATTATAACACATAGAATTTCAAGAATTGAGGAAGAAGCAAATATAAAAAGATACGTTACAAAAGGAGATAATAATAACCTAGAAGATATAGAAAAAGTTACCTATGAAGATATAAAAGGAAAAAATGTGATAATAATTCCATATTTAGGTAAAATTATAAATATGCTGGAAAATAAAATTATATTTTTAATTATCTTATTAATAATTTTAATGCTCTGCTTCAATAAAATTCAAAAACAGGAAAAAATTGAAAGTAGGAGAGAGAAGAAGAAAATTGAAGATGAAAAAAAACGAGGAAATTAAATTTTTACGAAATATAAAAATAAAAAAGATACTTATTAAAATAATATATGTTATTATCACAATACTTATTTTATATAATATAATTTTTCTAATTCATAAAAGTATAACACAAAAAGAATATTTGCAAATATTTGGGATAAGTTTTCTTACCATGAATGGAGAATTAATGGAGGAGGACTTAAAGGATAATGACTTAGTTATAGTAAAGCAAATAGATGAAGATGAGATAAAAATTGGGGATATTATTGCATATAATGTGAATGACAAAATTAGGATTAATAAAGTATTTAACTCATATTATGATGATAATATTCGCAAAGTAGTATATATAACAAAGTTTAATAAAAATTTACAACCCAATATAGAAAAAATACAAATAAATCAAATTATAGGTAAAAAAGTAATAAATATTCCTATTTTAGGAGCAGTTATTAAAATTTTACAGACAAAATTTGTATCAATTATTGTATTTGTAATTCTATGCATCAGTTATTCTTACAATAAATATTTATATGCTAAGAAAAAAGAAAGAAGTAGAAAATTGAAAAAAAACAAAGCCAGATAAAGACAAGCCTTTGTTGTGAAGTCTTTTATAAATTTAAATTTAAAAAGCAAAATGTATTTAAAAATATGAAAGCATAAATAGCAGCAAATGTTCCTTGAAGGAATTTGCCAATTAAATAAGGCTTTATAGAAATATTATTTTTTGAGGTTATGCTAAGAACTTGCAAAGCAACAGAGATTCCTCCAAATCCAAGCAAAAATGCACAAATAATAATATTACTAGAAATGTTTTTATTAGCAATTAGTGCAATATCACAAACTCCATTTGTAAGTTCTATTAGTCCAGTTATAATTCCTTTTAGATATTTATCAGAAATTCCAAAAACATTGGATAGTGGCGAAATAAGATTAACAAATAAATTTAATATACCAATATTATTTAATATAGAAATAACAACAGAAAAAAGCACAACAAATCCGCCAATAAGAAATATGGTACTAATTGAATTCATAATGGAACTAGCCAAAACTTCTCCCAAATTTGATAATGATATTCTAGAAGGCAATTTATTAGAAGTTTCGATAAAAGAAGTGCTTCTTTTATTTCTTCCACTTTTCCACCATCTAAACAAAATTCCAACAGTAATACAGGCAAGTATATGTGTTATAAGAAGTAAAATTCCAGTTTTAGTATCTTTAAAAAGCCCGATTCCAACAGTACCAACTATAAATAAAGGCCCAGAATTATTTGTAAAAGCAATAAGCCTTTCTGCTTCTATATTTGTACAAAGACCTTGTTTTTTAAAATCTGATACTATTTTTGCACCGACTGGATAGCCACTAATAATACCCATAATAAAAGGAAAAGCACCTTCTCCAGGAACATTAAAAAGAGGTCTCATAAATTTATTTAATAGTTTTCCAAACATTGGTATTATATTCGTATAGCCAAGAAGTTCTGTTGCAATAAAAAATGGTAAAAGAGAAGGAACTACAGAATTTGCCCACAATCTTAATCCTTTTTTTGCAGCAGATAAATTACCATTTGAAAAAACAATTAAAAACAATGTAAATAAACATATTGATATAGGAATAATTAATGTTTTAGCTTTTAATACAAACATTTTAAATTTATTCATGGACACACCTCTTATTTACATTTATATTAAATTTTGCATAATATATAACAAGAAAATAAAGAGTAGACAAAAAGTAAAAATAATGTTATATTATGTAGAGATTAAGTAAGAGGAGAATCAGAATGAATAATTATGAGAATGCTAAAAAAATATTAGAAAAATATAATCAACAACAAATAATTTCTATTGCAGATAAAATGCCAAAGGAAAAACAAGAAATGCTTGCAGAGCAAGTACTAAAAATAGATTTTGAAGAATTGAAAGAGTTATATGAAAAAACATTTGAAGATATATATGTAGATTTGGAACAATTAGAACCAATAAGAGGGGTAAATCCGGATAAACTTCCAAAGGAAAAGCTAGATGAGTATGAGCAAATTGCAACAAAAATAATAAAACAAAATAAATTTGCAGTGGCAACTATGGCAGGTGGCCAAGGAACAAGACTTCGGACATTTACTTCCAAAAGGTACATATAAAGTTGATGTTGGAGAAAATGGAAAATATTTATTTGAAATTATAGTTGATACACTAAAAAGAGCAAACAAAAAATATAGTGTAATTATACCTTGGTACATAATGACAAGCAGGGAAAATAATAAAGATACAGTAACTTTTTTAGAAGAAAAGGACTATTTTGGATATCCAAAAGAATATGTATATATTTTTGAACAAGGTGAACTTCCATTAATAACAGAACAAGGTAAACTTTTGCTAAATAAAGAAGGATTAATAAAAGAAGCTTCTAATGGAAATGGTGGAATTTTTAATTCTATGCTAAAAAAAGGTGCAATTGCTGACATGGAAAAAAGAGGTATAGAATGGATTTTTATTGGTTCTGTTGACAATATCTTATTAAAATTAGTAGATAGTTTACTTTTAGGTTTAACTGTAAGCGAAGGAAATCAAATAGGAACAAGAACTGTATTAAAAAGGGATCCAGAAGAAAGAGTAGGTGTTTTGTGTAAACAAAACAATAAAATAAAAGTTATTGAATATACAGAGCTTCCAAAAGAAATTGCTTGTATAAAAGATGATGAAGGAGAATTGGTTTTTGGAGAATCACATATAATGTGTAATTTATTTAGTTTGGATGCTATAAAAAGAGCAAGTACAAAAGAACTAGAGTATCATATAGCATTTAAAAGAGCAGATTATTTAGACGAAAACGGAAACTTTATAGAAGTAGAAAAACCAAATGCATATAAGTTTGAGAAATTTATATTTGATAGTTTTAAACTATTTAACAACATATCAATTTTAAGAGGAAAAAGAGAGGAAGACTTTGCACCAGTAAAGAACATGAATGGTGAAGATAGCCCAGAAACAGCAAAAAAACTGTATGAAAACTATTGGAAAAAAGCATAAGTTATGATATAGTATAAAAATAAAAACTATGTCTATGAAGGGATGGTAAAAATGAGTAGTAAAGGTAGAAGGTATAATAATTATACAAAGCCAAAGCTTAACATGAAGAAGGTATTAGGTGTAATTGTAGCAATTCTAGTAGTAATAATGGTGATTGTTTCAATTGTAAATGTAATAAAAAATGGAGAAGATAAAAAGAAAGTAAAAAGCTACTCATATTATACAGTATATGAAAATGGTAAGTTTGGTGTAATAAACAATGAGGGAGAAACGGTTATTAATCCTGAATATACCGAAATAGTATTAATTCCAAACAAAGATGTTCCAATATTTATTTGTACATATGATTTAAATGATCAAGACGGAACATATAAAACAAAAGTAATAAATCAAAAAAATGAAGAAATATTTAAAGAATATAGCAAAGTAGAAGCAATAGATAATTTTGATTCAAAACAAAACATTTGGTATGAAGATGATGTTTTAAGAGTAGAAAAAGATGGAAAATATGGATTAATAAATTTTGAAGGAAAAGAAGTTTTGCCTTGCGATTATGATGAGATAACAGCATTAAAAGGAGTAACAAATAATTTATTAGTAAAAAAAGACGGAAAAGTAGGACTTGTAAATGAAAAAGGACAAACTATTGTAAATACAGAATACAAAGATATAAAAACTTTAAAAGAAGGATATAAAAACGAATATATAATAGTAAATGATAATAACCAATATGGAATAATAAGCACAACAGGAACAGTAATTATAGAGCCAAAATATGAAGATGTAAAATATTTAAATAATTCAGAAATGTTTGCAATTAAAGATGCTGGAGTATGGAAGCTAATAAATAAAGATAATCAAATTTTAATAGATGGTGGTTATGACAATATAATAGAAGCAAAAGGAGAAAATGTAGTAGTAGAAAAAGGTGGAAAGTATGGAGTTGTAACAACAAAGAATGAAGAAAAAATTCCAGTAGAATATGAACAAATAAAATATACATTTTCTATATATTACATAGCAAAAACTGGTGGAAAATACGGAATTATTAATCTGAACAATGAGCAAGTAAAGGATTTTAATTATATAAATATGGATTATGTTGAAAAAGGCGATTTTATACAAGCTGATGTATCAGATACAGAAACAGTAATATTTGATAACAATTTATCTGAAAAAATAAGTGGAATAGTATCTGAAATAAATCAAGAAAAGGGTTATATAAAAGTATATACAAACAATGAGTATAAATACTACAATTTCAAATTTGAAGAAAAGAAATCTTCAGATATATTAACATCAAACAACTTATTCTTAAGTAAAAAAGATGGAAAATATGGATATGTAAACAAAGAAGGAAAAGTAATAGTAGATTATATATATGAAGATGGAACAGAGCAAAATTCATGTGGCTTTGCTGCTGTAAAAAAAGATGGAGTATGGGGAAGCATAAACAAAGTAGGAGCAGTAGAATTAGAACCATCAGTTAATTTAGATAGCAATATATATACAACATTTATAGGCAAATGGCATTTAAATGATAGTGGATTATATTACGAAAAATAGAAGGACAAAAGGGGGATATTCCCCCTTTATTCTTGAACATAAAAATCTATTTGCAAAAGAGGAGAAGAAAAATGGAGTTAAAAGTAAAATATCAATACACATATTTTATAAAACCGTTTTTAATTAAAGAAAATAAATATAAAAAATATCTATTGAGCTTGTTAAAAAATGAAAAATTTAATTTAAAGTTTTTTGAAAAGGAAAGAGATTTAAATATATACTCATATTTTTTGCCAGAAGTAAGAGATTATATTTTTCCAACTTTTAGCTATGATAAACAAAAAATAAAAGAGTTTGAAAACTTAGATAATGCACTAAAATCAAATCTTTTAGCGGATTTGCATTGTAATGTATTTGAATACAAGCTAAACAAAAAAGCTCAAGGTAAAATAAATGATAATGAAGGAATATTTTTTAATATAACAAATATAGAAGTTATTTGCTTTGATTCTGGAATATGTTTTTTACTAATAAAAACGGATTTAGAAAACAATCAAAATTTCTCGAACTTATTAGACTTTAACTATAAATTTAAAGATATAAATTCAGAATTTTCAAAATTAAAGGAATATAATAATATAAAAATACAAACAGATGAATTTAGCAATATGAAGGATTTGCCACAGTTTATACAAGAAGTAATAGGGGGAGAAGGAAAATTCGCAGATTTAAAGGATATAGATATGTACAATAGAAGATTCTTCGTTTATACATATGCATGTGTAGAGCAAGAAAACTGGGAAAACTTTAATGACATAGAAAACGATTTTATAAAATTTACAAATGTTCTACCAAATAATAATACAATTGCTTTTAATGGAGAAAAACTAAATAAAATAGTTGAAACAGTTGATCAATTTAAAAATGCAAGATTCGGATTTACAAAGCAAAGTGCAACATTTCTTGCATCTAGCATAGACACAAACAATTATACAAAATTATTATTTGAATACGATAACGATTATTTATATACGTTAATATTTAGTTTGTATCAAAGAATTTATTTAAAAAAGATAGAACTTGATTTAAAAAGCAAAAAAAATATTGATAGTATACGAAGAGTGTTTACAAAATTCACAAAAGAAATATGGGGGAAAGAGCTAACTAATTCGGTTACAGGTACAACTTTCTATAGCAAATGGAAAAAGACATTTGAGTTAGAGGAATTGTATAATAATATAAAAAACAAATATGATATTATATACAAAGACTCATCTGTAGAAAAAGAAAATAAGGTAAATAAAATAATTTTAATAGCCTTGGTAATATCATTGCTATTAAACATAATTAATCTATTCGTGCTAATAAGAATAAGATAAGCAAGGAGGAAAGATGAAAACCTTTTGTGGAACAGATATAATAGAAATAGGTAGGATAAAAGAATCAATAGAGAGATCTCGGAGAAAGATTTTTAAATATAATTTATACTCCAGCAGAGATTGAATATTGTGAGAGCAAAAAAAATGCAAAATACTATCACTATGCAGGAAGGTTTGCGGCAAAAGAAGCAATATTTAAAGCTATATCAGGACTTCTAAAGAATAAGTTTGATATATCTTGGCATAATGCACAAGTAATAAATGATAAAAATGGAAATCCACAAATAGAATTCCTAGATATAAAATTTGATAAATTAAAAAGTATTGATATATCAATATCACATTGCAAAGAATATGCGGTGGCAACAGTAGTTGCAGTAGTGGAGGACTAAAATGGAACTTTTTGATTCACATGCACATTATAATGATGAAAAATTTGAAGAAGATAGAGAAGAAATTTTAAAAGAAATATATAGATCTGGTGTAACAAAGTTAGTAAATGCAGGGTATAGTTTAGAATCTTCTAAAAGCGCAATACAGATAGCAAATTCTCATGATTTTATATATTCAACAGTTGGAATTTCTCCAAATGACATAGCAGATTACAAAAAAGAAGATTTAAAAGAAATTGAAAATCTCGCTAAAAGCCCAAAGGTGGTTGCAATAGGCGAGATTGGGCTAGATTATTATTGGAACAAAGAAAATAAAGATTTGCAAAAAGAGGTTTTTATATCTCAAATAGAAATAGCCAACAAATTAAATTTACCAATAGTTATACATACAAGAGAAGCAGTATATGATACACTTGAAATATTAAAAAACAACAATTGTAACAAAAAAGGAATTTTTCACTGTTGTCCATTTAATGTGGATTTGGTTAGAGAGGGACTAAAATTAGGCTTTTATATATCTTTTGCAGGACCAACAACCTTTAAAAATAGCAAAAATGCACCTGAAATAATAAAAATGGTACCATTAGATAAAATGTTAATAGAAACAGATTCACCATATCTTAGCCCAGAGCCTTTTAGAGGTAAAAGAAATGACTCTAGAAATGTAAAATATATTGCGCAAAAGATTGCAGAAGTAAAACAAATTCCATTAGAAGAAGTTGCAAAAGCAACATACAATAATGCAGAAAAAATATTTGGAAATAAAGCTATTTAAGAAACTATTTGTTCTTACTAATTTAAGTTTTTGAATAATGAAAAAATCCAGTTTAAAACTGGATTTTTTTTGTTTAAAATTTTTATTTGTTAAAATCAACTTTAACGTTTTTTCTAGCTTCTTCACTTTCTACTTTAAAGAATTCTTCTGGTTTAAAACCAAACATTGAAGCTATAATATTAGAAGGGAAAACTTCTAATTTAGTGTTATACATTGTTACACTATCATTATAAAATTGTCTTGAGAAAGAAATTTTATTTTCTGTGTTTTGTAATTCTTGTTGTAATTCAGAGAAGTTTTGGTTAGCTTTTAGTTCTGGATAACTTTCAGAAACTGCCATAATAGTTTTTAAAGCTCCTGATAATTGATTATCAAGTTCTGCTTTTTCATGGATAGTACCTGCATTTGCCCAAGAAGTTCTAAGTTCTGCGACTTTTGTTAATACATCACTTTCATGAGCCATGTATCCTTTAACTGTTTCTACTAAATTTGGTATTAAATCAAATCTTCTTTGCAATTGAACATCAATTTGACTCCAAGAGTTTTTTACTTTTTGTCTTAATCTAACTAAAGTATTGTACATAGAAATTACAAGAATTACTAATACTACAATAATAATTATTGCGATCCACATAATAAAGACCTCCTATTAAAATAAATTTACGAATTCATTATAGCATACCGAAAACAGCATAGCAAGAAATAATTATATAAATTACAATTTATCTGTTAAATCTTATACTGCATAAACCTTGTCTCCGTATGCATATTTTTGTACAAGCAGCATATAATTATACTATGAGAAGTTGGTAAAAAAATTCCAAATTTGACAAATCGTTAAAAAAATAGTATAATAAAAAAGGTCGCTTGAAGGAGGGATTAAATATTCTTATGAATAAACAAAAAAACTCGCATATATCATACAAAAAGATTATTGCGCTAAGTATATTATTTATTGTAATCTTAGGGATATCGGTATTAGCGGGAAATGTAAAAGTAAACAGTGTTAAAATAAGATTTTCAAACAACCACGAAATTACAGTTTTAACATCAAAAACAAAAGTATCAGAAATATTAGAAGAAAACCATATAATGATTTCATCAGATGAAGTTGTAACACCTGCGTTAGAAGAAGAAATTACATCAGCAAATGCAATAGTTATTTCATTAAACGGACAAGAGCCAACACAAATTGCAGATATAAATAATGAAAATTTAAACACAAATATAGAAGAAAGAGCACAAAATTATACAGATATTACAGAAGAAATAATAACTGTTAAAGAAGAAATTCCATTTGAAACAATAACAAAAGATGTTTCAAACGGAAGTAGTACAGTAAATAAAGTTATACAAGCTGGAAAAAACGGTATAAAAGAAGTAACATATAAAGTTAGATATAAAGGCGATGTAGAAGTAGAAAGAATAGAACTTTCTTCTAAAGTAATTAAAGAACCAGTAAATAAAATAGTTCAAATACAAACAGTTACATCAAGAAGCACATCAAGAGGAACAGGAGTAACAACAGCATCAAGTGGAAGATATAAAGTTACAGCATATTGTTCATGTGCAAGATGTTGTGGAAAAACAAACGGAATAACAGCATCAGGAAAAAGAGCAACAGCAAACCATACAGTTGCAGCTCCAAGTACATTTGCATTTGGAACACAAATGGTTATAAACGGAAAAACTTATGTAGTAGAAGATAGAGGCGGCGCAATACAAGGAAACAGAATAGACGTTTATATGAATTCACACGCAGAAGCAATAGCATGGGGAGTAAGATACTTAGACGTAGAAGTAATAAAATAAAAATAATAAAAGATAGGGGGAACAACCCCCTTATTTTTTTTATTGAATAGGAAAAATTCTATAATCGCTATTACCTTTGAGATTTCCTCTATTTAAAAGAAAAAACATTGTAAAAAAATTATATATATGATATAAAATAAATATTAACAAGTAAAGGAAGGTACAAATGAAAGCACAAGAAAAAATGAAAAAAGAAAATAGTTCATCATTTATGAAAAATGTTGCTATGCTTATGATTGCACAAATACTTATAAAAATATTAGGATTTGTGTATAGGCTGGTAATAATTAATATAGAGGGATTTGGAGATATTGGAAATGGATACTACGATGCAGGATATACGGTATATTCATTGCTACTTACATTATCATCAGTTGGAATCCCTACAATAATTTCTAAATTGGTATCAGAGAGAGTTGCAACAGGTGACCATAAAGGAGCATATAGGATTTTTAAAACTTCTTTAAAAATATTTACACTAATTGGAGCATTTTTCTCTTTGGTATTATTTTTTGGAGCAGATATAATAGCAAGAAAAATATTAAATGTGCCAGATGTAAAATATGTTTTAATGGTTTTAGCACCAGCAATTATGTTTGTTGCTTCTTCTGCTGTTTTAAGAGGATACTTTGCAGGGCTTGGAAGTATGAAGTCAACAAGTGTTTCTCAAACATTAGAGCAATTTTTTAACTGTGTTTTAACAATTACATTTGTATATGCATTAGTAGGTAAAGATCCAGCTATAATGGCTGCAGGAGGAAATTTGTCTACAACACTGGCTATTTTAATTTCTTTTACATATTTAGTTATCTTTTATAAGAGAAGAAAAAAAGGAATTATGGCAGAATGCGAAGCACAAACAGTTGAACAAGAAGATAAAACTACAGGAAAACTTATAAAAACAATATTTGCAATATCAATACCAATGACAATTGGTTCATTAATATCAGTTATTAATAATATGATAGACACAGTTACAATAAGTAATTGTATACAAACTGCATTTTCTGGAATTCTAGAAGGCGGAAAAGCAGCACTAGAAGCAAAAGCAATGGAATTATCAGGAGTATTATCAAAAGTGGTAACAATAATACATCTTCCACTTGCAATTACAGGAGCTTTTTGTACAGCATTAGTTCCAGCAATATCATCAGCAATATCAGTAAAAGATTATGCAACAGTAAATAAAAGATTATCATTTTCATTTTTTGCTTCAATTTTATTAATAATGCCATGCGCAGCTGGATTAGTAGCACTTGCAGAACCAATTCTAAAATTAATTTATCCAGCAGCTTCAAATGGAGCGAATATATTAGTCTTAAGTACAATTACGATGATATTTGTATCACTAAACTATGTTGTAGAAGGTGGGCTATATGGATTTGGTAAAGTACATATTCCAGCAATAGCATTAGCAATTGGAGGAGTAGTTAAATTAATTTTAAATATTATTTTAATAAGTAATCCAGGAATTAATATATTAGGAGCAGTTATTAGCTCAATAGTATGCCAAGTTATACTATTTGTAATATGTATGTATTATCTAAACAAAGAAATAAAACTAAATATGAATTTAAAAGATCACGTATTAAAACCAACTTTTGCATCAGCAGTTATGGGAATTATAGTTTATATTGTATATAAAGTAATTGCAGGTGCACTTGGAAATGCAATATCAACAATTATAGCTATTTGCCTAGGAGCAATAATATATTTATTATTAGTAATTTTTATGAAAATGCTTACAAAAGAAGAAATATATATGATACCATTTGGGACAAAAATATATAGTTTGTTGGTAAAATTAAAAGTATATAAAGAAAATTAAGGAGAAATTTATGAAATTAGTTTCATGGAATGTAAATGGATTAAGAGCAATATATAAAAAGGGCTTTGAAGAATCATTTAAAGAACTTGATGCAGATATATTTTGCATTCAAGAAACAAAAATGCAAGAAGGCCAAATAGAATTAGATTTACAAGGATATTATCAATATTATAATTATGCAGAGAGAAAAGGATATTCCGGAACAGCAATTTTCACAAAAAAAGAACCCTTAAAGGTATCATACGGAATAGGAATAGAAGAACACGATAAAGAAGGCAGAGTAATAACACTAGAATTTGATAAGTTTTATATGGTAAATTGCTATACGCCAAATTCAGGGCGAGAACTTGCAAGATTAGAATATAGAATGACTTGGGAAGATGAATTCAAAAAATATTTAATTAAATTAGATAAACAAAAGCCGGTAATAATATGTGGAGATTTAAATGTAGCACATACGGAAATAGATTTAAAAAATCCAAAGTCAAATAGAAAAAATGCAGGATTTACAGATGAAGAAAGAAGTAAAATTGAAGAATTATTAAATTCTGGATTTACAGACAGCTTTAGAAAAATGTATCCAGATAAAGAAGGAGCTTACACCTGGTGGTCATATATGTTTAATGCAAGAGCAAATAATGCAGGGTGGCGTATTGACTATTTTCTAGTATCTGATAGAATAAGTAAAAATATAAAAGATGCATATATTTATTCAGAAATAATGGGAAGTGACCATTGCCCAGTAGGATTAGAAATAGAAGAATAAAGGGGAGAAATTAAATGAAAGAAACAAAAAAATGGACAAGATGGCTGTACTGGTTTGTATTTGCGGTTGCAGTGATATTTGTATACAAAACGCTAGACAATTTTAACGATATTTCAATATGGTTTAACAAATTATTATCAATATTAATGCCATTTTTAATGGGAATATTAGTAGCATATTTATTTTATATACCATGTAGGCAAATTGAAAGCTTATACAAAAAGTTAAAACCAAAATTTATAAAGAAAAGAGCAAGAACTTTATCAATTATTACAGTGTATATAATGGCAATATTATTGTTAGCAATAATTATAAATATAATAATACCAGCACTTTCAGAGAGTGTAGTTGAATTAGCTAATAGCATGCCAGGGTATTATAATACAGCAATGGAATATGTAGAAAATATGCCAGAAGATGCAATAATAAAAAAAGCAGATGTTTTAGAAATTATAGCAAACTTACAAAAAATAGATATAACCAAAATTTTAAGCCTAGAAAATATATATGGCTATATAAAAGGCGTTGTTGGAGTAGCTCAAGGAATATTTAGTGTGTTTGTTACACTAATAATGTCTGTATACATATTAGCAGAAAGAAGCCAAATATTAAAATTTGTAAGAAGACTAAATTCTGCAATATTTAAAGATAAAACTTGTAAGATTATAGACAAATATTTTATGAAAGCTAATGATATATTCTTTAAATTTGTATCAAGCCAAGTATTAGATGGAATAATAGTAGGAATAATAGTATCAATAGCAATGTGTATACTAGGGGTAAAATATTGGGTGCTATTAGGATTTATGATAGGATTGTTTAATATAATTCCATATTTCGGAGCAATAGTTGCAGTAGTAATTGCTAGTATAATAACAATATTTACAGGAGGATTTGCAAAAGCAATATGGATGGTTATAGTAGTAGTAATACTTCAACAAATAGATGCAAATATAATAAACCCTAAAATAGTAGGAAATGCATTGCAATTAAGCCCTATATTAGTAATATTTTCTGTAACACTATTTGGAGCATATTTTGGAGTGCTTGGAATGTTCTTAGCAGTTCCAATAATTGCAGTAATAAAATTAATAACAAATGACTTTATAGATTATAGAACAAAAAAGAAAAAACAAGAAGAAAAATTGTAATTTGTGTGAGGGGGAATTCTAGGGACTGTCCCTTAAAATCACCAAACCTGGGGATTTTGGGGACTGTCCTGAATTCATCCGGAACTAAACAAATTACAATTTATAGAAAAGGAGAATACAAATGCTAAAAAAATATATAATAGTCTTTTTAATTTCAATGGTACCACTAATAGAATTAAGAGGTTCAATTCCAGTTGGATTGTTATGGGGAGAACCTATCCCAGTACTTCCACTTTATATAATTTGTATATTAGGAAATATGTTACCAGTACCATTTATATATTTATTTGCAAGAAAAGTTTTAGAATGGGGATCAGATAAAAAATATATAGGCAAATTTTTTAAATGGTGTTTAGAAAAAGGAGAAAAAGGTGGAAAAAAACTTCAAGAAAAAGCAGGAAAAACAGGCTTATTTTTTGCATTATTAATATTTGTAGGAATTCCACTTCCAGGAACAGGAGCATGGACAGGAACACTTGCAGCAAGTATATTAGATATGGATTTTAAAAGAAGCATTTTAGCAGTTATGCTAGGAGTAATACTAGCAGGAATTATAATGGGGCTTGCATCAGCAGGAGTGTTTGGGGCATATGGAGCAATATTTGCAGCTTAAAACTAATGGGGGAAAAAGGGGTCAGACCCCTTTTTCCCTCAAAGTTCATATAAAGTTAATAATTGTAATATATAATTTTAAAGTTAAGGAGTGTAATTATGAGTTATATAGAATTAAAGGGCGTTACAAAATTATATAGTGATGGAAATGTAAAGGCTGCAGATGGTGTATCTTTCTCAGGAGAAAAGGGAGAGATTATTGTAGTTGTAGGACCAAGCCGGAGCACGGAAAGACTACTGTTTTAAATTTAATTGGTGGAATGGATAGTGTAACTAGTGGCAAAATAATTGTAGATGGAAAAGATATAAGCAAATATAATGAAAGAGGGCTTACAACATATAGAAGAAATGATATTGGATTTGTATTTCAATTTTATAATTTAATACCAAATTTAACTGCAAAAGAAAACGTTGAACTTGCAAGCCAAATATGTAAAAATGCATTAGATCCAGAACAAGTTTTAAAAGATGTAGGACTTGAAAAGAGAATGAATAATTTCCCTGGACAGTTGTCTGGTGGAGAACAGCAAAGAGTTGCAATAGCAAGAGCAATTGCTAAAAATCCAAAATTGCTTTTATGTGATGAGCCAACTGGAGCATTAGACTATAATACAGGAAAAGAAGTATTAAAGTTATTACAAAATACAGCAAGACAGAAAAATATAACAGTTATAATAATTACACACAACCAAGCAATAACACCAATGGCAGATAGAATAATAAAAATAAAAAATGGAAAAGTTAGTGAAAATAGAATTAACGAAAACCCTGTTTCAATAGACCAAATTGAATGGTAGAAACAAAAAAACAGAGAAAAAACAAAAGGGGTCTGTCTTCTTTTGTTCAGAATTTTATGGAGGAAAGATGAAAAAAGCATACGTAAAAGATATTGTTAAAGAAATAAAAAGAACAAGAAAAAGATATATATCTATTATTGCAATTGTAATATTAGGTGTTGCTTTTTTCGTTGGAATAAATGCATCATGCCCAGATATGCTAAATACTTTTAATAAATATATTAATGATTATAATGTTTTTGATCTTAATTTAATTTCTACTGTTGGATTTGATAATGATGATGTGGGGACTATAAGAAATATAGATAAAATTGATTATATACAGCCTGTAAAATCAATTTGTGCTGTTGTAGAACAAGGAGATAAAGAAAAAGTTTTAAGTGTAAGTTCTGCTCCTGATAATGTAACCAAGAATACTATGAATAAAGTTGAAATAGTGGAAGGAGAATATCCTAAACAAAGTAATGAAATAGTTTTAGATAGTAAATTAAAAACAGATTACAAAATAGGAGATACAATAGAATTTATAGATACAGAAAACCAAGAGTTAGAAGATGTATTTAAGGTTAAATCATATACAGTAGTTGGTTTTGCTAATAGTCCTTTATATGTAGCAATATCCAGAGGTAGCACAACACTTGTAGATGGAACTATATCAGGATTTGCAATAGTCCTAGAGAATGCATTTTCTATGGAAGAATACACAAACATATATGCAAAAGTAACAACAAATAATAAAAATAGAACCTCAGATGAATATATAGAAGAAATAGAAAAAATTAGAGATGAAGTAAAAGAAAAAACAGATGTATTAGCAGATACAAAGTACAAAGATTTATATGAAGAAGCAAATAATAAAATTGATGATGCTAAAAAAGAAGTTCAAGATGCTAAAAACGAATTAAAAAATGCCGAACAAGAAATTGCAAATGGAAAAACAAAACTAGAAGATTCACAAAAAGAACTAAATACTCAAAAGCAGAATTTCAATAACAAAATGAAGGAATATGATAATCAAATAAATAGTGCTAAAACCACATTGGATTCAACAAAATCTACTTTAGATCAAAAGCAAAAAGAACTAAATGATGCAGAAGCACAACTAAATGCAGAAGAGCAAAAATTAATATTAGCAGAGCAGAAAGCTCTAGAAGGAACAGGTCTAACAGATTTAAATAAATATTTAGAGTATTTGCAAAGTGTGTCTGCACCACAAGAGGCAATTACAAGTATACAAACATTAATACAAGGTAAAGCAAAACTAGAACAAGAAAAAAGTACACTTCAGGGATATAAAAATGAGTTGAATTCAGGTTTAGAGGAATACAATAATGGGTTAAAAAACTTTGAAAATCAAAAACAGACATTAGAAAACACTAAAAAAACAACTCAGGCAAAACTTGATTCAGCACAAACAAAAATAGACAATGGCAGGAAAGAACTTAAACAAAATGAAGATAAGTTCAATGATAAAAAAGAAGAAACAAACAAGAAAATAGCAGATGCAGAAAAAGAGATAAAAGATGCAGAGAAGAAACTAGAAGACCTAAAAGTAAAAATATATGTGTTAGACTTAGAAACAAATGAAGGATATGTATCATATAAATCAGATTCGAATAGTGTAGCAACAATAGGTAAAGTATTCCCGATAATTTTCTTTTTGGTAGCAGCATTAGTTTCATTAACTGCAATGACAAGAATGGTAGAAGAAGATAGGGGAATAATAGGAACATACAAATCTTTAGGATATAGTAGACCTAAAATTGCTTTAAAATATTTAACATATTCAACTAGTGCAACATTATTGGGAAATGTGTTAGGTGCAGTTATAGGTTCATATACACTTCCATGGGTAATTTCTGAAGCATATAAGATTTTATATCATACAATGCCAACAGTAATAATGAAAGTAAATATGAAGTATACTTTAATTGCCGGAATTGCAGCATTTGCTTCAACTACAATAGCAACAATGTTTGCATGTTACAGAATGCTAAGAGCAACTCCAGCAAAACTTATGAGACCAAAATCACCAAAAGAAGGCAAAAAAATATTATTAGAGAGAATACCATTTATATGGAAACATCTCAATTTTACGCAAAAGATTACTGCAAGGAATGTATTTAGATATAAAAAACGTTTATTTATGACACTAATTGGAATAGCAGGTTGTACAGCTTTAATATTTATGGGATTTGGACTTAGAAACTCTATTGCAACAATTGTAAGTAAACAGTATGGACAAATAAGAAGATATGATTTTGAAATAACATTAAAGAATGAATTAACAGAAGAAGAAAAACAAGAATTAAACAAATATATAGAAAATAATGGGCATAATTCAAAATACACATATTTAAGACAGCAAACAAATGATGTTACTGCAAATGGTGAAGAACAAAATGTGTATATAATAGGTGTAGAGAACCAAGATGAACTAATGGATTTTGTTACAATGCAAGATAGAAAAACAAAAGAAAAAGTTAAAATACAAAATGATGGAGTTGTAATAACAGAAAAGTTGTCAAAACTACTAAACGCTCATATAGGTGATGAAATAACAATAAAAATAGATGATGAAAAATCTAAAAATGTTAAGGTGTCTGGAATAATAGAAAACTATGTATATCATTATATTTATATGGATAAAGCAATGTATGAAGATGTTTTTGATGAAGAAATGATAGACAATCATATATATTTAGACATAGATGAAGCTTTAGATAAACAAACGGAAGAGGAGATTTCTAAATATTTGCTAAAAAATGAAAATATAGCACAAGTGTTAAGGTTAAGTAGTATTAGTGAAAGCTTTAGCGATATGATTAAAAGCTTAGATACAGTAGTAATTGTATTAATTACCTGTGCCGGAATGCTTGCATTTGTTGTGCTATATAACTTAAACAGCATAAATATAGAAGAAAGAAAAAGGGAGCTCGCTACAATCAAATTATTAGGTTTTTATAATAATGAATTATCTAATTATGTATTTAGAGAAAATGTAATTCTTACAATTATTGGAGGGCTTTTAGGGCTAGTGTTAGGAGTTTATTTACTAACATTCATAATATCAACAGCAGAAATGGATATTGTAATGTTTGGTAGAGAACGAGCATTTTCAAGTTATTTCTTTGCATTTACATTAACAATGGTTTTTGCATTTTTAATAAATTTAATAATGAATAAAGAATTAAGAAAAATAAACATGATAGAAAGTTTAAAAAGTGTTGAATAAAAAAATAGGAGCATGCTTTATAGCATGCTCTGTTTTAAACTTATCGATTACTAGCTGAGCCGTTTAATGCGGCATTATAACCATCAGAGAAACCGTCATCATATTGAGTAGCATATTTAAAAGATAAATCTTCATTAGCTTTATTGTAACCTTCTTCATAACCGATGTTATAACCATATACACTTACATATGCAAAACCAAAGATTGATGCAATAATTATTATGAAAATAATAAAAATAAATATGAAATTAGTTAAAGATATAGTTACTTTTTTTGAAGCTTCTCTTCTATCATTTTGTCTTCTATCTGGCATATCTCATACCTCCTTCTTTTGTATATTTACAATAAAAATCAATTTATTTTTTCTATTTTAATAGTATTATTATTGCCTTTGGGTTCAAAATTAGAGAATGAACTAGCCAAATAACCAGCAACAAAACCAAGTAGAAATACTACTATAATTATTACTGTATATTTTATACTTTCTTGTTTTTGATATATTTCCTTATCATATACTTTCATATAAGAACCTCCTACAATAATATAAAATTATTATATATGATTAAAATTAATAATGCAAGAATATATTTACAAATATAAGAAAAAGATATATGATACACTAAGAAAAGGAGATTTTGTATGAAAAAACTGAATTTATTAATTTACTATATTTTATTTATTGTTTATGAAGAATTAGTATTTTCTTGTATTATATTTAAAACATTTCCTGCAAGTTTTGGACTTATAATATTATTTTCAATTCCAATTGCAATAGTTTTAAACCTTATAACAAGTGTATTTAAGCCAAAAGTAAATAAGATTATAACATATATAATAACCATTGCACTAATAATAATATTCGGAGCACAAATTGTTTATTACAGCATGTATGAAGCAATAATATCGTTTTTTTCTATGATGCATGGTGGACAAGTAACAGAGTTTATGGAAGTAATAATAGATGTTGTTTTACGAAATTGGTATGGAATATTATTATTTATAATACCACTTATTATATTAATTATATTATCTAAAAAGAAAGTAATAACATTTGAAAAAAATTCGATAAAGCAAATTGCAATCAAAATAACTAGTGTATTGATAATACAATTAATTGCATTATTATGCGTAAACTTTATAAATACTGATGACATGTATTCAAATAAAAATCTATATTACAATATACATGTTCCAAAAGTAACGGCAAACAGAATGGGACTTTTAACAACAATGAGGCTAGATTTGCAAAGATTTATATTTGGATTTGAAGAAAAATTATCAGTACAAACAAATGCAATTCCAAAAGAAGAAGAAAAAGATAGTTATAATATAACATATATAGATTTTGATAAGCTAATTAAAAATGAAGAAGATAATACAATAAAAGAAATGCACAAATATTTTTCTTCACAAGAGGCAAGTAAAAAAAATAAATATACAGGGATGTTTAAAGATAAAAATTTAATAGTTCTTGTAGGCGAATCTTTTAGTTCATTAGCAATAAGAGAAGATTTAACACCAAATCTATATAAATTATATAAAGAAGGATTCCAATTTGATAATTTTTACACACCAATATTTCCAGTAAGCACAGCAGATGGTGAGTATATTACAGATACATCTTTAATACCAAAAGAAGGTGTGTGGAGCTTTTTAAGAGTGGCAGGAAATTATATGCCATATTCATATGCTAATGTATTTGAAAAACAAGGATATTCATCAAATGCATATCATAATCATACTGCAACATATTATGAAAGAGATAAATATATAGAAACAATGGGATATAATTCTTATTTGGCAGTGGGTACAGGGCTAGAAGATAGAATGGATACTTCAAATTGGCCAAATAGTGATTATGAAATGGTAAAAACTACAGTAGATGATTATATAAATAATGAAAAGTTCATGGCGTATTATATGACAGTAAGTGGACATATGAATTACACAAAACTCGGAAATGCTATGGTATACAAAAATTGGGAACAAGTTAAAGATTTGCCATATTCTAATAAAGCTAAAGGTTATTTGGCTGCTAATATAGAATTAGATAAAGCAGTAGGAGAACTATTAAGTAGATTAGAACAAGCTGGAAAATTGGAAGATACAGTTATAGTAATTAGTGGTGATCATTACCCATATGGCTTGACATTAGATGAAATAAACGAATTATCAACATTTGAAAGAGATGACAAGTTTGAAAAATTCAGAATGCCATTTTTAATATGGAGTGGAAGTATGAAAGGACCAATAAAAGTAGAAAAGATAGGCTCAAGTTTAGATGTACTACCAACTGTTTTAAACTTGTTCGGAGCAGAATTCGATTCCAGATTATTAATGGGAAGAGACATTTTATCAGATTCAGATCCAATAGTAATATTCTCAGATAGGAGCTTTATAACAGATAAAGGAAGATATAATTCATTAACAGAGCAATTTACGCCAAATGAGGGTGTAACAATAGAAGAGGGATATGTTGATAAAATAAATACAATAATATATAAAAAATATCAAATGTCTAGGTTGATTTTAGAAAATGATTATTACAAACATGTATTTAGAACCGAAAATTAGAGATGAATGTGAAAAGGAAGAATTTATATGAAATCAAAATATGCAGATTTGAAAAATGGAATAAATTTAGAAAAAATAAAAGAAGCAGCTAATTCAATAAAAAATGGAGAATTAGTTTTGTTTCCAACAGAAACTGTTTATGGAATAGGTGCAAATGCGTTAGATGCAAATGCTGTAAGTAAGATTTTTAAAGCAAAAGGTAGAGCTGGCGATAACCCATTAATTGTGCACATATCTAATTTAAAAATGTTAGAAAATTTGGTGCAAGACATTGGAAAAACAGAAAAAAAACTAATGGAAAACTTTTGGCCTGGTCCTTTAACCATAATATTGAACAAAAAAGAATGTATACCATATAACGTAACAGCAGGGCTAGAAACAGTTGGAATAAGATTTCCAAGTAACAAAATAGCACAAGATTTAATAGAATTTTCAGAGTTACCAATTGCAGCTCCAAGTGCAAATATATCTGGAAAACCTAGTGGAACAAAAATAGAAGATATAATTGGAGAATTAGATGGAAAAGTTGATTATATATTAGATGCAGGTATAACAGATATTGGAGTAGAATCAACAGTAATCAGAGTGGTAGATAATATAGTTCATATATTAAGGCCAGGTAAAATAACAAAAGAAGATATGGAAAAATTGGGTATAAAGGTAGTAGTAGAAAAACAAATAATGGAAGAATGCAAACCTGATGAAAAGGTAATGTCACCAGGAATGAAATATAGGCATTATGCCCCAAATACAAAATGTTTACTTGTTTATAGTAGTGATAATGAGAAACTTATAAATAAAATAAATGAAGAAATAGAATTAGAAAAGAATGTTTTAGTTTTAGGAAGAACAAGTAATTTAGAAAAATATAAAACAGAAAATAAACTAGATATGGGAGAAACATTAGAAGAAATAAGCCAAAATATTTTTACGCTTTTAAGAAAAGTAGATTCATATAATGTAGATTTAGTAATTGTTGAAGGTGTGGAAAAGAAAGGTTTAGGACTTGCAATAATGAATAGGCTAATTAGAGCGTGTGAGCATAATTATATAGAAATTTAGTAGGCGGATTATAATCCGCCTAAAATTTTGCCTAAAATCTAGAATTTTCTAAGTAAATACTTGACAAAACACAAAAAATAGTGTAAAGTAGTATAGCATTACGTTTTTAGAATGAAATATAATGTAAATACACCAATGAAAAGTGGGAAATACAAGTATCCCTAAATAAAAAGTAAAAGGAATAGTAATATGGAGAAAAATGTTAAAGTAAGTATGCTTTGTGAAGTATATGGAAATTTGTTAACTAAAAAACAATTATCAATCTTACAAGATTACTATGACAAAGACTTATCTCTATCAGAAATAGCTCAAAACCAAGAAATAACAAGACAGGCGGTTAGAGATATAATAAAGAAGGGAGAGAATAAACTTTTCGAATTGGAAGAAAAGCTTGGAATTATGAAAAAGACATTTAAACAAGAAGAAAAAATAGCAATTATACTATCAGAGCTTACAAAAATTCAAAAAAGAAGTACAGACAAACAAGTTGCAGAAATCTTAACACACGTAAAAAAAGAACTAAACTGTTTAGTTTAATCTTAAGATAAAACAAATTAGAAGCGAGTGTAGAAAGACAGTTAAACTAAAAATTCTATGTAGAGACTAAGACGAAGCTTATAATTAGTTTGGAGGTGTAATATGGCATTTGAAGGGCTATCATCAAGGCTACAAGCAATTACAAGAAAGCTTGGTGGCAAAGCAAGAATAACAGAAAGCGATCTAAAAGAAGTTATGCGTGAAGTAAAACTTGCTCTTTTGGAGGCAGATGTTAACTATAAAATAGTAAAAGAGTTTGTTTCAAGTGTAGAGCAAAAAGCCTTAGGTCAAGATGTATTAAAATCTTTAACACCAGGACAGCAAGTTATTAAAATAGTAAGAGATGAAATGACAGAGCTTTTAGGAGGAACTTTAAGTAAAATTAATTTCACACCAAACCCTCCGACAATAATAATGCTAGTTGGACTTCAAGGTTCTCGGAAAAACAACAACAGCAGGAAAGCTTGCTAATCTTTTAAGAAAACAAGGCAAAAAACCATTACTTGTTGCATGTGACGTATATAGACCAGCAGCTATAAAACAATTACAAGTAGTTGGAAGTCAATTAAATATACCAGTTTTTGCAAATGAAAATACAAAAGATGTAGTTTTAATTGCAAAACAAGCATTGAGTATGGCAATGTCAAAATTAAATGACGTGGTTATACTAGATACAGCAGGAAGACTTCATATAGATGAAGAATTAATGCAAGAACTAAAAAATATTAAATCAAATGTAAAGCCACATGAAATATTATTAGTAGTAGATTCTATGACAGGTCAAGATGCAGTAAATGTAGCACAAAGCTTTAATGAAAATCTTGGGATAGATGGAGTAATACTTACAAAATTAGATGGTGACACTCGTGGTGGTGCAGCACTTTCAGTTAAAAAAGTTACAGGAAGACCAATAAAGTTTGCAGCAACAGGGGAAAAACTTAGCGATATAGAAGAATTTCATCCAGATAGAATGACATCTAGAATACTTGGTATGGGTGATATGCTTTCTATAATAGAAAAAGCAGAAGAGGCATTTGATTTAGAAGAAGCAGAAAAATTAGAAAAGAAATTAAAAAAACAAGAATTTGACTTAGATGATTACTTAGCTCAACTAAGACAAATGAAAAAAATGGGTTCATTCTCATCAATTTTAAAAATGATACCGGGTATGAACAAATTTGGAGACATAAAAGTTGATGATAAAGAATTCGTGAAAATTGAAGCAATAATATGCTCAATGACAAAAAAAGAAAAACAAAATACAAAGTTATTAAATGCAAGTAGAAGACAAAGAATAGCAAAGCGGCAGTGGAACTACTGTGCAAGATATAAATAAATTTATAAATTCATACGAAATGACTAGAAAATTAATGAAAAAAATGCAATCTAATAAAGGCGGAATGAGAAACATGATGAAAAATTTAGATGCAAATTCATTAAAAGGTATGAAATTCTAATTGATATTAATTTTTTAAATTTTAATAAATAAATGATGCAGGAAACGTAAAAAACGATTCTAAAACATCTAATAAAAAAAGGAGGAAGTATAATGGTAAAAATAAGACTACAAAGGGCAGGTAAGAAAAAAGCACCATTTTATCACATTGTTATTGCTGATTCTAAATCACCAAGAGATGGAAAAATAATTGAACAAATAGGAACATACAACCCAATGACAGAACCATCTGAATTAGTATTAGATAGAGAAAAAGTAGCTCAATGGATAAAAAACGGAGCAAAACCAACAGATACAGTAAAACGTTTAATAGAAAAGGAGGCAAAATAGTATGAAAGAAACATTAGAATTAATAATAAACAGCTTAGTAAACGATAAAGAAGCAGTTTCTATTAATGAAATAGACGGGGAAAAATCTGTTATATTTGAAGTAAAAGTAGCTGAAAATGATATGGGTAAAGTAATTGGTAAAGAAGGAAGAATAGCAAAAGCTATAAGAACAATTATGAAATCATTAGCAGCAAAAGAAGAAAAAAGAATTACAATAGAATTTATTGATTAAGGTATAAAAATATGGAAGAATATTTTGAAATTGGTCAAATAGTTAATACATCTGGGCTAAAAGGTATTTTAAAGATAAAACCATTTACAGATGATATTAAAAAATTTAGTAATTTAAAAACAATATATATAAAAACTAAAAGTGGTCTAACAGAATTTAAAATAGAACAAGTAAGATATGTAAAAAATATGGTAATGCTTAAAGTAGCTGGAATAGATACAGTAGAAGAAGCAGAAAAATATAGAAATTTATATATCAAAATTCTAAGAGATCAGGAAGAAGAGTTAGAAGAAGGTTCATATTATGTTGTAGATATCTTGGGATGCAAAGTAAACACTGATGCCAATCAAGAACTAGGCAAAATAGTAGATGTTTTTCAAACTGGAAGTAATGATGTATATGTTGTAAAAGATGAACAAGGAAAACAAATTTTGTTACCAGCAATTAAACAGGTAATAAAAAATGTGGATATAAAAAATAAAATTATAACAGTTCATCTATTAGAAGGATTAGTATGAAAATTGATATACTTACACTTTTTCCAGAAATGTTTGAGCCGTTAAAACAAAGCATTTTGGGAAGAGCAATAGAAAATAATTTAATAGAAATAAATTTAATTAATATTAGAGATTTTTCTAAAGACAAGCACAAAAAAGTAGATGATACACCTTATGGTGGAGGGGCAGGAATGGTAATTAGAGCAGATGTAGTATATGATGCATTTAAATCTCTAAAATCCACTAATGCAAAAACAATATTTTTATCACCACAGGGAAGTACATTAAACCAGAATAAAGTGCAGGAACTATCGAATGAAGAGCATTTAATACTACTATGTGGACATTATGAAGGCATAGATCAAAGAGTATTAGATGAAATAGTTGATGAAGAAATATCAATTGGAGACTATGTACTAACAGGAGGGGAATTACCAGCAATGGTATTAGTAGATGCTGTTAGCAGATATGTAGATGGAGTTATAAACAAGGAATCAGTAGAAGAAGAATCTTTTTCAAATGGATTACTTGAATATCCACAATATACAAGACCAGAGATATTTTTAAATAAACAAGTACCAGAGGTTTTAAAATCTCGGAAATCATAAAGAAATTGAAAAATGGCGTGCACAAAAGGCCATAGAAATAACAAAACAAAAAAGACCAGATTTATTAAGAAAGGAGATTATATAATGGACATAATCAAATCAATCGAGCATGAACAAATGAAAAGCAAAATCCCTTACTTAAAAGTAGGAGATACAGTAAAGGTTCATGTAAGAGTTAAAGAAGGAAACAGAGAAAGAATACAAGTTTTCGAAGGAATAGTAATTAAAAAACAAGGTGGAGGAGTAAATGCAACATTTACAGTAAGAAAAACTTCTTACGGAGTAGGTGTAGAAAAAACATTCTTAATTCATTCACCAGCAGTAGAAAAAGTAGAAGTTATAAGAGTTGGTAAAGCAAGAAGAGCAAAACTATACTACTTAAGAGACAGATTAGGAAAATCTGCTAAGACTAAAGAAAAAGTAGGCGCAAGAATTGAAACTAAAGAGCTTACTATAAAAGAAGAATTAGTAGAAGAACCTGCAGAAGAAGTTAAAGAAGAAGTTGTTACAGAAGTAGCAACAGAAACTACAACAGAAGAACCAAAAGCAGAATAATTATTAATAAAAGGGTACATTTATAATGTACCCTTTGTTTTTTTACTATTATTTATTTTCTTTTGCATTTTCTGCATAGCGTTTTAGTTTTTCGTATGCTAAATATTTAATTGTACCAGCAGGGAACTTGCCTTCTTTATTCTTTTTACCAGCAGGCACACCTGTTAAAATTTCTATACCTTCATCAATAGAAGAAATAGCATATATATGAAATTTACCCTCTTTAACACTATTAATTACTTCATCAGAAAGATTCAAGTTTTTGACATTTTGTATAGGCATTATAACTCCGTGCTCACCATTTAATCCTCTTTGTTTGCAAACTTGGTAAAATCCTTCTATTTTTTCATTTATTCCACCAATTGGTTGAATATGACCTTTTTGATCAACAGAACCAGTAACTGCAATTGATTGTTTAATTGGTATTTCTGACAAGCTAGAAAGAATTGCATATAATTCTGTACTAGAAGCACTGTCACCATCAACACCATTATATAATTGTTCAAAACAAAGACTAGCAGTAAGTGATAGTGGAAAATCTTGTGCAAATGTTTCTCCCAAATATCCAGAAAGTATTAATACACCTTTTGAATGTGAACTTCCAGACATTTCTATTTCACGTTCAATGTCAATTATGCCATTTTTACCCATATAAGTATTTGCAGTAATTTTGGCTGGCTTTCCAAAAGTATAATCACCAATAGATAGTACAGTAAGTCCATTTATTACACCGACTTCAGCACCATCTGTATTTATAATAAGTGTATTTTCTTTAATCATTTCCATATATAAAGAATCATATTTTTTAACTCTTTCAATTCTTTCTGCAAGAGTTTTTTCAATAAACTCACTAGTTACAAGTTTCTTTTTAGCAAGCCTTGCCCAAGTTGAAGCTTCTGCAACAATTTCTCCAACTTCATTAAATCTAGTAGAAAGTTTATCTTGACTATCTGATAATCTAGAAGTGTATTCAACAAGTTTGGCCATAGCACCTTTATCTAATGGAAGCATGTTTTCCTTTTCTGAAAAACTGTGAACAAATTTAGCAAGTTTTGTTATATTAACATCTGTTCTCGGTGCAGTTTCTTCAAATTCAACTTTAATTTTAAATAACTTTTTAAAATCAGGATCCAATGAAAGCAAAGTATGATAAATATTTGAATCTCCTAATAATAAAACTTTAACATTTAAAGGAATAGGTTCTGGCTTTAAAGAAATCATTACCATATATGAACGTTGCTCCATATTATTTTCTATATTTAATTCTTTAACTAATAGAGCTTTTTTTAATGCATCATAACATATTGGATTTGCAAGTAAATCGCTAGCTTGTAATATAATATATCCACCATTTGCTTTGTGTAAAAGTCCTGGTTTTAACATTGTAAAGTCAGTTTTTAACATTCCATATTGATTTTCATATTCTAGTTTTCCAAATAAGTTATGGTACAAATAATTAGAATCCATTATAACAGGGCTACCTGTTAGATTGCTATTGTCCACAAAAAGATTTACTCTATAATTTAACCAAGGTTTAACTATTTCTTGTTTTAATGTTTGGGCTTTTGTTTCTGGAACTTCATCTTTTACAAATAAAGATAAATTTTTTAATACGTCAGATTTAATACAATCAAAGAAATGAGCTATTTTGATATTCTTTTTATATTTTGCTTTTAATGGATTTACATGTGAATTAATTGTTATTAATGCAATATTAGATTGCCATTCTTCGATTTTCTTTATGTTTTCTTTCTCTAAAACTTTAATTTGATTTATTGCTTCAATAATTTGCTCTTGAACTTTTATAGAATTTTCTTCAAATTGTTTTCTTGTTTTTTCATCAAGTTTTTCAAATTCTTCTTCTTCAATAGTTTTACCATTTAAAATAGGCATCATATATACGCCATTTTGAGCAGTTTTAACTTGAAAACCACTTTTCATAGATTGTTTATTTAACTTTTCTAATAAAGCATTTTTCTTTTGTTCAAAACTACTTTGCATTAAAGATTTTTGTTTATCAAAGTCTTCATTACCAAATGTTAATTTAATATCTCTTTTTATATCTTGTATAAAAGAGTTCATATCATCTCTAAATTCCTTGCCTTTTCCAGCAGGTAAAGAAACAGCAATAGGTTCATTTGGTTCTTCAAAATTATATATATAGCACCAATCATCAGGGGTCTTCTTTTTGGCAGCAATTTTATTTACATAGTTTTTTGTATACATTGTTTTGCCAACTCCAGAAGGACCTTCTACATATAAGTTATAACCTTTAGCTTCAACATCCAAGCCGAATTCTAAAGCTTTAATTCCTCTGTCTTGACCATAAATTAAATCTTTGCTGTCTAAATCATCTGTTGTTTCAAATTTAAAATTATTTGGGTTGCAGATGTTTTTTAAACTTTTGTAACTTAATTCGTTTTTTCTCATTTGTTTACCTCCATAAAATTTTCAACAATTTTAATTTAATATTTTTGTCATAATTATTGCATCATCCATATTATTATAATATTTTTTCCTTATTCCAACTGTTTTAAAACCGAAATTTTCATAAAGTTTTTGTGCAGGAATATTATTTGAGTTAACCTCTAATGTAACAGCTTTTTGCGGTTGATTTTTGCATATTTCTACTAGAGAATTTAATATAAGTGTTCCTATTTTCTTATTTCTATAACATTTTTTAACAACAATATTTGTTATATGTATATCATCAACAGAAAACCAAATTCCACCAAAACCGACTATTTGGTTATTTAATTTGGCTACAACATATTTCGAATTTTTACTTTCTAGTTCATTTTTTAGAATATTGTAATTCCAAAAATCATCAAACTCACAAGTAAGTATATTACAAATTGAATCCAAGTCGGGAAGAGTCATATTAGAAATTTCAATATTATCCATTTAAATTTCTCATCCTTTCAGCTTGGGATTTTCTTAAATACATTGGAAGAATTGAATCTGCACTTAAAATTTCTCCTTTGCTAAATTTGTTAAATGCGCATAAATTAATATTTTTAGCATGAAGTAAATTATCAGACCTAAAATTATTAATATTTAATAGACCTTTGTGAGCAACAGCACCATCTCCAACAAATAAGATGTCTTTGTTTTGATTTATCACTGGCAAAATAGTATTTATATCATCTGCCATATAATTTCCTATTAAAGTGTGGTTTGAATCAAATAATCCACAATATACTTGATTATTTTTAGCATCTATTAAAGAACAAATACATTCTGAATCATGTATATTATATGCTAGTCCTTCTAAGGAACTTACTGCAATTACAGGAATATTAAGACTTTCTGCAATTGCTTTTACAGTAGATATTCCAATTCTGATACCTGTAAAAGAACCAGGACCATTATCACATGCAATTAAATTAATATCCTGCAATTTAATATTTGTTTCACTTAAAAGCTCATTAATTAAGGGTAGTAGTGTTTCTGAATGAGTTTTGTTATTATTAATATTTAATTCTTTTATACATTCTGCGTCTTTGCTAAGTGCAACAGATGCAATATTGCTAGATGTTGATATACCTAAAATTAACATTCTTTAAGCTCCTTAATTACATTTTTTAATCTAGTATCTTTGGTAGAAATATTTAAATATCTAGTATTAATATCATCTGGATTTCTAGAAAATTCAATTTTTATATAATTTTGTGGCAAAATATCTTCTATTAATTCGCCCCATTCTATAAGGCTAATCCCAGAAGAAAAATATTCTAAACCACCAATATCATAAAATTCTTGAAGATCTGCTAATCTATAAACATCAAAATGATAAATATTAGTACTTGGTGCATGATATTCATTAACGATTGTAAATGTAGGGCTTGAAATCTCATTTTCTAATCCCCAAAAAGATAAAAAGCCTTCTGTAAATTTAGTTTTACCAGACCCTAAATCTCCGAGATAAAACAATAATATCTCCTGTATTTAAATGTGAGGCAAGTTTTTTTGCCAATTCTTTTGTTTCAGTTTCATTATGAGATACGAATTTTAACATTATTTCACCCTTACATAAATCTTCAAACATATTTTATATTAGTTGAATTCATTTGTAAACAATAAATTAAAAAATAATTTAAAAAAATTAAAAAATAGTATTGACAAAATAAAAAACCTAGTTTATAATTTATAAACGTAGTAAGGAAATGCAGGTGTAGTTCAATGGTAGAACCTCAGCCTTCCAAGCTGATGACGTGGGTTCGATTCCCACTACCTGCTCCAGATTTAAAACTAGCCAACAGGCTAGTTTTTTTGTTTCCGTTATGATGGTAAATTCTTGATTTTACATCTGGAATATGCTAAAATAAAAAAAGTAATGCGGGTATAATTTAGTGGTAGAATGTCATGCTTCCGACCTGATAGCGCGAGTTCGATTCTCGCTACCCGCTCCAATAAAAACAAGGATACAACTAAATGTTATATCCTTGTTTTTATTTTTTGACGTAAATTAATATCCACCAGTTTCTTGTTGTAGTGTTAAAGTAACAACGGTACCTTGTTCAACAGTTTTTCCAGAAGCAACATCTTGTGCAATTACAATTCCAGACCCATTAATTACTAAATTTAAATTAGAGGCTTCAGCAGAGTTGATTGCACTTGCGGCAGACATTCCCTTAAAGTTAGGTATTGTGGTTTCAGTTCTTTCATTTGACTTCTCTGTAAATAAATGAACTGTAGAATTCTCTATTAAAGACACACCTGGCTTTGGTAGCTGATCTGTTATAACAGTAGTAGAAGCGTCCTCATCACTAGAAATTTTAACAGAAAAACCTGCATCTTTTAGAATTTGTCTTGCTTCTGCAATTGTTTTTCCTGTAACGTCAGGAAGAGTTGTTGTTGTGTAAGTAGAATTTGTAGAACTACTTGCAATTTCATTATTAGAAGGTATACCTAAGTATGGCAATACTTCTGATAAAATCTGAGATACAACAGGGCCAGCTACTTGACTACCTTGATAGCTATCACCTTTTGGATTATATATTGTAACTAAAACTACTACTTGTGTATTTACAGTTGGAGCAAGCCCAATAAAAGATGCAACATAACCTTCATCTTCACTTCCAGAAAGAGGCTCAGATGTACCAGTTTTACCACCAACAGAATAACCTTGAACTCTAGCATATTTACCAGTACCTTCTGCAACAACATATTCCAACATATCCATTAGCTTATCTGCAGTTTCTTTTGAAACGACTTGTCTTATTTCTTTTGGTTCAACAGTGGTTACTGAATTAGTATCTGTATTTTTAATTTCTTTTACTATACGTGGTTGCATAAGAACACCTTCATTTGCAATAGAGGATACAGCGGTAATTAATTGAATAGGTGTAATTGTAAATCTTTGACCAAATGACATTGTAGCTACGTTGAATTCATTAATATTGTTTTCTGGGAAGAATACGCTATTTGATTCACCATAAAAATATGGATTAGTTCTATTAAATAGTCCGAAAGCTCTATAATACTTGTATAAAGTTTTTGCACCAATTTTTCTGCCCAATTGTATAAAAGCAGGGTTACAAGAGTTTGCTAATGCATCTCTTAAACTTTCTGAACCATGAGGATTATTGTGTCTCCAGCAATTCATAGTAACACTAGAAACTTGCTCAGAACCGGCACAGTAAAAATCTCCACGGTTGTCTGTCGTAACAATTCCTTCTTCTAAGCCGGTAGCAGCAGTAATTATTTTAAAAGTAGAACCTGGTTCATATGTACTTTGAACGGCACTATTATTCCACATTTTATAAAGAGCAGAATCTTTATCTGATGATGATAAAGTATCCCATTTTTCTTTTAATTCATTAGAATTTATAGTATATGGTGTGTTTAGATTGTAATCTGGATATGTTGCCATTGCCAAAACATCTCCAGTAGAAGGGTTCATAACTATAACATTTCCACCATCAGCTTTATTATCAATAACTGATTGAGAAAGGTATTTTTCAACAATTAATTGGATATTAACATCAAGAGTAAGAGTAACATCATTACCATTTTGAGCTGGAACGTAAGAAATTTCACCATTTGGTATTTCGCCATTTATAGAATCAGTTGTTGCAAGTAACTTGCCAGCAGTTCCAGACAAAAGATTATCAAGGCTGTACTCTAATCCCATTGCACCAGAACCATCAGAACGAGTAAAACCTATTAAGTTTGATGCTAGATTATTGTATGGGTATGCTCTTTTATTATCGTCTTCTATTCTGATTCCAGAAACTATCTTGTTATCAGAAAGCCAATTTTGAAGTGAAACAATTTTTTCATGATCAACTTTTTCTACTATTTTAAAAGATGAAGTTTTTGTATTAAGCTTTTCTAAAGTTTCTGCATAATCAAGTTCAAAAATTTCGCTAAATTTGTGGGCTAAAATTTCTTTATTTACTTCTGTTTTATCTTTATATTTAACCTCTAAAGGATTTATATATACTGTATCTACACTAGTGCTTTTGGCAAGTATTTTTCCAGTAGAATCATAAATAGTTCCTCTAGAAGGGTTAATAAGTTTACTAGAAAGTTGCCTTTGAACAGCTTCTTCCTTTAAACTAGCACCTTGAACAAATTGCAAAATGCATAAACGCAAAACTAATAGGATAAGTAAAGCAAATCCAATAGAAAGGGAAATGCGCAAACGCTTTTGACCTTTATTATCTATTTTAATAATTTTTGTTTTCTTTTTCATAAAATAATCACCTATAACTATTTATTAAGGAAATTGTATATTAACAAACAAAAAAAATCAATAAAATTACTAAAAAACAATGGAATAAAAAAAGTATATAGTGTATAATTTAAAAAGGTGAATTTTATTGAATTTATATGAAGAAACAAAATATATTTTAAAAAAATACAATATCGTGGCAAATAAAAAACTAGGACAGAACTTTTTAATAGATGAAAACGCAATAGAAAAGACAATAGAAGGAGCACAAACATGCGAGCATGATTTAGTTATAGAAATAGGGCCAGGACTCCGGAACTCTTACAAAACCACTATTAGAAACAGCAGGAAAGGTTATATGTATAGAACTAGATACCAGAATGATACAAATCTTGCAAGATAGATTTTCTATGTATAGTAACTTTGAATTAATAAATGATGATGTTTTAAAAGTAGATTTAAAAAGTTTAATAAAAGAAAACAAAAAAGATAAAATAAAAGCTGTTAAAATAGTTGCAAATTTGCCATACTATATAACAACACCAATAATAATGAAGTTATTGGAGGAAAGACTAGAAATAGAAAGTATAACTGTTATGGTTCAAAAAGAGGTGGCGGATAGGCTAATTGCAAAACCAGGAGAAAAGAATTCAGGAGCTATAACATACGCTATTAGCTATTTTGCAGATGCCGAGAAAGTATTAGAAGTTCCAAACACATCATTTATGCCAGCACCAGAGGTTAATTCTAGTGTTATAAAGCTAAACATATTAAGAGAGCCATCTGTTAAAGTGGAAAGTGAAAAAATGCTATTTAATGTAATAAAACTTGCATTTGCACAAAAGAGAAAAACACTTTTAAATGCACTTACAAATGGAAAACTAGCAAACAAAGAAGAGGTAGAAAAAATGCTTATTGATTTGAATTTAGATTTGAAAATAAGAGGAGAAAAACTATCTTTACAAGATTTTGCAAGAATTGCAGATTATATGGAAGAGAAAAGATAATATATGAATAAGGAGGAACAAATGAAAAAAGAAAAAGGTATAACTCTTGTTGCTTTAGTTATAACAATTGTAGTAATGTTAATACTTGCAACAGTTACAGTTACGGTATCAATTAATGGGGGATTAATAAATACAACAAAAAGTGCAAAAGAAGAGTCAAGAGGAATGGATGTTGCAGAAGCAAAAGAAATGTGGGAAATGAGTGTAAGAGAAGATAGAGAAAATGGAAATCAAGAAAAGACACTTGACCAAATACTGGAAGAACTAAAAAATAAAGGCTTGCTTACAGAAAAAGAAGTTGAAGAGATAAAAGAAAGTGAAACCAAAACAATAACAATAGGCAGTAGAACAATTAGTTTTGATATAAAAAATAACGATATAGGTGACATAGATACATGGGATAGAACATATATTGAATCCATAAAAATAGGAGACTACGTTGATTATAATCCAACACAAAGAGTAAGTGAGAAAAATAAAAGTAAATTAACATATGTTTCTCCAGTGGGAACAGCAAGCAGTCATGGAAATGGATATGAGGAACAAACCTTTGAAGCAAGAACAGATATAAAATGGAGAGTATATGACATAAATAAAGAAACAGGAGTAATAACTCTAATATCAGAAGAGGTAATTGGGCCTAAAAGAGGAGGAACATTACAAAGCAACTTTATTTTATATACTGGAATTGGCTATTTATATTCAGAACAAGAAATAGAAAGCGCATGTGCTATTTATGGTTATGGTTATGGAGCTGATACTTCTAAAAGCACAGCATATACAGTAGGCGGACCATTTGATGATAAGATTACTGGAGCGATAGAAGGAACAGGAGCAAGAAGCATGGATTTAACAGATATTATTAGCTCAAATCCAACATTTCTATTAGGAACAATCGGCTCAATATATTATCCAACAATGTCAGGAGATAGCCTAGGAAGATCAACAGAAAAGACAGATAAGAATTTAGAATATTCTTCAACTCAAAAATATGATGTAAATGAATTGGAAGTTGGAAAGGCAAAATTCAACCTAATATTTAAAGCAAAGGATGAAGAAACAAATTTAGCATATTGGTTAAAAACAAGAACGGTTAGAAGGACTATAAGTAGTGATGCAGCAAACAATAGTATGGGATTTTGTAACTGGGTTGTTTTTAACGGAAATAGAGTTAACAATAAGTATATATGTGGGTCAACAACAATAAGATTTGGTACTTCGCCAGCAACAGAGCTAGGCATTAGGCCAATAGTTGTGCTAAAAAAGGGACAAGAATTAAAAAAAGCTGAAAATCAATCAGAAGATGAAAAATATACTTTATGGAATCTGATTTAGAATAAAGCATACAAAATGTTGACATATATATAAGAAGGATTTAAAATATATAATTATATTTTATTAATAATACAAAAGAGGAGGAAAATAAAAAATGAAAAACAACAAAGGAATAACTTTAATAGCATTAGTAATTACAATAATAGTAATGCTAATATTAGTGGGAGTAACAGTAAGTGCTGCCATAAATGGAAAACTATTTGATACAGCGAAAAAAGCGGCAAAAGATACAGAAAAAGCAAAACAAGAAGAGATTGAAGATATCAAAAACGTAGAGGACAAAATTGATGAGATTTTAGGAGTAACTACTAATGACAAGGTGGAAGACATAATTGCTAAACCAGTAGAAGGTGAAACAGAAGTATATGCAATAATCTTTTCAGATGGAACTATGGAATTAAGAAAAGAAAAACCAACAGAAACAGAGAATGTAGTATTTAAAACAGAGGAAAGCTTTTCAAATAAATTATTCAAAAACAAAAAAGAAATACCTTGGATATCATATGTAGATTCAATAAAAGAAGTAAAAATAACTGATGAGATAGTACCAAGAACAACAGC